>OOAK01000373.1_pt1 | contig 46355 bp, 34 predicted proteins | sample 1671811 | NCBI WGS metagenome assembly OOAK01 (sample SAMN06348195, study PRJEB24527) | human gut metagenome | biome: human gut; feature: ankylosing spondylitis patient; material: feces | host: Homo sapiens | place: China | collected 2015-10 | reverse complement strand
GGTCAGACACCACACCCAAAACAGCATCATCGGTGCTGCGGACGTTAGCCCGATATGCCTTTCTTGGAGAAGCCGTGGATGCTTACGCTTTCGAGGCAAATGCCGCGGTTGCAGAAACGTTTGAAACCATACGGAAAGCACTAGCACTCTGTATCGAAGTGATGCAAGCGATTTGAAGGTTTAAGTGTTGTTGGTCATGCTTCACCGCAAAAATTGCTTCCCGGATCTTGTACAGGATGACAATGCGGCTTTCCATCTGCAGCGGAATGCTTTATAATAAAAGAAAAGGCTTATCAAGCAAGAAACACGGTTTTGTGGAGGATGCCGCTGCAGCGGCGCACAGGAAACCGGAAAGGGCCGTGTTGAAAAAACAGCGTGAGAAAGGAATGTCCTGCTATGACCCAGATTCTTCTAGTGGAGGATGATTTGGAGATCTGCGAAATTCTGCAGTTTTATCTCCTCAAACAGTCGAATTACAATGTTACGGTCGCGCACAGCAGCAAGGAAGCCCGGATGCTGACCGGGCTGCGGAACTATGACCTGATCCTGATGGACATCATGCTGCCCGACCAGGATGGACTGAGCCTGTGCGAGGAACTGCGAAAAACCATGTTCTGCCCCATCATTTTCATCAGCTGTCTGAGCGATGACGAGACGGTCATCCGGGCGTTGAACATGGGCGGGGATGATTATCTGATCAAGCCGTTCCAGGCACCGGTTCTTCTGGCAAGGATCGAAGCCAATCTGCGCCGGTGCGCAAGGTCCAACACCCGGGATACAGAGACCTTCCGGGTGGGAGCGCTGCATCTGGACCCGGCGCTGAGAACGGTGACGAAAAACGGAGAACCCGTGACGCTTTCGCCGACCGAATACGAGCTGCTGCATTTCTTCATGCGGAATCCGGGCCGGTTCATCCGGTTTGAGGAGCTTTACAGCGCCGTCTGGCAACGGCCCAGCATGGGGGACCTGCGCACGCTGTTCGTGCACATCGCGCATCTGCGCCAGAAGATCGAGGACGACCCGTCCCACCCGAACTATATCCGGACCTACATGCGGGACGGCTACATCTTTTCAGAAGGTTGAGGGGGCCTGCGTTTCATCCGGGCGCGGGAGCTTTACGGTAAAGACGGTGCCTTTTTCGGGCTGACTGGTGACTGCAATGCTGCCGCCGTGGTGCGTGATGATCTCTTTGGCGATGGTCAGGCCCAGACCGGACGAGCTGCGTCGGCCGTGATGGTTGGAATAGTAGCGGTCGAAGATCCGGGGCAGGTCCTCGATGGCAATCCCACAGCCATTGTCCGCAAAGGCAAGCACCCACTGGTCAACCGTCTCCTCAAGCGAAAGCCAGAGACTTCCGCCCGGATGGGTGTGCTCCACCGCATTATCGGTGATATTCTGGAACGCCTGCTGCAGATACAGCGGGTCCCCTACACAATAGGCATCCGGCTGGGCCGTAAGGGTGACCCGGATGTCTTTTTCTTTGCCCTTCAGCCGGGTCGTCTCGGCAATGGTCTCCAGCAGACCGGTCAGGTTTACGGGCACCTGCTGGAACACCACCTGCTGGGCATCCATCTGGGTCAGCAGGAACAGTCGGTCCAGCAGGCGGCTGACATACTGTGCTTTGTCGCTGACCTTTGCCAGATAGTGCCGGGCCTGCTCCGGGTCCTCCAGGCTGGCGGCCGCCATGTCGGAGTAGCCGGTCAGGGAAAACAGCGGGGTTTTCAGGTTGTGGAGCATGCTGCGGATGAACAGGCTCTGCTCCTGGGTCTTTTCTGCCACAGCGGCCTCCAGGTGGGTGTTCAGGTCGTCTGCTTCCTGGAATTTGGTGGCAAAGCGGCGGCAGGCGATGAGGAAGAACGCCACCGGGAAGATGCAGGAGACGATGGGCGGGATATGAAACTGCAGCCCGACCGTGCCGGGAGGGATCACACCATGGCTGGTGAGGATGTGGAAATACTGGAACACCGCAGTGAGCACCCAAGCAACGGAAAGCGTGTGCCGCTCGATGGTGGGCAGTTCCGGGTCCTTCTGGATGCAGACGATCTGACAGGTGTAGAAAACGGTGAAATACAGGATCTCCCAGAAAAGGTTGTGCCCGAAGCAGGCTTTGCCGACGGTGAGAAGTACGGCTGCGCTGACGATATAGCACAGGATGGAATGGCCGAAAAGTCTTACGGAAAGGAACCGCCGCATCACCTGATAGTTGAGCCACGCCGACAGAATGAGATAGATCAGCCGGAACACATCGCTGGAAACGACAAAATTGTCCAGTGCTTCAAACAGCGGATTCTCAGTGCCGATGAACAGTCCGATGCCAAGCGCATCCTGCGTGCGCAGCAGCATGCAGGCGGCGTAGAGCGCGAGCCAGAACAGGTACTTTTCGCTGCGCTTCCAGGTGTACAGCAATGCAGAAAACAGCATGACGCACAGGCAGATACCGGTGACCATGAAGCGGCTGACGATCTGACTGCTGACACAGGCACTGACGGCGGCCAGCGGCCCAAGGTAAAGGCAGCGCCCGTAGCGGTCCAGCGTTTTTCCTCTGCTGCGGATCTCGACCTCGTACCGGCCATCCGGCGCAGGAGCGTCCTGAAACTGGAACAGCCGCAGCTTGCCGTCCCGCAGGTCGTCCCAGGCTGTGCCGTTGACAAGCAGAGTGCAGCCGCCCGCTTTTGGCAGAAAAAGGCAGCCGCCGTCCTGCCATTCCAGCGTGAAATACAGGCTCTCGCCGCCCAATTGGTTCTTTTTCAGGGTACCGCCCTCCAGCAGCACAAGCTGGTCCGGCAGGGCAGTCTGCGCGGAAAGCGCGTGCACATCCACCCGGGGCGAAGCGGCGTTGATGCGCAGCAGCGAGCCGAAAAGCAGCAGCATCAGCAGGGCAACGAACACACGGTTCCGGAGCTGGTCTTTTTTCATAGTCTCACCTCTGCCTCCAGCATACCGCATTTTGCCCCAAAAGCCAACCCGCAGGGGACGTTAATCGAAATTTAATCCGCGTTAGGGTACATTTAATCCGGACTTCTCTGCTGTATGTTATAATTTTAACATCAGGAGAAAAAGGAGGAGTATTTCCATGAGTGATTTCATTTCCCGTCGCAGCTTTCTGAAAGGCGGCATGACCGGTGCAGCAGGTCTGGCCGCACTGGGCATGCTGAGCGGCTGCTCCGGCAGCAGCCAGGCCGCTGCCTCCGGTTCCGCTGCCGGTGCAGCCACAGAGAACACGGCTTCTGCCGCACTGTTCAACGCCGGTACCTACACCAGCATCCAGAGCAGCTCGTTTGCCAGCGTGGAAGTCAGCTGTACCTTCAGCGAGACCGCACTGACCGATGTGAGCTACAAGGTGCTGCATGCCGCGGATGCGGATTACTTTACCCTTCTGGCTTCGCCGATGGAGCAGTACTGCCAGAGCATCGTGGCAAACGGCAAGGCCGATGGCGTGGACGGCGTGAGCGGCGCGACCCTGTGCACGAACGCCATCCGCAGCGGTGTCAACGCCTGCACGGCACAGGCGCTGGGACTGCCGGCCGCTCCGGCCCTGGTCAACCCGCAGGAGGATGGGTTCGATTCCTTTGAGGGCGACTGCGCCGAGGTGTTCTCTCCGGTGCAGCTGGGCACGATGACCCTGCCCAACCGCATCATCAAGTCGGCAGGCAGCGGTCCGTGGAAGGACAGCACCGGCAGCAACGTCAAGCCCGCGACCGACTGGTACGGCACCATGGCGGAAAACGGCGTTTCGCTGAACATCTTTGCCGGCGGTGTGGTCAACGCCTGCGGCCTGCTGCCGGACGGTCTGGACAAGGAAGGCCGGGAGGACGCCGTGAAGGCGATCGCTCCGCTGATCGACCGCATCCACAATGCCGGTGGCAAGATCGGTGTGCAGTTCTGCTATGGCGGTCTTGCCCCCACGGTACCGGATGAAAAGATCAACGAGTCTACGGTGGAAGAGCTGGATGCCTTCATTGAGCGCGTGGGCGTTGCCGCACAGCGCGCAAAAGAGGTGGGCATTGACTGTATCGAGATCAAGGGCGCCAGCGCCGACGGCCTGAACGGCTTCCTGACCCGCCGCATCAACAAGCGCGAGGACGAGTATGGCCCGCAGTCCTTTGAGAACCGCACCCGCTTGTTCCGCCGTATGATCGAGAAGATCAAGGCGGTGAACGGTGCGGATTACCCGGTGGGTGCCCTGATCAACGGCGTGGAGGAAAACGACGTCACCCTGGGCGACAACGAACTGTTTACCACCATCGAAGAGGGCAAGGAGATCGCAAAGTGCCTGGAGGCAGCCGGTGCAGACTGGCTCCAGATCCGCGTGGGTGCCAACGGCCAGGAGATGAACATCTGGGCACCGGATGTCCAGCACATTGCCGAGGGCTACGACGGCCTGACCGGCTACGGCACGCAGTTTGATTTTGACACGCACTTCGGCGGCATGCTGGATGGCAGCCACTCCGGCTTTGGTTCCTTCCTGCCGATGGTCAAGGAGATCAAGTCGGCGGTCAGTGTTCCGGTGGGCTGCGCCGCTTACATGGACCTGCGCGTCGGCCCGGACTACCTGAACGATGCGATCAAGCGCGGCGACCTGGACCTGATCTTCATGAACCGCCCGCTGAACTGCGACCCGGAGCTGGTGACCAAGATCAAGGAACACCGCCGCGAGGACGTGCGCCCCTGCATGAAGTGCATGCACTGCCACGACAACAACAGCCCGGCCCATGTGCCTTCTTCCTGCCGCATGAACGCCGCCTACTTCAATGCTTACACCGATACCATGCCGGAAGGCTTTGACCCGACCCCGGCTGCAGCCCAAAAGAAGATTCTGGTCATCGGCGCGGGCCCTGCCGGTATGGAAGCTGCCCGCGTTGCAGCGGAGCGCGGCCACAGCGTGACCCTGTGCGACTCTGCCGATAAGATCGGCGGTCTGCTCCACTTTGCCCGCGGCGTAAAGGGCGACCACGAGCGCTTTGACGATTACCTGACCTACATCGGCCATCAGCTGGAAAAGGACGGGGTGGAAGTCAAGCTGAACACCACGGTGGATGCCGCTGCCGTCAAGGAGATGGCTCCGGATGCGGTGATCGTGGCTGTGGGCGGCACACGCGAAAGCAAGCTCTCCGGCACCGGGGTCTTTACTCCGGAGCAGGCCTTTGGCTCCACTCAGCTGGGCGAGCATGTGGTGATGCTGGGCGCCTCGGTGCAGGCCATCGACCTGTCGGCATGGCTGGTGGCACACGGCAAAAAGGTGACTATCGTCCATTCCGGCACCGCAGCTGATGTGGACAAGGGCCAGTCCGGCTGGTTCCGCACCTACATGCTGCCGCACCTGCGGAGCAAGGGCACCAACATCATCAACGGTGCCACGGTCAAGGGACTGGACAATGGCGTGCTGACCATCACCACGGACATGGGCTTTGAGCGCACGATCTCCTGCGACAGCGTAGTCGAGTGCTACGATATGGTACCGAACACCGACCTTGCCGAAGAGCTGGAAGCTGCCGGTTACGAGGTGCACACCGTGGGCGACTGCGCCGAGCCGTATAATATCCAGAAGGCTGTCCTGTCCGGCAACCTGGCCGCACGCGCACTGTAAAAAAGAATAACCCACACGGAAAATTCTGCGTAAAAAACACCCCCATACCGGGCACCCGGTATGGGAGTGTTTCTGTCGGCGCAGAGGGCAGAGAAATGCTCGGAACTGAGCAGTTTGCACGAAAATTGGACGGGGAAATCGGATAAACTGCTCAATGAAACGCCGGAACGGTTTGTGTTACAATCATATGGGAGAACCAAACGGAAGGGGGAATCGGTGTTGAAGATCGCCATCGTGGAGGACGATGAAGCGGCAAAGCAGCAGCTGGAACAGTGCCTGGACCAGTACGATGCAGAGTATCACTGTGGGTTTGAGATCACCTGGTATCCGAGCGGGACGGAGTTTCTGGAACAGTGGAACCAGAACGCCGAGATCGTGTTCATGGATGTGGAGATGCCCGGCCTGAACGGTGTGGACACCGCCCGCAAAATGCGGGAGACGGCACCGGATGCGGTGCTAATGTTCGTGACCAATCTGGCGCAGTACGCCATCGCCGGGTATGAGGTGAACGCGCTGGACTTTGTGCTGAAGCCGGTCAACTACTTCTCATTCAAACTCAAGATCACCCGGGCGCTGGAAGCGGCCCAGAAAAACCACGGCTCCATCCTGCAGGTGAACACAGACCACGGGACCGAGTACATCAAGGCAACGGAGGTCTGGTACATCGAGGTGCAGAGCCATGATCTGTTGTACCACACCGCGCACGGGGTGCTGAAAACCTCCGGCGCGCTGAAAAAACTGGAAGAAAAACTGCAGCCGGAAGGCTTCTTCCGCTGCAACTACTGTTATCTGGTCAACCTGCGGCATGTGCAGTACCTGCACGGCAACGTGGTGGCGGTGGGCAGCGACGAGCTGCAGGTCAGCCGCAACCGCCGGAAGGATTTTCTGCTGCGGATGACCCAGTTCTATGGTACGGGAGGAAAGTGATATGATCGAATTTTTGTTCGGGCGGCTCTTTTTTCTGGATATGCTGGTGATCGGCTTTTTTCTCACGGCAGCATTTCCAAAGCGCGACGGGTTTGTCTGGCGTGCCCCGGCGGCGGTGGCCGGATGCCTGTTGGTGTCGGGTGTGTGGACGAATCTGTTCAGGACGGATATGGGCACGCTGATCCCGCTGCGGATGCTTCTGGCCACGGTCAATTATCTGGGGGCGTTTTTTCTGGTGCTGGCGGCGCTGTCCTTCTGCATCCGGATCGAGGGCTGGACCTATGCCTACATCGGTGCCATGATGTGGTTCACCCAGCAGGCGGGCAACAGCCTGAACTTTATGGCGGAGCTTGGGTTCGGGATGACATGGCTGGGCTTTGCGACCCACCTTGGTTTCATCTTTCTGGCGGCGCTGCTGGTCTACTTTGGCATTTCCCGCCATCTGGATGTGCAGGTGCTCCGGCGGATGCCCCTGCAGGAGGTGGCCGGGGTATGGATCCTGATGTGTCTGGGCTGCCTGGAACTGAACGCCTATGCCTCCGACGCCAACCAGACCACTACCGCCTACTATCTGGCGGTGCTGCTGCTGGACCTGCTGGGGCTGCTGTACCAGAAGAGCCTGTATCAGTTTGCCGGTCTGGAACGCGAGAACGAGAGCATCCAGATGCTGCTGGCCCAGGGGGACAAGCAGTACCAGACCGCCCGCGAAAACATGGAGCAGGTGAACATCAAGTGCCACGACCTGCGCCATCAGATCCGGCACTTCCGGCAGGAGGGGCGCATTGACGAGCACGCCCTGAACGATATGGAACAGGTGATTGAGGCCTACGACACCACGGTGCGCACCGGCAACCCGGCGCTGGACGTCATCCTGACCGAAAAGAGCGTCAGCTGCCGCAGCAAGGGCATCGGGTTCACCTGCATGGCCGAGGGCAGCGGCCTTGCCTACATGGAACCGGCCGACCTGTACGCACTGTTCGGCAATGCGCTGGAAAATGCCATCGAGGCCACCGAGCAGCTGGAGGACCCGGCCCAGAAGCAGATCTCCATTACGGTGCGGCCCGTGAACGGTTTTTACAGTGTGCAGATTCAGAACTACACCCGTGCACCGCTGCAGCTGGAACACGGCCTGCCCCAGACGAGCAAGGCCGATGCCCAGAACCACGGCTACGGGGTGCGCAGCATGCAGCTGCTGGTGGAAAAATACGGCGGAGAGCTTTCCTTCCGGCAGGAAGGGGAGATCGTGAGCCTGTATCTGCTGCTGCCCTGCCGCACCGCCGAAAAATGACAAGATACGAATTACGACGTACACCTTATGCAGGAGTTGTTGACTCCTGCATATTTTTTGTTATAACCGAAGCATAAAAACTGACCGAAACGCCGGAAATGGCGCAAAGGAGGTGGAATTCTGCCGCAGAACGGAGCCTGCGGCAGGCGGATCGCGCAAGTGCACACAAAAGAACAAGGAGGACACTATGAAACAAAAACCGTCTTATCTCTTCCGGGGTTTGTCGGCGGTTCTGGCGCTGCTGATGCTGCTTTGCACATCGCTCACAACGCTGACCCTCGGGAACACGACCTGGATCAATTCCAACCTGAACATTCAGGATACCAAGACTGTGGGCGGCACCGGTGACTATGCGGTCTACTGGGCCAATGATTACGGCTACGACAACACGGCTCTCATCGAGGTGTACCACGATGCCGCCGAGGCCAACAAGGAAATCGCAGCGGAGGGCATCACCCTGCTGAAGAACGACAACAGCGCTCTGCCGCTGGCCAGCGGCTCCAAGATCACCCTGTTCGGCAATGCAGCGGTCAACTCTTCCATCTACAAGACTGACTGCCCGGACGATGACCCCTATGTGGATTTCGTCAGCGCCATGAAGAACGAATTCGGTGACAGCAGCGTCAACACCACCCTGTGCGACAACGTCTATCAGGGCATGAGCGCCACCGGCACCAGCAGCGTGGCCGAGGCTGCCATCTCGGACGTAAAAAAGTACGAGAGCACCTGGCAGAGCGACTACAACGACGCGGCTGTTGTCGTGTTCGCCCGCAACGGCAGCGAGGGCAACGACGTGTACCAGTACTCTGCTGATGACACCTATTCCGACGGTTCCGCCCGCCGCATGATGGACCTGTCCACCAACGAGCAGGCTCTGATCGAATATCTGTCAGCCCAGAAGAAGGCCGGCGTGTTCAAGTCCATCGTGGTCGTCATCGCTTCCGAGTTCCAGATGGAGCTGGGCTTCCTGGATGAGTACGACATCGACGCCTGCCTGCTGACCGGCATGACCGGCAGCTACGGCTGCGAGGCCATTGCACAGGTGCTGGACGGCACCGTGAACCCCTCCGGCCGCACCGTGGACACCTACGCTTCCAACTCCCTGTCCGCTCCCTCCGTGGTCAACGGCGGGGTGGAAGGCGTGAGCACCTGGGGCAATGCCGCTGAGCTGAACGACTACGACAAGATCAACGGCGATGAGAACATCGACTACTACATCATCTACTCTGAGGGCATCTATGTGGGCTACAAGTACTACGAGACCCGCTACGAAGATACCGTCATGAGCACCGGCAATGCCAACGGCACCGCCGGTACCTTCAACAGCAGCAACGGCTGGAACTACGCCGAGGAAATGTGCTATCCCTTCGGCTACGGCCTGAGCTACACCACCTTTGACGAGACGCTGGACAGCGTGCAGTACGATGCCTCCACCGACGCCTACAAGGTCAAGGTCACCGTTACCAACACCGGTGATGTGGCCGGCAAGCACGTTGTGGAAGTGTACGCCCAGACCCCCTACGGCGACTACGAGAAGCAGAACAAGGTGGAGAAATCCGCCATCCAGCTGGTGAACTACGACAAGACCGATCTGCTGCAGCCTGGCGCAAGCCAGACGCTGGAGATCCCCGTCCGCCGTTACTTCCTGGCCAGCTACGACACCAACGGTGCCGAGACCTACGTCCTCAGCGCAGGCGACTACTACCTGTCCATCGGCTGCGATGCTCACGACGCCCTGAACAACGTTCTGGCCGCCAAGGGCTACACCACCGCCAACGGCATGACCGCCGACGGCGACGCTTTCAAGACCTACACCTGGAACCAGGAGGCTCTGGACGCCGAGACCTACAGCGTTTCCACCCAGACCGGCTATGAGGTCACCAATGCCTTTGACGATGCCGACCTGAACTACTACGACGGCTACGAGTACACCTACATGACCCGCAGCGACTGGCAGGGCACCTGGCCGGAGAAGGTCCAGCTGGATGCTACCCGGCAGATGATGGATGCCATTTCCAACTACGACTACGAGCAGCCTGCCGATGCCCCCAGCGTGGACGACTTCACCCAGGGTGCCGACAACGGCCTGAAGCTCACCGACATGATCGACGTGGATTACGACGATGACGAGACCTGGAACAAGTTCCTGGATCAGCTCACGGTGGAGCAGCTGTGCAACACCGTGACCGACTCCAAGAGCACCAACACCATCTCCACGCTGGACGTGCCCGGCAACACCAAGGGCGATGACGACACCAACGCCGCCGGCGGTGCCATCCAGTTCGTTTCCCACCCGCTGACCGCCCGCACCTGGAACACCGACATGAACGAGAAGCGCGGCCTGTACGAGGGCCTCATCTGCACCCTGAACGGCAAGGATGAGATCTGGTACGGTGCCGGCAACCTGCACCGTCACCCCTACGGCGGTCGTGCCGGTCAGTACTGGAGCGAGGACGCTACCCTGGACTACTACAACGGCTACTACGAAGCACAGGCCGCCCAGAGCGTGGGCTGCATCACCTGTGTCAAGCACATGGCCTGCAACGATCAGGAAGCCAAGCGTACCGGTCTGAGCGTCTTTGTGGACGAGCAGGCACTGCGCGAGATCTACCTGCGCGCCTTTGAAGGTGCCTTTGACGGCGGCGCTCTGAGCGTGATGACCACCACCGGCCGTATCGGCACCCGCCTGGGCAAGAACTACAGCGCCCTGCTGACCACCGTTCTGCGTGATGAGTGGGGCTTCCAGGGCCACGTCACCAGCGACGGTTACGTCAACACCGGTTACTACAACAACACGCTGGAAGAGCTGGAAGCCGGCATGGACTACAGCTGCTGTGACTCCGCCGGTTCCAACGCACAGCGCATCCTGAACGCCATCAAGGCAGGCGACGGCAACATGCTCAAGCAGGTGCGCCGCGCCGCCAAGAACAACCTGTACGTCATGACCAAGACGGCCAGCATGAACGGCCTGGGCAACGGCTCCGCTGTTGTGGCCATCGTGCCCGCATGGGAGATGGCTGTGGCTGTGACCAACATCGTGGTGGCTGTGCTGCTGGCGGCCTGTCTCATCATGACCGTTGTGCAGACCCGGAAGAACGGCAAGACCAAGAAGGAGGAGATCGAGGCATGAAAGCATCCGATGCATTGAAAAGCAAAAGTGCAAAGCTGGCCGTTGCCGGTGCGGTGCTGGCCATCGCGGCAGCCGTGGGCGAGACCATCTACGGCTTTGCCTACGCACAGTATGCCGACTTTGTGGTCGTGCTGAGCTATCTGCTGGGTGCCGCACTGCTGGCAGCCTACGCATTCACCAACAAGAAATTCACCTACTGGCTCAACCTGCTGGGCGTAGTGGCAGCCGGGTTCGGCCTGGGCCTGTTCATCACCAACAGCTACAACGTCTGGGCCGATACCTGGGGCAACCTGAACCAGTACGGCAGCCTGACCGGCGCATTCAGCTTCTTCAACTCGCAGGGCGGCCCCTTCCCGGCGGCAGCACTCATCGTGCTGGGCCTGGCAGCCTCCATCTGCGGCGTGATCAGCTGTTTTGGCGGAAAGGAGAGCGCAAAATGAGACTGAAAAACACCCGAAAAATGGCCCTGATGCTGGCCGGCCTGCTGTGCATGGGCATGCTGTCCGGCTGCAGTACCAAGGTGGGCGAGCACAGCAGCACCTACTTCAAGCAGATGTCCTATGTGTTCACTACCGCCGCCAAGAACGCTTCCGGCGCGGACGTTGCGTCCAGCCTGGACCCCAACGCCCTGCTGGCCCCGGGCAACTTCACAGTGGACGAGGACGGCAGCTACTCCTTTGACGGTGTGGAGAATGCCCAGTACTACTACATCTACGTCTACAGCAACTCCACCACTAAGGACGCTGCCGCCCAGAGCGAGAAGATCGTTGAGGACGGCAGCGGTACCTACACCGGCAGCCTGAGCGACTTTGCCAACCTGACCTATCAGGACTGGACCGTGCGCGTGGTGGCCTATCCGGATGCGAATGGGGAGCTGAAGGCCTCTCCGGCTTCCTCGGTCACCTACACCAAGTCCGGCGCAGTGGACTACGGCGAGCCGCAGCTGTACTACATGTGGAGCCTGGCCTCCAAGACCCTGACCATCAAGGTGGATGATATGGAGTACGGCAACACCGCTTACCCCACCAACATCCATCTCACCCTGACCAACGATGCCGACGCCGGCGATGTGATCGAGCTGGACATTGACGACATCAGCTCGTCCAGCGCAACGGCTTCCACGACTGCTGCCAAGGAAGATGCCACCTACAGCATCAAGGCCGACTTTACCTGGGATGCCGACTTCGTGAGCAACCCGGAGTACTCTGTTTCCGGTGCCGAGGCCCAGACCAGCAGCACCGAGAACAAGATCGCCGGTGACTTCTACTACAGCAGTGCCATCTTCAAGGCTTTTGACTTCCCCCATGTGCAGGAGAACTTTGACCCCGTCCAGGGCGGTCAGGCCGGTATGTGGTTCAACAACGGCTCCGAGTCCAGCACCAGAATGCCCTGGGAGACCGAGGCCGAGGACGACGACACCGACACCAACGCCTACTTTGAGGCAACGCCCAAGGCAGCGGAGAACGGTGCGGAGTATTCCTACGACATCATCGTGAGCAGCCCCAGCGGCTCCATCACCGCAACGCCCAAACTGTCGCCGGGCGGCGCAACGACGAAGCACATCTTCGGTACGCTGGACATCTATGCCGACGGCACCTTCAAGATGAATATCGAGTACCAGTACCTGCGCACCGACAGCATGAACGCCGCTGTGTACTATGTGCCCGGCGTGGAGTGCGACGGCATCTACTCGGTGAACGCCGACGGTACCCTGAACCTGAGCTACGACCATGAGAACGCCAAGGAGACCGACTACGACATCGTGCAGGAAGTGACCGGCAAGGCCGCAGAGTGGCTGGCCGAGCACCCGGACGAAGTGCTGTCGGAGTCCCCGATGATGGGCGGACCCATGCCCGGCGGCCCGGGCGCAGGCGGCCCGGACGCAGCAGGCGGCGATGAGAACGGTGCTCCCACCGAGGAAGGTGCCCCCGCTGAGGGCGGCGCACCGGCCGAAGAGGGCGCAGCCGCCGAGGGCCCTGCCGCCAGAAGCTGAGCTGACCCGCTGAACCCCTTTCGTTTTCCTTCGATCTTCTTCTTCGGAACACGGCGGTGTGAGCAGCTATAGCTTTTGCAGCCGTGTTCCTCTTTTGGAAACGGGACCGCGTTGTAAATCACGCGGCCCCGCTTCCAAAGGACTTGGTTTCCACAGAAAGGAGCTTTTCCGTGAAACATCAGGATATGATTGAAAAACTGACGTTGGAGCAGAAATGTGCACTGCTGTCCGGCAAGAACACTTGGCAGACGCAGACTTACCCCAAACAGGGCGTGCCGGCCATCTGGCTGTCAGACGGTCCCAACGGCCTGCGCAAGCAGGCCGGCGCGGCCGACCACCTCGGCCTGAACCCGTCGGAACCCGCCACCTGTTTCCCGCCGGCGGCCACCATCGCCAACAGCTGGGATCCGGAATTGGGCGAGGCCGTCGGCAGGGCGCTGGGCGAAGAAACGGCCTCCTACCGGGTCAATGTGCTGCTGGGTCCCGGCCTGAACACCAAGCGCAGCCCGCTGTGCGGCCGCAGCTTTGAATATTTCTCGGAGGACCCGTACCTCTCCGGCAAGATGGCCGCAGGGTATGTGCGCGGCATCCAGTCCACCGGTGTTTCGGCCTGCCCGAAGCACTTTGCGGCCAACAGTCAGGAGCTGCGCCGCATGGCGAGCGACAGCATTCTGGACGAGCGCACCCTGCGGGAGCTGTACCTGACCGGGTTTGAAATTGCGGTCAAAGAGGGCAAGCCCAAAACGGTCATGACCTCTTATAATAAGGTAAACGGTGTGTACGCCAACGAGAACGAGCACCTGCTGGACATCCTGCGCAGGGAGTGGGGGTTTGACGGCGTGGTGGTCACCGACTGGGGCGGGGCCAACGACCATGTGGCAGGGCCGAAAAACGGCTCCACGCTGGAAATGCCATCGCCGGGTCTGGGGGTGGCCCGCCGCCTGCTGAAAGCCGTGGAGAATGGCGAACTGAGCGAACATACCATCAACGAGCATGTGGACGAGCTGCTGGAACTGGCTCTGTCCACCGACGAAGCCCTTGCAAAGGCCCCGAAGAAGTTTGACGAAGCAGCTCACCACCAGCTGGTGCGGAAAGCCGCCGCGGAGAGCATCGTACTGCTGAAAAATGAGGGCGGTATCCTGCCCCTTAAAACCGGTAAGAAAATTGCGCTCATCGGTGATTTTTCCATCACACCCCGGTATCAGGGGGCAGGCTCCAGCATGGTGAATCCTACCTGCGTGGACAGTCTGGCAGAGCTGGCCGAGATCGCCGGGTTGAACATCGTGGGCTGCTGCAACGGCTACGAGCGCGGCGGCAAGCCCAACAAGGCCTATCGGGAGGAGGCCGTGGCGCAGGCCAGGCTGGCTGACCTCGTGATTTTGTGTATTGGTCTGGACGAAGCCAGCGAGAGCGAAGGATTAGACCGTACCCATATCTGCATTCCGGCGGTGCAGAAGGAGTTGCTGGACGCCGTGACGGCGGCCAACCCCAACGTGGTGGCGGTCGTCAGCGCGGGCAGTGTCATTGAGACCGACTGGACGGCAAAGTGCAAGGCTGTTGTGCACGGCTACCTGGGCGGTCAGGCCGGAGCCGGGGCCATGCTGGACGTGCTGACCGGCTGGCAGAACCCCTGCGGCAAGCTGGCCGAGACCATCCCACTGAACTACACCGACACCCCGGCTGCCGCCTACTACCCTGGCAAGCGGCAGAATGCGGAGTACCGCGAGGGCCTGTACGTCGGCTACCGCTACTATGAAACCGTGGACAAGGTCGTGCGCTATCCCTTTGGCTACGGCCTGAGCTACACGACCTTTGCCTATTCCGACCTGAAAGCAACCGAAAAAGAGGCAACCTTTACCATCACCAACACCGGCGAAAAGAACGGCGCAGAAATCGCACAGCTGTACATTGCAAAGCCGGATGCGGAAATTTTCTGCCCGGCGAAAGAACTGAAAGGCTTTGCGAAAGTATTTCTGAAGGCGGGCGAAAGCAAAACGGTGACCATCCCGCTGGACGACAAGGCGTTCCGCTACTGGAATGTCAAGACTGACCGCTGGGAGATCGAGGGCGGCAATTATCAGATCCTGATCAGTGCCAGTGTGCAGGATATTCGTTTGAAAGCAGAAATTGCCGTGCAGGGCACCGATGCCCCGGACCCCTATGCAGGCAAGGGCCTGCTCCATTACCAGACCGGTGACATCAAGAACGTGCCCACCGCCGAGTTTGAAGCTCTGTTGGGCCATCCGGTGCCGGAGGAAAAGCCGGTCATCGACCGCACCATGACGCTGGGCGAACTGAACCACAGCCGCAGCCCGCTGTGCTGGCTGATTGCCGGGGTGCTGGCCTTTTTGCTGAAGTCCGGTGAAAAGCGCGGCAAGCCCGACCTGAATATCCTGTTCCAGTACAATATGCCCCTGCGTGGATTGGCTCAGATGACGGGCGGCATGATCGGGGATGAATTTGTAGACGGTCTGGTGCTGGAGGCAAAGGGCTTCTGGGTCATCGGCCTTGTGCGGGCGCTAGTGGGGCTGGTGCAGAATGCTGTGGCCAACAGCCGCTATCAGGCAAAGCTGGACGAGCAGTCCAGATAAGAGGGAAATCACAATATGAATTTCTGGAACGATTTTGCGGCAAAGCACCCTGCCGCTGCCAAGTGGGTGCGGGAGGGCGGCTTGTTCGTCATCGTGTCCAACCTCATCACGGTGTTCAAGTATCTGCTGCTGCAATTCCTGCCCAAGGCCTTTGCAAGCCTGCCGGTGGTGGACTTCGGCTGGCCGGGCATCGACATCACCCTGTTCGGCGAGACCTTCAAGTGGAACATCCTCGGCTACGACGCCGCCCACGGCGGCCTGCCCTATTTCTGTGCCTACATGGTGGCCATGGTGCTCGGCGAGTGCGTCAACTTCCCCATCCAGCGCAACTTCGTGTTCCGCAGCAAGGGAAACCTTGCCAAGCAGATCGGCTGGTATGTGCTGGCCTTCTGCGTCATCACCTGCATCGTCAACTCCATCAACTGCATCTGGGTGGCGGTGGCCGGTCTGTTGGTGCCGGACTTCATCTATAACATCGGCACCACGGTGCTCAACGGCGGCATCTCCATGGTGATCTTCTTCTTCGTGAATAAGATCATCTTCCCGGAGGGCGAAGCAAAGGCCGCCGTATAACTTCCAATACCATCTCCGAAATCTTTTTCTTCACTTTTTCTCCTTCATCCAGGATCCCCCTGTCCATCCCGGCAGATGCCGGAACGGGCAGGGGAATTCTGACTTTGCGAGGAGTTGCGGGGATTAGATCTCGTCAATGGGGAACATTGGGCGCATGATGCGCTTGAAGCGGATCAGGCGGGTGTCCTGCGGGGTCGCACCATCGGTGAGGGACATGACGCACAGTGCCCCGGCTGCCTTGAGCTCCGGGTGGATGTAGCCCTGTTTGACCACAATGATGTCAAAGTTTTTCCAGTCCACCCCGCAGGCGTCTAACTGGTGCTCTTCTACAAAAGAGTGATTGTTGTCGGTGAACACCAGTACAAGGGAAGTGCCTTCCACAGCTGCGGTCACCAGCGGGCCGTAGCTGCCGTCCTCGCCGTACATATGGGTGCCTTCCTGTGTGCCTTTATACAGCACCCGCAGGGTGAGCGGTACGGGAGCGGACAATGCGTCCAGACCCATGCCGACGGACGCTGTTGCTACGGCGTCAACGGGAAGACTACGCAGGGTGTGGCAGAGGTTTGCATCATGGATGGCGGCAAACAAAACCTTTTTGTGCAGATCCGGCGCGGCCAGTACCTGACGCAGGATGAAGGTGTTGGCGCCTTGTGCACCGCTGGTCACATTGTCGCCGGAGTCCGTGATGAACACCGGTTTGTCCGGGCAGCGCAATGCCATCTCCAGGGCCTTGTCCGGCTGCGCCGTCGTGCCGGTGTAATGAAACTCGTGCCGTTTGCTCCACACAAAAGCGGCCAGCTCATCAGCTTTTTGCTCTGCATAGGCGCGGTCTGCCCCTGAGGCAGGGATCACCACCACACCGCAGCCGGCTTCAGGACAGTCGTGCCGGAGATAGCCTACATGCCAACTGGCGCTGAGGATGCGGGGATCTTTTTCCAGCTCATCCATGTACCTGTTGATGGAGCGCACGGGCTCATCGGTGGAAACGCTTTGTTCACCGCCCAGGATCAGCGGAAGCTTACGGTACACCGGGGTGATATTCTGCCGGTGGCGGATCAGCCCGATCAGCGTGCGGCAGGTGCGCTGTACGGTTTGGGCGATGTCGGTGTGAGGCGCTTCGCGGTAGCTGCGCAGGAAGGTGGTGTTCTCCACGTATTCTCTGGTCAGATTGCCGTGGGGGTCGCAGGAAACAGCCAACGGCAGATACGGCCCGGTGATCTGCCGGATGGCAGCTACCAGATGGTGCTCGCCAGAGCCGATCTCTTCCACATAACTGGCACCGTGCAGATGCAGGTAAATGCCATCCAGATCCCGCAGATTATCACGCACAGCGTTCAGGATGGTCTGCTCGATATAGTCGAAGCAGGTCTTTTTCATCACACCGCTGCAGGCGGCATCCGCGCAGATCGCCGGCACAAGTTCAATGTCCGGGCTGTTGAATACATCGCCCAGCTGCATATGCGTCAGGGCGTCCTGATCGTAGGAAATGGCCACATTGGGCAGGTCACATTTCATAGCCACATGCTCGTTGGCTTCCAGCTGGAACTTTGCTACAAGGATCTTCATAAAGTTGTTCTCCTTAAAAAATCAGATGTCATCGACCGGGAACATGGGGCGCATGATACGCTTGAAGGACAGGCGGCGGGTATCCTGCAGGGTGGCACCGTCGGTCAGAGACATCACGCACAGTGCACCCTGCTGCATCGGCTCCGGAAAAGCATAACCGGTCTTGACGATCACAACATCGTAATCCATCCAGTCCACACCGGCAGCAAGGGCCTGATGCCGCTCTACAAAGGGATGGTTCGTATCGGTCACGATGATATCAATGGGCAGGCCTTCTACCGACACGGTGGCACAGCCGCCGAAGTCGCCGTGCTCTGCAAACAGACTGGTGCCCTCCTGTCGGCCCAGGTGCCGCAGGGTGACGATAAGTTGTACCGGCTCGGTCAGGGCATCCAGACCCATTCCGAGGGTCAGTGGCAGGATGTCACCGGGAGTGTGGTTTGCCAGCAGGGCATAAGCAGCAGGATCCTGAATGGCAGCAAACAGAACACGTTTGTTCTGCGGAGCTTCTTTTTGAGCCAGGACCTGCCGCAGCACCCAGGTGTTGGCACCCATGGCACCGCTGGTGGTGTTGTCACCGGAGTCGGTAAGAAAGGCCGGTTTGCCGGAACAGTTCAGGACCGTCTGGAGGGCTTCGTCCGGCTCCTGGGTCAGACCGGTGTAATGGAACTCGTGGCGGCGGTCCCATACATAGGCAGCCAACTCATCGGCTTTTTGTCCGGCATAGGTACGGAACTCGTTGGAGGTGGGAATGACCACCACGCCACAGCCGGCAACATCGGTATCGTGGCGGATATAGCCCACGTGCCAGCTGGCACTGAGGATGCGGGGGTCTTTTTCCATTTCATCCATGTACTGGTTGATGGAGCGCACCGGTTCATCAGCCGAAACACTTTGCTCGCCGCCCAGGATCAACGGCAGTTTGCGGTAAACCGGAGTGATGCTGCGGCGGTGCTCCAGCAGTTCCAGCAAGTGGGAGCAGACAAAGTGAATGGTCTGCTCTACGTCAGTGTGCGGTGACTCCCGGTAGCTGCGGATCAGTGTGGTGCCCTCCACGTACTCCTTGCACAGGTTGCCGTGGGGATCGCAAACCACGGCGATCGGTAGGTAAGGGCCCACGATGCGGCGCACCTCTTTTAAGATGTGGTGGTCACCGGAGCCAATATCCTCCACCTCACTGGCACCGTGCAGGTGCAGGTAGATGGCATCCAACTCTGAGAGATGCTCCCGCACAGTCTGCAGGATCGTGGACTCGATGTACGCGAATGCGGTGCGCTTCATGACGCCGTTGGAACCGGCGTTGGCGTCCAGTGTGGGCACGAGCGTTACATCCGGGCGGTTGAACACATCGCCCAGCTGCAGGTGTGCGATGCAGTCCTGCCCGAAGTGCAGGCTGACATCCTTCAGATCGCACTTTTTGGGGATGTTCTCATTGGCTTCCAGAATGAAACGTGCAACAAGGATATGGAACATAGACAAACCTCCTGTTTTGATTGGGCCATCGGAAAAAGAATCTATAAGACATTATAATACAATATGAGATGTTTTGCAACGGGAAAGTGCGCAGGATCTGACACGGAAAAAGACTGGATTTTACGGCGTAATTGTGTTATGCTCATACTGATATAAAATGAGTATCTGCCTTTGGAGGAAAAACGATATGCTGGTGCCGGACAGCGCGACCCCGCTTTATCTGCAGTTGGAGGAGATCCTGCGGCAGGAGATCCTTTCCGGCAGCCGCCGGGAGGGAGACAAACTCTCCACAGAAAATGAACTGGTGGAACAATATAAGGTGAGCCGTATCACGGTGCGGCGGGCTGTTGAGGAGCTGTGCAAGGAAGGAATGGTTGTGCGCCATCCGGGCAAGGGCACCTTTGTGACCGGTGTGGTGATGCGCAACGACCTGAACGAACCCCGCGGATGGACGGAAAATGCAGTGGCCAATGGGTACCGGCCTTCTACGGTGTGCACAGAGCTTGGCATGGTGCCTGGCGCGGCAGTGTGCAGGCTGTTTGAGCTGAAGCAGGGGGAAGAAGTTTATTGCTGCGCCCGGCGGGTGCGTGCATTGAATGAAAAGCCTGCCGTGTACGAACTGGATTACTTTCCGCCACAGGATGCGGAGTTCCTGACAAAGGAGTTGTTGAGCGGATCTGTGTTCCGGCTGTTGCGGCAGTGGAAGAAGCTGCGGGTCATACGCGAAAAAGAAACCATCATCCGGGTGCGGTATGCTGACGCGGAGACTGCGGATGCACTGGGCCTGGTCAAGGGACAGCCGGTGGTGTACACCCGTACCTGTTATCTGGACGGCAGAGATCAGGTGGTGTTGCTGAACGAGCAGTACATTGACAGCGAACGCTATGTGATCCGTACCGGCGGACATGAGCTGCGGTTGGATGAAGCGGAAGAAAACGGGTAAGCGACGCATTGTAAACAGAAATGGTGGAAGAAAAGGCTGCAAGGCGGCCCTGTGAGGAGAAACTATGAATGCAATTGAACGGAAACGCTACATTCTGAATGAGTTGCAGCGCAACGGCAGTGTAGTGATCACAGATCTGGCGGAACGAATCCAGGTGTCCTCCATGACCATCCGGCGGGATCTGAATGCCATGGCCGAGGATGGCATGGTTACACTGGAACACGGTGGAGCAGTGCTGAACAATGGCTCACTGTTTGAGTGCAACATGAGCTTTAAGAGTGAGATCAACGCAACCGAGAAACAGCGCATTGCGGCCAAGTGCATGGAATATATCAACGAAGGGGATTCCATTTTTCTGGATGCAGGTACGACCCCCAATGAGGTGGCTGTGCTGCTGCGTGGTAAGCGCAACATCAGTGTGCTGACCCACTCGCTGATGGTGGCCAACACCACTGCCAATATGCGGAACATCAAGCTCATCATGTGCCCAGGGGAATTCCGCGAGAATTCCATGGCGTTTCTGGGCCCGCTGACCGATGACTTCATCCAGCATTTCCAGATCGACACGCTGTTTCTTTCACTGGAGGGCATTGACCTGAACGACGGCCTTTCTGTGGTGGACGTACAGGACGGCCACACCAAAAAAGTGCTGGTGGAAAAAGCCAAGCGTGTGATTTGTATAGCGGATCACAGCAAGTTCAACAAATCGTTTTTCTATAAGATCGCGCCCGTTGCGGACGTGGATCTGGTGGTGACAGACACCGGCCTGGACGCAGCAACACAGGAGCTGTTCCGGCAGAACAATGTTCCGCTGGTGCTGGCTTGAAATTGAAAATAACAAAAAATAACATTTTTAAAATGAGCTTTCCGACTGAAATGTGAATTTCATCCGGGAAACTCATTCTTTTTTTGCGTAAACAAGCCGGAAAATTGGTGAAAGTGATATCTAACTTGTTGAAATATTTGCCAAAAGCAACAAATAATAACATTTAAGAACGAAAAATAACAAAAATGGATTGACTTTGCATCGGGATGTGATACAATGTAGAAAAGACGATGAACTGTTGAAACCCGATGGATTCCTGCGGGTTTTCGCTGCGGCCGAGCGGTGGAGGTCTTTCACAATAGTTCATCCCACAAAGTGTTAAAAGTAACATTTTGTAACATTTGCTGTACGAAAGGGAGGCACTTACTCATGGGCAAATATACAAAGATGTCCCAGCAGGTCCTGGAAAAGGTCGGCGGACTGAGCAACATCACCTTTGTTGAACGCTGCGCAACGCGGCTGCGCATTCATTACGCCAGCAAATCCAAGGTGGATGTGGAAGCGATCAAGGGCATTGAAAATGTCGTGGGCGTGGTAGCAAAGACCGGCCAGGTGCAGATCATCATTGGACCGGAAGTCAACGATGCATTCAACGATTTTCTGGAGGTCTCCGGCTGGAGGCCTACCGATGACCGTCCTACAGTCGTGGAAGAAGAACCGGAAAAGAAGAATGCGCTGTACTACGTCAATAAATTTGGCAACTTCTGCGCCGGCATTTTCATGCCGATCGTTCCGGCTCTGATCACCGGCGGCCTGATCCTTGCCATCAAGAACCTGCTGGTGAACTACTTTGGCATGAGCATCGACAGCGGCACCGCAAAGGTCTGCCTGGCCATCTTCAGTGCCGGTTTCTCCATGCTGCCTGTCTGGATCGGTTATACGCTGTCCAACAAGCTGAAGATGGAACCCATCATGGGCGCATTTCTGGGCGCTGTCCTGGTCAGCAGCTCTATCAGCGGTGTAGAGGGACTGGACTTCTTCGGCATCCCCATTCCCACGGTCACCTACACCTCCAGTGTCCTGCCCATCGTCATGGGCGTGATCCTGATGTACTGGGTGGATAAACTGCTCAAGAAGATCATTCCGGAAATGGTGCGCTACTTCCTGAAACCGCTGCTCACCATGCTGATCGTTGTTCCCATTACCCTGATCGTTCTCGGCCCCATCGGCACCGAGCTCAGCGGCGTGGTTGGCAATGCCATCCAGGCATTCTTCAATGCAGCCGGCTTCATTGCACTGCCGATCTGCGCAGCCATCAACCCGTACCTTGTGATGCTGGGCCTGGATAAGGCCATTACCCCCATCATGGTGGAGGGCATCTCCAGCATTGGTTATGATCTGGCCGTTGTCCCCATGAACTACATTTCCAACCTGGCAGTCGGCGGCAGTGCACTGGCCGTTGCCATGCACCTGAAGGACAAGGGCCGCAAGGGCATGATCGCTTCTTTTGGTGTTACCGCACTGTGCGGCGTTACCGAGCCCGCTTTCTACGGCTCCCTGATCATGCGTCCCCGTGTGCTGATCGGCACCGCCTGCGGCGCTGTGGCCGGTGGTCTGATCGCAGGTATCTTCCAGCTGAAGAACTACGTGGTCGGCGGCTGCCCTGGCTTCCTGGCTCTGCTGTTCTTCCTGCCTTCGGATGGTTCCATGGGCAACCTGATCCTCGCTCTGGTTTCCGGTATTGTGACTGTGATCGTTTCCTTTATCGCCTGCACAATTGTCCTGAAAAAGGCATACAAAGAAGATGTCTGATCTCCGCGCTGAACTTTAACAGCATACAATAACTTTATCAACTTCATCATAAAGCCAAGCACATTGATGCCTGTCGCCGCTACGGCGGCGGGCATCAACGTGTGCCTGGGCTTCTTTCGGGAGGGAAAATCTGCGATGCGTAAAAAAGTTCTGGTAGCACAGTTTGTGACCGAATCCAATGCAAATATCCCCTATAAAACAGATCTGGAAAATTATGACCTGCGGTTTGGTGAGGATGCCATTTCTCAGATGAACCTGGGCTCCGTATTTGCGGATGCCGACATTGAGGTGGTGCCCTCGGTCTACGCCAATGGTTTTTCGGGCGGTGTGGTTACCCGCAACGCCTTTGATTATATCGAAAACCGCCTGCTGAACGATATCCGTGCCAATCTCGGCATGCTGGACGGCATGTTCCTGCATCTGCACGGTGCCAGCGAGGTGGAGGACATCGGTTCCGGCGACCACCATATCCTGAAGGAAGTGCGCAGGCTGGTGGGTCCATATATGCCGATTGTGGTGGCCTGTGATCCCCACGGCAACTTGTGCAAGGAGTATGTGGATGGCTGCACTGTGATCCGCAGTTACCGCGAGTCGCCCCACACGGATCTGGCCGATACGGTCAAGACCTGCTGCCGGTATCTGGTGGACCTGCTGGAGCATCGCCGCAACATCCACCCTGCTTACCGCAAATTGCCGCTGATCCTTGGTGGAGAGCAGAGCGTCTCGGCCGATGAGCCGGTGCGCTCCATCAACCAGTACATGGATGAGATGGAAAAAGACCCCCGCATCCTCAGTGCCAGCTGGCATGTGGGTTACATCCGCCATGACACGGATGTGGCCGGCTGCGGCGTGGTTGTGGTGCCCAATACGGAGACCGACCAGGCGTATGCTGAGCAGAAGGCGGACGAACTGGCTGCCTATGTGTGGAATCGTCGTCACGAGTTCCACTACACCGGCCTGACCCAGGAGCCGGAACAGGCCATGCAGACGGCGCTGGACTGCCCCGGCAAACCGGTGTTCCTCACCGACTCCGGCGACAACACCACCAGTGGTTCTGTGGGTGCCAACACCTGGGTACTGCGGCAGGTCATGGCACTGCCGGACACCAAAGGCAAAAACTTCCTGTTTGGCTGCATCACTGACCCGGCTGTGGTGGCACAACTGGCAGATGTGCCGGAAGGCACAAAGACCCACATCCGGCTGGGTATGAATCTGGATGAACTGTCCCGCCCGGTGGAGCTGGACGTGACGGTGAAGCATAAGGGTCGTCTGGAAGGCTTTTTGGGTTATGTGGGCGATTACGGTGCCTGTGTGCTGGTGTCGGTGGAGGGATATCCCATTGATATCATCGTGGCAGAGGTGAGCCACGCGGTAGTAGAACTGCACCAGTTTGAGGCTGCCGGTGCCCATTGTGCCGATTACGGCGTGGTGATCGTCAAGCAGGGCTATATCTTCCCGGAACTGAAGGAACTGGGCGCGCTGAGCATCATGTCCCTGACAGATGGTGCCACCCTGCAGGATACCCGCCGCCTGCCCTTCAAGCGTATCATGCGCCCCATGTTCCCGGTGGATGATATCTGAAGCACGAAATGTAATCTTTGAAAGGAATATTGAATTATGGAAAAGCAAAAGTTTCTCTGGGGCAGTGCAACTGCCGCTTACCAGTGCGAAGGCGCCTGGAACGAAGATGGCAAAGGCCTGGGTGAGTGGGATGTGTTCTCCCACGGGAATCCGCTGAATCTGAACGGTGCCACCGGTGATGTCTCCTGCGACTTCTACCACCGCTATAAAGAAGACATTGATATGATGGCGGCCGGAAAGCAGAATACCTACCGCTTCTCCATTGCGTGGGACCGCATCCTGCCCAATGGTCGTGGCGAAGTGAACCCCAAGGGTATTGCTTTCTATAATAACGTCATCAACTACTGCCTGCAAAAGGGCATTGAACCCAACGTTACCCTGTTCCATTACGATCTGCCGAATGCCATTGCAGAAGAAGGCGGCTGGGAGAACCGGTCCATCGTGGATGATTTTGAGGCATACGCCAGGGTCTGCTTTGAGGCTTTCGGCGACAGGGTCAGATTGTGGAGCACCATCAACGAGCCGAAGTATTATGCCTACTGCACCAACATGGTCGGCAACTATCCGCCGAACCACAAGCTGGATTTTGACCGCTATTTCAAGCAGCTGTATTATGAGGTGCTGGCCAGCGCTAAGGCGGTTGCCCTGTACCACTCCATGGGGCTGAAAGGCAAGATCGGTATCGTGCACGACAGCAGCAACGTGGAGATCGCTCCGGGCACCAGAGAACCGGAAAAGGTCCGTCTGCTGGGCGACCTGTTCTACAATCGGCTGGTTCTGGATACCTCCATCAAGGGCGAGCTGCCCGGTGAACTGATCCCGCTGCTGCGGGAGAACGGCATTGAAAACGACTATATCAAGCTGGAAGATGCGTTGACTTTTGCCAAAGGCAAGGTGGATTATATCGGTATGAACGTCTACAACCGGATGTATCTGACCGACTGGTCGGAGGGTGAGACGGAAGTGTTCCACAATAACCGCGGCGCCGGCTCCAAGGCCAAGGAAGGCATGCGCATCAAGGGCTGGTACGAAACCGCCATTGCTCCGGACACCAAACGCAACCTCTGGGGCCGCGAGATCTACCCCGAGTGTATGTATAATACCCTGATGGAGATCCGTGATCGCTACGGCGATATCCCGGTTTACATTACGGAAAATGGCCACGGCTGCTACGAGACGCCGGACGAAAACGGCTATGTGCAGGACGATGACCGCATTGAGATGATGCAGGGCTATATCGACTACATGCTCAAGGCCAAAAAAGAGGGCTGCAATGTTCTTGGTTACTACGCATGGTCTACCATGGATCTGTACAGTTGGGTCAATGGTTACGAAAAACGGTATGGCTTTGTCCGCGTAGACTTTGACAACGACAACAAACGTACACCCAAAAAGAGCTACTACTGGTTCAAGAACCTGATCGAGGAATATCAGAAAACCGAGGAAGCAGGAGAATGATATGGAAACTGCCGGAGAAGGTCCTCTGAAGAAGCCGGGCCGCTTCCGCCGTGGTGTGGATGTGGTGCTGGATTTCATTGCCGGCTGCGTTTCGCCGGTCATTCCGGTACTGCTGGCGTCTGGTCTGATCGCCGCTGTGCTCAGTATCTGCGTGAATTTTTTTGGCATGGATGTTGGAAGCGGCACAGCGGTAGTACTCAGTGCCGTCAAGGATGCGGGGTTCTACTTCCTGCCCATTTTCCTGGGATTTTCCACAGGAAACAAGCTGGGCATCAACGGGTATCTGGGGGCCCTGCTGGGCGGTGTGCTGGTGTACAGCACCATCAACGGAGCACAGGGCCTGAGCTTCCTGGGGATGTCCATCTACCCGACGACTTACAACTCCACAGTGATCCCGGTGATCTTGGGGGTGCTGTTTGAGGCGGCTGTTTACAAGCTGCTGAACAAGGCCCTGCCCGGAACCGTCAAACCATTCCTGCTGCCGCTGCTCAGTGTGCTGGTGGCGGTGCCGGGCACGCTGCTGTTCCTTGGCCCGTTGGGTACGGTGCTCAGCGGCTGGCTTACCGATGGCGTGATGTGGGTGAGTGACACCTTCGGGGCATGGGCAGTGGGTCTGTACGCGATGATCAACCCGGTGTGCGTTATGTTCGGCCTGGATAAGGCCATTACTCCGCCTATCCTCACCTCCATTGCGGCCAATGGTTACGAGACGCTGTTCCTGCCAGGAAGTGTTGCTTCCAACACGGCGGTGGGCGGTGCAGCACTGGCTGTATGGTGCAAAAGCCGGAACGCAAAGCTCAAAAATACGGCGGGCCCGGCGGGCACCACTGCGATTCTGGGTATCACGGAACCGGCACTGTTCGGAGTGTGTGTGCCATACAAGCGCCCACTGGCGGCGGCAATGCTGGGCGGCGGCATCGGAGGTTTGTTTGGCGGGTTTGTACAACTGAAACAGTACGCCATCATTACGCCGGGGTTGTGTGCCCTGCCGGGTTACATCAGCCCGGACGGCAGCCTGACCAATCTGCTGCTGGCGCTGGCTACCATCTGTATTTCGGCAGGCAGTGCGTTTGTCCTCACGCTGCTGTTTTCCGCAAAGCAGACCTATGAATGTTGAAAAAGGAGAACAGAATGACAAATCGGATCCGGGGGCTGGCGGTACAGTTTGCCGAAATGATGATCGGTGTGGTGTTGGTATCGGTAGGACTTTCCCTGATGATCAAATCCGAGCTGGGGCAGACGGCCATTACCTCCTGTACCCAGAATATTGCCACCATCACCGGCATCAAGGGCGGAACCATGGTGGCGCTGCTGCACGGTGCTTCGGTGCTGCTGCAGATCGTGATGCAGAGAAAAGAGTTTGAACCCATTCAATTGTTTCAGTTTGCTGTGGCATGGCTGCAGGGCAAGATCGTCAATGCCATCTGCTACGACCTGCCGGGCATCAGCACCTGGCAGCCGGACAACTACCTGGTGCAGTGGGTGTGCATGCTGGCAGCCATTGCCATCACAGCGTATGGCGTGACGGTGACCATGGCAGCAGAGTTTGTCCGGATGCCGTTTGAGCAGTTTGCATTTGTGCTTTCGGAAAAGCTGCACATGAAGTTCAGTGTGCTGCGTACCCGCTGCGACATGGTGGCGTTGGCACTGAGCCTCGCACTGGTGCTGGCCTTCCATCTGGACTTTACCACGCTGCGGGAAGGCACCTGGGCCAGCATGCTTCTGCTGGGACACTGCATGGGTTGGTTCCTGCCGACGGCTATGCGGCTTTCACTGCACCAGCGCATGAAAAAGGAGACCTGCCCGGCTGCGAACTGACGACCGGCGCATTACAACAAAAAGGAGAATGCAACGATGAAGATCTTGGTTGGTGAATTTATCACGGAATCCAATGCAAATATCCCGCAGAAGTGCGAGATCAGCAACTATAAGATGCTTTTTGGGGATGATTGCATCCGGGCACTGCATGTGGCAGATGTCTTTGAGCAGGCCGGCTTTGAGCTGATCCCTTCGGTACTGGCCGATGCTGGCGCTGCAGGTGTGATCAAAAAGGATACCTTTGATTACATCGAGTCCTGCTTTGTGCGTGCCGTCAGGGAGCACATCCATGAGATCGACGGCATGTTCCTGATGCTGCATGGTGCAAGCGAGGTGGAAGAAATCGGTTCCGGCGACCACCACATCCTGGCGGAGATCCGCAAGATCGTGGGCCCGTACCTGCCCATCTTCGTGGTGTGCGACCCTCATGGCAACCTGTGCAGGGAGTATGCAGAGGCCACGACCCTGATCCGCAGCTACCGGGAGTCGCCCCACACCGACAGCATTGCCACCATGCGCAAGGTGGCAGCCATGCTGTGCGACTTTATGAAGGATCGACAGAACATCCATTCGGTGTATCGCAAGCTGCCGCTGATTCTGGGCGGTGAACAGAGCGTTTCCGGCGACGAGCCCGTGCGTTCCATCAACCAGTATATGGACAAACTGGAGCAGGACCCGCGTATCCGCAGCGTGAGCTGGCATGTGGGCTACATCCGGCACGACACACCAGTGGCTGGCTGCGGCATCGTTGTGGTGCCGCAGATGGAAGCGGATCAGGCCTATGCAGAAGAGGCCGCCGACTGGTTGGCGGCTTATGTCTGGAACAAACGCCACGAGTTCCATTACACCGGCCTGACGGCTGCACCGGACAAGGCTCTGCAGATGGCACTGGAGTCTGAAGGAAAACCTGCCTTCATCACGGATTCCGGTGACAACGTTACTAGTGGTGCCACCGGCTGGAACACCTATATCCTGCGACAGGTGCTGGCAGAGAAGGAACTGAAAAAGAAGATCCTGTTTGCCAACATCTGCGATCCCATTGCCTACCAGAAACTGGAACAACTGGAGATCGGTGCAAAGACGCACCTGCACCTTGGCGTGGATCACGACGAAATGTCCCGCCCGGTGGAGCTGGATGTGACAGTGAAAGCAAAGGGCACGCTGCGCGGTTATCTGCATCACCCGCACGATGCGGTATATGGTTACTCGGTGGCGGTGGCCGTGGACGGCCTGCCGCTGGAAATCAATGTGGCAAGCACACGCCAGACCATGTGTGAAGAGCACCAGTTTGTGGGAGCAGGACTGAACTGGGATGACTACGATGTGATCGTGGTCAAGCAGGGCTATATCTTCCCGGAGCTGAAGGAAAAGGCTGCGTTCTCGGTCATGTCCCTGACGCAGGGAGCGACTCCACAGGATACGCGGATCATTCCGTTCAAGCAGATCATGCGCCCTATGTACCCCATTGATGAGATCTGAAAGGGCCGCGGGCCCGATACAGGAAACCAAGAGCGAGAGGTGTAAGAAGATGAAACAGTACAATATCTGCCTAGCCAAGGTGCCGCAGCCGCCCAAGGACTGCACGGGAGAGCCGGTCATGCTGACCGATGCCACCGTTCAGGAGCGCTTGAATAAGGTGCTGCAGGGCATGAAGGAACGCAGCTTGGAACAGCTGGTGGTGTATGGCGACGCCGAGCACTGCGGCAATTTTCAGTATCTGATGGGGTATTTTACCCGTTTTGAAGAGTCGCTGCTGGTGCTGGATGCCGATGGCGCCGCCCGCTTTGTGCTGGGCAACGAGAACCTGAACAAGGCATCCAAGGCCCGCATTCCGGGGCAGGCTGTGCATGCTTCGCTCTTCTCACTGCCCAATCAGCCCAACCGCGCGGATAAGCCGCTACGCACCCTGCTGGAAGAGGCCGGCATTGCGCCGGGCCGCCGCATCGGCATTGCGGGATGGAAGCACTTTACAAGCCCGGTGGAAAATAACGAAAAACTCTTCGATATCCCGGCGTTTATCCTGGATGCAATCCGTGCCATTACCGGTGGCGATGACAATCTGTTCAATGCCGGTGACCTGTTCCTGGGGGAGGGCGGTGCCCGTACCACCAACAACGCCAATGAGATTGCGCACTACGAGTACGGAGCGGCGCTGGCTTCGGACGGTGTGCTGGATGCAATGAATCTGCTGGCTCCGGGCGTGGCCGAAACGGCGCTGGGTGCACAGCTGAACCGGCAGGGACAGCACAACAGCATTGTTACCATTGCGGCCAGCGGTCCGCGTTTTATCAAGGGCAATATGTTTCCCACACAGAACACCGTCAAGGTGGGCGACAGCATTTCGCTGACGGTGGGGTATCCGGGCGGCTCTTCCAGCCGCGCAGCCTATGCCGTGCACGACGCTGCAGAGCTGCCGCAGGGAATGCAGGATTATGTGAAACGGGTAGCTGCTCCGTACTTTGCGGCCTATACCCGCTGGCTGGAAGAAATCCATGTAGGCATGACCGGCGGCGAGATGTTTGATAAAGTGGAAGAGATCCTGCCCCGTGCAACCTATGGCTGGTCGCTCTGTCCGGGCCACCTGGTGGCAGAAGAAGAGTGGCTGAGCTCCCCGATTTATGAACACTCGGCGGAGGAGCTCCGCAGCGGTATGATGCTGCAGATCGATATTATCCCCTCGGTTCCGGGCTACGGCGGCAGCTGCGCCGAAAGCACTGTGGTGCTGGCAGATGAAGCACTGAAAGAACAGATCCGGCAGCAGTACCCGGAGATGTGGCAGCGGATGCAGGTGCGCCGGCAGTACATTGTGGAACAGCTGGGCATTCAGCTTTCGGAAGATGTCCTGCCCATGTGTAGCACGGTGGCATACCTGCGGCCTTACCTGCTGAGCAAGGATCTGGCCTTTGTGAGCCGCTGAGATCCTGCTCCTATTCCAGAAGCAATCCACACAGATTCCGCCTTTTATAAATCCCCCTTTAAGAGCAAACGCCCCTGCTTCCTCTTCCGGAAGCGGGGGCGTTTGCGTAATATGGCCGGGCAGAAATCGGTTGACTGTTTCAGTGGATCAGATCAGGACGAGGTGGACAAAGGCGTTGTACAGGCCGTCTTTGTCCACATCGTCGGTCACATCGTCGTCGGCGGCTTTGGCTTCCGGGCCGCCGCTGCCCAGAGCCACGCTGTACCATAATCATAGAGGTTTTTGGGCTCCGGAACAAGGGTGGAATCTGCCGAAAAACAACGGCTGAGGTTGGTACAGTTGCACAAAGGCGCGCGGCCCTGCAAAGAAGCTGTAAAATTTGCGGGGCGGGGTTGACGAACGGCTCCGGCCGTGGTAAAGTAATGGGCGGAAAAGGCCAAAGTGCCTTTTTACGACAGAAAAACGAGGTGGTCGTCATGGAACCTGCTGGAAGCAGCGGCAGTTTATATCCCCGATCAAAGAACCAGACGGCAGCCTTTTTGCATGCCGGAGAACGGCCCGGCTGTGCGTGAGAACGCACGGTGTGTTTGCCTTCCCCGGAAATGAAAGTGTCCGCTGCCGCCTGGTAAAAAAGGAGGCAGCTTTTTTATGTCTGAAATTTCGATCAATACCCTCAAGACCATGCTGGCGAATCTGGATGACGCCAAAAAATACCAGAGCCTGCGGGATGTGATGGAGACCCTGCCGGCTCCCGACCTGGCCGCCGTGTTCGAGGACCTGCCGGCCGAAAAGCTCCCGGTGCTGTTCCGTCTGTGCCCCAAGGATCTGGCGGCGGATGTATTCACCGAGCTGACCCCTGCCACCCAGCAGAAGCTGATCGACGGCCTGACCGATACCGAGCTGAAGGCCGTGGTAGACGAGCTGTGCGTGGACGATGCGACCGACCTTGTGGAGGAGATGCCGGCCAATGTGGTCAAGCGCATTCTGAGCCAGGCCGACCCCGCCACCCGCCGCATGATCAACGAACTGCTCCAGTACCCGGAGGACTCTGCCGGCGGCGTGATGACCACCGAGCTGATGGAGCTGCGCCCGGACATGACGGTGGCGCAGGCCATGGAGGCCATCCGCCAGAACGGCTTTGACAAGGAGACCATCAACAACTGTTATGTGACCGACGGCAGCCGCAAGCTGGTGGGTGTGGTGTCGCTGCGGGCGCTGGTGCTGGCCAAGGACACCGCAGAACCCATCCGGGACCTGATGGACACCAATGTGGTCAGTGTGACCACCACCACCGACCAGGAGGATGTTTCCCACCTGTTTGAAAAATACGGCTTTCTGGCCATTCCGGTGGTGGACGCCGAAAACCGGCTGGTGGGCATCGTGACCATTGACGATGCCATCAGCATCCTGCAGGACGAGGCCAGCGAGGATATCGCCAAGATGAACGCCATCGGCCCGTCCGACAAGCCCTACTTCAAGCAGAGCATGTGGGACCTGTACAAGAGCCGTGCGCCCTGGCTGCTGTTTTTGATGATCAGCGCCACCTTCTCCAGTCTGGTCATCCGGGGGTATGAGGACGCACTGGCCGCCGTGACCGTGCTGACGGCGTACATCCCCATGCTGACCGATGCCGGCGGCAACGCAGGCAGTCAGAGCACCTCCACCATCATCCGCGGCATGGCGGTGGGCGAGATCCAGCCCCACGACCTGCCCCGCATCCTGTGGAGGGAGAGCCGGGTGGCCCTGCTGTGCGGCGCAACGCTGGCGGTGTGCAACTTTGCAAAACTGCTGCTGTTCGACAAGGTGACCGCTCCGGTGGCACTGGTGGTGTGCCTGACCCTGATCTGCACCATCCTGCTGTCTCAGCTCATCGGCGGCATTCTGCCCGTGGCGGCAGAAAAACTGCATGTGGACCCGGCCGTGATGGCATCGCCGCTGATCACCACCATCGTGGATGCCACCACGCTGCTGATCTACTTCAATGTTGCAAAGATCGTGCTGCATCTGTAAGCGCAGAGCAGAACGTTATGACCCCCGGAAGCTGTACGCTGCCGGGGGTCATGTTGTTTTTAAAAACAGGAAAAACGTCCTCTTTGCATGGATGATTGTTGCACAGCACAACCTATAAAGTCGTACTCTTTCGACAAAAACTTCCCAAAACGCATTATTTTGTTTCTGAGCTGTGGACATTCTGTGACGATTCGTGCTAAAATGAAACCTGTTCCTCTTCTGCCGCCGCAACCGGCAGAAGCAACCAAAGAACGGAGGTTTTTTCATGTTAGAAAATGTCTTTCATCTGAAGGAAAACCACACCGATGCAAAGACCGAGATCATGGCAGGTATCACCACCTTCATGACCATGGCCTACATCCTTGCGGTCAACCCCAACATCCTGTCGGCGTCCGGCATGGACTCCGAGGCTGTGCTGATCGCCACCGCACTGGCATCCTTTGTGGGCACGGCCCTGATGGCTCTGCTGGCCAACTACCCGTTTGCTCTGGCCCCCGGCATGGGCCTGAACGCCTATTTCTCCTACACGGTCGTGCTGACCATGGGCTACAGCTGGCAGCTGGCCCTGATGGCCGTGTTTGTGGAGGGCATCATCTTCATCGCGCTGTCCCTGACCAATGTGCGTGAGGGCATCTTCAACGCCATCCCCATGACCCTGAAGAGCGCGGTCAGCGTGGGCATCGGCCTGTTCGTGGCCTTTGTCGGCCTGCAGAACGCCAAGCTGATCGTGAACAGCGACTCTACGCTGGTCACCTACCAGCACTTCAAAGGCGAGACCTTCCACAGCGTGGGCGTGGGTGCCATCCTGGCCCTCATCGGCGTGGCCATCACCGGCATCCTGCTGGTCAAGAAGGTCAAGGGCGGCATCCTGTACGGCATCCTGATCACCTGGGTGCTGGGCATCCTCTGCGAGGTCACCGGCATCTATGTGCCCAATGCGGATGCGGGCATGTACAGCGTGATCCCCACCGCTTTTGTCAGCTTTGACTTCTCGGCCCTGGGCAAGACCTTTGGTCAGGTGTTCAAGACGGATTTCTCCCACTTTGACTTCCTGAACTTCTTTGCCGTCATGTTCTCCTTCCTGTTCGTGGACCTGTTTGACACCCTGGGCACCCTGATCGGCGTGGCATCCAAGGCCGACATGCTGGACGAGGACGGCAAGCTGCCCCACATCAAGGGTGCTCTGATGGCAGACTCCATCGCCACCTGCGCCGGTGCTGTGCTGGGCACTTCCACCACCACCACCTTTGTGGAGAGCGCTTCCGGCGTGACCGAGGGCGGCCGCACCGGCCTGACCAGCATGACCACCGGTGTGCTGTTCCTGCTGGCTACCATTTTCAGCCCGCTGTTCCTGACCATCCCCAGCTTTGCAACGGCTCCGGCTCTGATCATCGTGGGCTTCTACATGATGGGCTCCGCGGTCAAGATCGACTTCAACGACCCCAGCGAGGGCATCCCCGCCTTCCTGACCGTCCTGGCCATGCCCACTGCGTACAGCATCTCTGAGGGCATTGCCATTGGTGTGATCTCCTGGACCATCATCAATGTGGTCACCGGCAAGGCCAAGGAAAAGAAGATCAGCCCGCTGATGTATGTGCTGACCGTGCTGTTCATCCTGAAGTACATCTGCCTGTAAGGTTCCATACAAACACAAAGCAAAAAGCTGCTGCCTTCCCGCAAAGGGAGGGCAGCAGCTTTTTTGTCTGTGGAGCTTATTGGTGCCGACGGGGGCGGATGTGCACCTCGGGAATGGCCACGTTGTCGTAATGGATGGGGTCCTCGGCGTGAGGATGCTCCCCGGTGGCATGAGAGGTGTCTTCTGCGGGGTGGTGTACCTTGCCGGTATGGACCTCCGGCAGAGCCACTGTTTCCTCCGAATGAGACTTGTCCGGTTTACTCCAGATCTTTTGTTGGAACCACATCTTCAGGTGGTGTTTCAGCGACATGATGATGCTCCTTTCCCGGTGTGCGGGGCACACCGAAAGTTCAAGACAGGATCAGATAAAGTTGATGAATACCGTAATGACAAGGCTGTTGATGAAATCCGCGAACAGACTGCCCACCAGCGGGATGAGCAGATAGGCCTTGACGGAAGGGGAATACTTGTCGCACACGGCCTGCATGTTGGCCATGGCGTTGGGGGTGGCACCCATGCCGAAGCCGCAGGTGCCGGAAACGATGACGGCCGCGTCGTAGTCGCGGCCCATGACGTTGTACACGATCACAAAAGAATACAGGATCATGAACAGGGTCTGACCGGCCAGCAGCACCACCAGCGGCAGAGCCAGCTCGGCCAGCTGCCAGATCTTCAGGGTGATCATGGCCATGCCAAGGAAGAGCGACAGGCAGATGCCGCCGATGTCGTTGATCTCGCCCATATATACCGTGAACTTGCCGCCGTATTCGCCCAGATTGCGGATGCAGGCGGCGGCGATCATGGCACCGATGTAGATGGGAAAGGTCATGCCGGTCAGGCTGAGCAGCTTGCTCAGCACTGTGCCGATGCCCATGGCGATGATCAGCTGGAAGCTGGCGGCGGGGTACATGCTGCTGTGACGCTCGTGTTTGATCTCTTCTTCCACCAGCAGGCTGTCGTCCTCGGGCACGATGGTGTCCAGCAGGTGGTGACGCTCAATGAGCATCTTGCCGAGCGGGCCGCCCATCATGCTGCCGGCGATCAGGCCGTAGGTGGCGGCGGCGGTGCACAGGGTGGTGGCACCCTTGATGCCAAAGTCCTCCAGCACCGGGCCAAAGGCACCGGCGGTGCCGTGGCCGCCCACCATGGGGATGGAGCCGGTGCAAAGGCCCACCAGCGGGTCCACATCCAGCAGGTTGGCCAGCCCAACGGCCAGGAAGTTCTGGCTGACGATCAGCACGATGACGACGCCCAGGAACACGATCATGGCCTTGCCGCCGCTTTTCAACACCTTGAGGTTGGCCTGAAAGCCCACCGAGGTGAAGAACATGACCATGCACACCTCTTTGAGGGTGTCGTCAAAGGCGAACTCTGCCACGCCGGTCACATAGCAGATGCAGGTGAAAATGGCAAACAGCACGCCGCCGATGACCGGCGCGGGGATGCAGAATTTATCCAGCAGGCGCACCCGTTCCCGCAGAAACTTGCCCAGCATCAGCACCAGCACCGCAAGGGCCAGGGTCTGATACATATCCAATTCGATCTTCATTGCTTTCCCTCGATTTCCCGGCAGACTCAGTCCACCGTAATTCCGGCCTGCTTATACCAGGCCGCTGCGCCTGCGTGGAAGGGGATGCCAACGCCCTCTACTGCGTCGGTCTCCGGGTCCAGTGCAAGGCCAAGCTGCTCTTCCAGCGCTTCCCGGCTGGAGAACAGCAGTTCGGTGAGCTGCTGCACCTGCTTTGCGGGCAGAGAATCGCTGGCCAGCAGAACGGCTTTGACGCCCACGGTCTGCACGTCGGCGTCCTGGCCGGGATAAGTGCCGGCCGGGATGGTGACCTCACGGTAGGCGTTGTAGCTGCTCAGCAGGCGCTGCGCCGCGGTGCCGTCCACATTCAGCAGGCGGATGCCGCATTCGCCTGCCAGCTCGGTGACCACCGGGCTGGGGGTGCCGACTGTGATGACGATGGCGTCGATCTTACCAGCCTTGAGCTGGTCGGCAGCGTCGGTATAGTTCAGGTTGATGGTGTCCACTAGGCGGTCGTTCAGGCCGTAGGCAGACAGGATCTGAAGGGCATTCTGCTCGGAGCCGGATTCCTCCGCGCCGATGCTCACGGTTTTGCCCTGCAGGTCCTCGATGGACTGGATGTCCGAGTCGGCCCGCACGATGACCTGACAGGCCTCGGTGTACAGGGCTGCTACCGCGCCGAAGCCGCGGATGTCCTCCTCCTCTGCAAAAATGCCGGTCTGGTTGCAGGCGTCCTGTGCAAGGTCGGCCTGCGCAATGGCCAGCTGCAGGTATTCGCCGGTGAGCAGGCGCAGGTTGGCGGCCGAACCGGCGGTGGTCCGGAGCTCGATGGTGCCGTTGGAAGTCTCGTTTTCCAGCGCGGCAAACTGCTCACCAAAATTGTGGTAGACACCACCCTCGCCGGCAACGCCAAAGCGCAGACGCTTGACCGTCTCGGCGGCAGAGCAGCCGGTGAGCAACAGCGCGGCCAACATACAACCGGCCAGCAGTGCCGCGATCCATTTGCGTTTCATATTTTTATACACCCCTTTTTCCGCTGCCGCAAACCCGGCAGCTTCTTAGTATCACAAGGCTGGAAATTAGCGCAACAGTAACAGCATATCTGCGATATGCAAACCAACGTTGCTGCTGTTGCATTAAAAAGTTGGTTTGCTATAAATTATAATTATATTGCGGATGAAATGCAATCACTTTTGCAAAAGGATGCAGCGAAGAAGCGTTGGGCAGGGCATCAAAAAAGGCTCCTCCGTTTCCGGAGGAGCCGGACAGATTCAGCCGCCGAACAGGCCAAAGAAGCTGGTGTGGGTCACGCCCAGGATCAGAAACAGGGCAATGAGCGCAAACAGCACCCCGATGATGATGTCCATCTGATGGACGGTGAGGGGAAAATGATCGTAGAGCTTCTCCTTGGGATTGACAAAGTTCTTGTCGCCGTTGTCAAGCAGGGACTTTTTGCCTTGTTCAAAGTCGGCCCGCTGATCGGCAAGCTCGGCCTGCTCTTGTGCCAGCTGTGCTTCGCGGGCAGCCAGAACGGCTTCGCGCCGGGCAAGCTCTGCCTCGCGCTCGGCGGGGGTGAGATCTTTTTGTGCCATACTGCACCTCCTGATGGTTGTTGCTTTTATGATAGCACACAAACATGAACAAAAAAAGGGGCCGTCCGCCCAAAAGGCAGACGGCCCACCGAAGAGAGGGCTTACTTCTTAGCCAGGTACTTGCGGATATCAATGGCCACAGCCACGATGATGACCAGGCCCTGGACGATGTAGGTGTAAGAGGAGTTGACGTTCATGAACTGCAGAGCGACCTTCATCAGCTCAAAGACCAGAACGCCCACCAGAACGCCGGGCACGGTGCCGACGCCGCCGGTGGTGGAAACACCGCCGATGGTGCAGGCTGCGATGGCGTCCAGCTCATAGCCCTGTGCGGTGTTGACGGATGCGCCGCCGGACTTTGCAGCCAGCAGGCAGCCTGCCAGACCGAACATGCAGGAAGCCAGGATGTAGATGCGGATCTTGGTAGCGTGCACGTTGACACCGGCCACCTCAGCAGCAGCTTCGTTGCCGCCGATGGCGTACATGTACTTGCCGTGACGGGTCTTGTTGTACAGGAACCAGAAGCACGCGGCCACGACCAGAGCGATCCAGATCAGCACGGGGATGCCGATGATGGTGTTGGAGGCCAGGGAGGTGAAGTTCTTGTTCAGGGAGCCAATGGGGGTACCGCCGGTGTACACCAGGCAGATACCGTAGACCACCTGCTGCATGCCCAGGGTTGCGATGAAGGGCTGCACCTTCAGGTAGCTGACCACCAGACCGTTGCACAGACCGACGATGGCGCAGATGGCGATGACCAGGATGAACACCACCGGGGTGGGCAGGGTGTGCATGTTGGGGTAGAACTTACCGGATGCGCCCTCGGTCTGCGCAAAGATGCAGGCCAGGCAGGCGGCAAAACCAGCCAGACGACCGGCCGACAGGTCGTTGCCGGTGGTGATCAGGCAGCCGGAAATACCCAGTGCGATGATGTAGCGGATGGACACGTTCTTGAACAGGTTGATCATGTTCGTGCCCGAGAAGAAGTTGGGATGCATGATGCCGACGATCAGGGACACGGCCAGCATCATCACGATAATGGCGTTGTTGCTGAGCCATTTGGTCACAGCCTTGCCATTCAATTTTTTGGTAGCTTCCACGATAGACAGCCTCCTTATTTACTGATTCGCCGCAGCGGTGGGTGCGGTCTCGAACTGGGTGGCCAGAGCCATGATGTTTTCCTGGGTGGCGTCCTTGCCGTCGATGAAGCCGGTGATGCGGCCGTCGCACATGACCATGACACGGTTGGACATACCAATGATCTCGCTCATTTCGGAGGAGATCATGATGATGCTCTTGCCCTGCTTGGCCAGCTCGGCAATGATGCAGTAGATCTCGTACTTGGCACCGACGTCGATGCCGCGGGTGGGCTCGTCCAGGATCAGCACATCGGGGTTGTTGGCCAGCCAGCGGGCGATCAGCACCTTCTGCTGGTTGCCGCCGGACAGGCTCTTGATCTGGGTCTTGGGGCTGGGCACCTTGATGGCCATCTTCTCTTTGTTGGTGGCCACCAGATCCAGGATCTTCTTGTTGTCCAGCATGATGGGGCCCTTGCGCAGGGCGTCCAGCGAAGCGATGGAGATGTTGTCGGCTACGCTCAGCACACCCATGATGCCGGTGGCGCGGCGGTCCTCGGTCAGCAGAGCCACGCTCTTCCGGATGGCGTCGCGGGGCTGCTTGATGGTGACCTCTTCGCCCTTGATCCACACCTTGCCGGAGGTGTGGGCACGCAGGCCGAAGATGCCTTCCATCAGTTCGGTACGCTGGGCACCCACCAGACCGGCCACGCCCAGGATCTCGCCCTTTTTCAGCTCAAAGCTGCAGTGGCGGAAGGAGCGGGGATGGATGGAGGTGAAGTCCTCCACCTTCATCATCACTTCGTCGGAGGGATGATTCTCCAGCGGGGGGAACAGGTTGGACAGCTCACGGCCGACCATCTTGGCGATGATCTGCTCCTTGGTCATGTCCGCCACTTCCCACTTGCCGATGTACTGGCCATCGCGCATGATGGTGACTTCGTCGGCGATGACCTTGATCTCGTCCATCTTATGGCTGATGTAGACCAGTGCGACGCCCAGAGCCTTCAGCTCCCGCATGATGCGGAACAGAGATTCCACTTCGTTTGCGGTCAGGGAGGAAGTGGGCTCGTCCAGGATCAGCACCTTGCAGTTTGCGGAAACGGCCTTGGCGATTTCCACCATCTGCATCTGAGCGATGCTCAGGGAGCCGAGCTTTGCATGGGGGTTGATGTCCAGCTTCAGCTTCTTGAGCAGCTCCTCGGTGTCCTTGTACATTTTGGGGTGATCCACCACGGTGATGGGGCCATAGCTCTTGGTGGGGTAGCGCCCCAGCCAGATGTTCTCGGCCACGGTACGGGCCGGGATGGGCTGCAGCTCCTGATGCACCATGGCAATGCCGCGGTTCAGTGCATCCAACGGGGTGGGGATGGTGACTTTTTCGCCTTCGTATTCGATCTCGCCCTCGTCCATCTTGTAAATGCCGAACATGCATTTCATCAATGTGGACTTACCGGCGCCGTTTTCACCCATCAGCGCCATGACCTTGCCCGGGCGAAGCTCCAGCTGTGCGTGATCCAGCGCTTTGACGCCGGGGAAGGTCTTGACCACGCCTTTCATTACCAGACGGTATTCTGACATTCCGCAGAAGCCTCCTTTTCTTTTTTCAGGCCGCAGAAAAACCTTTTTTCAAAACAAGGCGCGTGCGCGGAGAAGGATTTCTCGAACGCACGCGCTTTATAGCTTTTATCAAGCCGTCAAGGTCCACTGCGTACCTTGCATTTGCAATCGGGGAACTTTGGTCTTACTTCACATACTGAGATGCGTTGTCCTTGGTGACCTTGACATAGTCGACCCAGTAGTACTGCTCGACAGCGGAGCCTTCGACGTACAGCTTGGTAGCGTCGGCAGCTGCGGTGGCCTGGCCCACGTCATCGTTCAGCACGGTACCGGTCATGTTGCCGTCCAGAACGTCCTGAACAGCCTCGGCCAGTGCATCGACGCCGACCAGATAGATGTCCTTGCCGACGGTGCGGCCGGCCTGCTGGATGGACTGCAGAGCGCCCAGTGCCATTGCGTCGTTGTTGCAGAACACGACTTCGATCTTATCGCCGTACTGAGACAGAGCGTTTGCAACGTCCTGCTGAGCAGTGGTCTGATCCCAGTTGTCCAGGTACTCGTACAGGCACTCCACTTCCTTGCCGGCATCGGTCAGAGCCTTGATGGAGTACTCGGTGCGGTACTGAGCGTCGATGTTCTCGGGGTCGCCCTTGCACATAATGTAAGTGATCTTGCCGTCGCCGTTGATATCGCCCTGGGTCTCGGTCTCCAGGATCAGCTGGCCCTGGTAAGTACCGGACTGACGTGCGTCAGCACCGACGTAGCAGCACTTGCCTGCGTAAGAATCCAGAACGCTCTTGTCGGGCTCACGGTTGATGAACACGATGGGAGTGCCGGAAGGAGAAACGGTGTCCACGATGGTCTGTGCGGAAGTGGTCTGCACGGGGTTGATGATCAGGACATCGACACCCTGCTGCAGGAAGGTGTTGATCTGCTCGGTCTGGGTGTTCTGGTCGTTCTTGCCGTCCATGATGGTGACGGAGTAGCCCATGTCCTTCAGGTACTCTTCCAGATCGGTGCGGTACAGGGTCATGAAGTTATCAGCGAACTGATAGATGCAGACACCGATGTTGGCAGAGCCGGCAGCTGCAGAAGCAGCGGTGCTGGAAGCAGCAGCGGAAGAAGCAGTGGAAGCAGCAGTAGAGCTGGAGGAACCGCCACATGCGGTCATGGCAGCGGTTGCGCCCACGACAGCAGAAGCCTTCAGGAAGTCACGACGAGAAATCATTTTCATAATTGTGTTCTCCTTCATTCGTATCATAGCAATTTCACAGGCGCATTTATTGCACACACCTGGATTTCCTGCTTGTATTATAACCGCCTGCGAAGCGGTCTGCAAGAGAACAAGTCCACAAGAATCTGAGATTTCTTTTGTGCTGTTTCAACAAAAGGAATTTTCAAAGGACAAAATAATTTCCGTAACAAGCACAATTTTTCATAAACGTGCAACTTCTGGATAAATCGGTCGGAGCAGGGTCGGATTTCTTTCAAAAAGATTACAAAATGTTGCATGACACGGTTCGACCCTTCCGGACAGAAACCGTGCAGCTCCCGGAAATTACCGGGAGAACTGAAAAAACTTTTCAACTGTGGGGACTTTCCGGCAAACCGCTGCCGGGCAGCGCGCCCCGCAGTTTTTTTGCACTCCGGACGGAATTACTGCAAACGGATTTCTGGAAGAAAAAACAGCTTTTTCTGAAAGATGCGATAGAACGGAGCTTTTTAAGACTCGAAATTATACGATTTGAAAAAATCGCGTTTAAAAATACGAAATGGCCCTGAAAAAGCACACACTGTTGCGGCAGCACGAGGCGTGGTAAGCTGTTGCCATAGCCCGGAGCCGCCGGGCAGAAAGGAGGAACCAACACGAACCATGGGGCAGAGGAAAACGTCCAAGGGGCTGGACAGCCTGAGCCGGGCCACCGACATCCTGAGCACGCTTCTGGCACAGCAGGTGCGGGAACTGAATGCCCGGCAGCGGGAGAACCGCCGCAGCGGGGCAGAGGACCCCGGGACGATGAAGGGCCTGAAGGAGGCCACGGCGGTGCTGAAGGATCTGGCTGCGGTGGCGCGGTCGCTGAACGACCAGGGCGTGCAGGCGGAAGGAACGGAGAGCGGTGTGGTGCTGCTGCCGCGGGTGGAGGAGGAAGAACCATGAACACAGAGGAACACCGGACCCCGGTGGTGTGGCGGCCCCAGCCCCGGCAGGCCGAGTTCATGCGAAGGCCGGAGCCGGAAGCACTGTACGGCGGCGCGGCCGGCGGCGGAAAAAGCGATGCATTGGTCATCGAGGCACTGCGTCAGGTGGATATTCCGCATTACAGAGCGTTGATCCTGCGCAAAACATACCCGCAGTTGTCGGATCTGGTGGACAAAAGCCAGATGTACTACCGCCGGGCCTTTCCGCAGGCGCAGTACAACGCCACGGCCCATGTGTGGAACTTCCCCAGCGGGGCCAAGATCTACTTTGGCTCCATGCAGTATACCAAGGACCGCACCAATTACCAGGGCAAGGCCTACGACTTCATCGGCTTTGATGAGCTGACCCATTTTGAATGGGAAGAGTACAGCTACATGATGAGCCGCAACCGCCCCACCGGGCCGGGCACCCGGGTGTACATGCGGGCCACCACCAACCCCGGCGGCATCGGCCACGGGTGGGTGAAGGCGCGGTTCATCACCCCGGCCCCACCCGGCACGCCCATCGTGGAGGAATACACGGTGCGGCGGCCGGACGGCACCGAACAGAAGCTGCAGCGGGCAAGGGTGTTCATTCCTTCCAGCATTTTCGACAACCCGGCTCTGCTGCAGAACGATCCCGGTTATCTGGCCAGCCTGGCTGCCATGCCGGAAGCGGAAAAGCAGGCGCTGCTCTATGGCAGCTGGGACAGCTTTTCCGGCCAGGTGTTCACCGAGTGGCGCAACGACCCGGCCCACTATCAGGATCAGCGCTGGACCCACGTCATTGCCCCGTTTGCCATCCCGAAGCACTGGCAGATCTACCGGGGGTTCGATTTCGGGTTTTCCAAGCCGTTCTCGGTGGGGTGGTATGCGGCCGATGAAGAGGGGCGGCTCTACCGCATCAAGGAGCTGTACGGCTGCACCGGCCGCCCCAACGAGGGCCTGCGCATTGACCCGGTGGAACAGGCCCGGCGCATCCGGGAGGCGGAGCAGAACGACCCCGTGCTGCGGGGGCGGGTGATCCATGGCGTTGCCGACCCGGCCATCTTTGATGAGAGCCGGGGCGAGAGCATCGCGGCCATGATGGAGCGGAGCCCCAACTTCCTGCACTGGAAGCCCGGCGACCACACCCGCCTTGCGGGAAAGATGCAGTTCCACTACCGGCTCAACTTTGACGCCGACGGCCGCCCGATGCTGCAGGTGTTCAATACCTGCAAACACTTCATCCGCACGCTGCCGAACCTCGTGTACGACGAGAGCAACGTGGAGGACATCGACACCCGGCAGGAGGATCACATTTATGATGAGTGCCGGTATGTGCTGATGGAGAACCCCATCAGCCCGCCGGCCCGGCGCACGGCCCTGCCGCCGCCGGATGACCCGCTGGACCTGCACCGGCAGGCAAGATTTTACAGGATCTGAAGGAGAAGAACGATGGACGATTATCAGAACGAAGCGATGCCGGTGGGTGCGGCGGAGGTGGCTGCGGCCACACAGACCCTGCAGCGTTACAAGGCCGGCAAGGCGGCACTGGACAGGCGTCTGGTGGACAACGAACTGTGGTTCCGCATGGGGCACTGGAAGAACTACCAGAACCCCATGATGCCCGGCAAGGCGCAGCCCAGCAGTGGATGGCTGTTCAACAGCATCGCCAACAAGCACGCCGATGCCATGGACAACTACCCGGAACCCAATGTGCTGCCCCGTGCAGCGGACGATGAGGCAACCGCGCGGGCACTTTCCAGCGTGCTGCCGGTGGTGCTGGAACAGGCAGATTACGAGCAGGTGTACAGCGACTGCTGGTGGCGCAAGCTCAAGCAGGGCACCGGGGTCACCGGTGTGTTCTGGGACCCGGCAGCCCGGGGCGGCGTGGGGGAGATTGCGGTGCGGGCCATGAACTTGCTGATGCTCTACTGGGAGCCGGGCGTAGCGGACATCCAGGACTCACCGGATTTTTTCAGCCTGAGCCTGGAGGACACTGCACAGCTCACGGCCCGCTACCCACAGTTGGCAGGCCACACCGCCGGGGTGCTGGATGTGCCCCGCTACATCCACGAGGACGGCGCGGACACCGCTTCCCGCAGTGTGGTGGTGGACTGGTACTATAAGCGCCCGGACGAAAGCGGCCGCATGGTGCTGCACTACTGCAAGTTCTGCAACGGGGTGGTGCTGTACGCCAGCCAGAACGACCCGGCACTGGCACAGCGGGGCCTGTACGACCACGGGCAGTATCCCTTCGTATTCGATCCGCTGTTCATGGAAGAGGACAGCCCGGCGGGTTTTGGCTACATCGACGTGATGAAGGATTGCCAGACCGCCATCGACCAGATGAACCATGCCATGGACGAGAACGTGCTGCTGTCGGCCCGGCAGCGCTATGTGCTCAGCGACACCGCCGGGGTCAACGAAGAAGAGCTGGCCGACCTGAGCCGGGACATCGTGCATGTGGTGGGCCGTCTGAACGACGACAGCTTCCGCCCGCTGCAGACGGCCGGTCTGCAGGGCAGCAGTCTGAGCTACCGTCAGAGCCGCATCGAGGAACTGAAAGAGATCAGCGGCAACCGCGACATGACCCAGGGCGGCACCACCGGCGGTGTGACGGCAGCCAGTGCCATTGCGGCCCTGCAGGAAGCCGGAAGCAAACTGAGCCGTGATATGCTCAAGAGCGCCTACCGGGCCTTCTCCCGCCAGTGCTGCCTGATGATCGAGCTGATGCGGCAGTTCTATGATGAACAGCGCATCTTCCGCATCGTGGGGCCCAGCGGGGAGAACCAGTTTTTGCCCTTCTCGGCGGCAGCCCTGCGCCCGCAGCCGGTGCGCGAGGTGGGCGGCGTGGAGCTGGGCAGCCGGGAGCCCATTTTTGACATCGTGGTCAGCGCGGCCAAGAAGAGCACCTTCAGCCGCCTGAGCCAGAACGAGACGGCAAAGGAGTGCTATCAGCTGGGCTTTTTCGACCCCGCCAATGCCGACGCGGCCTTGGCGGCGCTGGAAATGATGGACTTTGAGGGCATCGAGAAGGTGCGCCAGCGGGTGCGGCAGAACGGCACACTGGCCCAGAAGCTGGCACAGCTGCAGCAGGCGGTCCCGCCGCAGACCGGCACCGGTGGTGCGGTGCTGTCCGGCAGTCTGCCGGTGGCCGCTGCGGCCCGCGCCATGAACGTGAAACTGTAAGGAGGTGAAACAAGAATGATGAAAGTGTGTTACAGCGAGCTGGATGGCCCCGAGGGCCTGAGCTGCCGACTGGAGGCTGCCGGACATGCAGGCTTTGCCCCTGCCGGGCAGGACATCGTGTGCGCCGGGGCAAGCACCCTGATGCAGGCACTGGTGTACCTGCTGGCCGGGGAAGAAAATGCCCATGCCGACGCCTGGGAGGAACCGGACGGGCCGCGTCTGGCCGTGCAGGCCGACGCACCCTGTGCCGCATGGGTGCAGGGTGCCTTTGAGCTGGCCAAGGCGGGGTTCACCCTGCTGGCCGAGCGCTACCCGGACAATATCCGCTTTGCGGATGTGAGCCGCCGGGGCGAACAGAGCATGATGGACCTGCAGATGTTTGCAGAAGAGGCAGCGCCTGCGGCCCCGGCCCTGAGCCCGGCACAGGCCCGGCAGGCCATTGCCTCCGGGACGATGGAACCGGGGGAGAAAACTGCGCAGCCGGTGCCGGAAGCAAAACCGGCTCCGGAGCCGACCGAACCGGAGACGCCCCAGCCGGAGCTGCCCCAGCCGGAGCTGCCCCGCCCGGCGGTGCCGCCCCTGCCGCTGCAAGCCCGAAACGCGGTGCGGGAGCTGCATGCCCGCTGGGCGGCTGAGGAAGCCGACCTGCGCCGCAGCCAGCCGGAGTTCCGCCTGCAGGAGGAGCTGAAGAACCCGGAGATGCGCCGTCTGATGCAGCTGCCCGGCATGCGGATGCAGGACGCCTACCGTTTGGCCCACTACGACGAGAGCCTGCACCGTGCGGCACAGGCCGTGGAGCAGGGCGTGGTGCAGCGCATCCAGCAGCGGGCCGCCCGCCCCGCAGAAAACGGCATCCGCCCCGGTGGTGCGGCCACGGTGCACCCGGATGTGGCCAGCATGACCCGCGCCCAGCGCGAAGCGTTGGAGCGCCGTGTGCTGCACGGTGCTCAGATCGAACTGTAAACCCGACAAGAGAAAGGAAAAACGTATGATGATCTTCAACATCCAGCTGTTTGCCGACAACCTGCAGAACACCACGGCCACCATGTCCAAGGAGATGAAGACCTTCTATGAGAAGCGTCTCATCGACCAGGCAGAGCCGCGTCTGGTGCATGACCAGTTCGCGGATTACTACCCGGTGCCCCAGAACGGCGGCAAGACCATCGAGTTCCGCAAGT
>OOAK01000339.1_pt1 | contig 48430 bp, 45 predicted proteins | sample 1671811 | NCBI WGS metagenome assembly OOAK01 (sample SAMN06348195, study PRJEB24527) | human gut metagenome | biome: human gut; feature: ankylosing spondylitis patient; material: feces | host: Homo sapiens | place: China | collected 2015-10 | reverse complement strand
CCCGCTACTTTCTTTCGTGAGCCGAAGCGAAAAAGAAAGATAGCAAAGAAACCGAATTGTAAACCATTTAATTTTTAGACTTATGCGAACCGTACAAATAAACTATACACTGTTTGGTATTGCGGAACTGGAGGACGAAGCTGTGGAGAAAGCCTACACGGATTGGCTTACAAAAGGGCAGGAATACCCGTATGCAGCTTTCAGCAGCAACACGCTCGAAGCCTTCTGCAACCTTTTCCGTGTCGTCTGCACGTACTATTGTTACGACAGTCAGACCTACCGTTACCGTTTCCACACCAAGTACGAGGAAAGCACGGAAGAACTTTCGGGTATCCGTTTGCGGACATTCATCTATAATAATTTCCATTACGGGCTATATTATCCCAAAACCTATTGGATGAAAGACAACAAGAAGAAGCGCAAGAGCCGTATCTCCGTCGTTTCCGAGTGCCCCCTTACGGGCTTTATCATGGATGAAATTATGTTGCAGCCCCTCATGGAATTTCTGCAACACCCCGACAAGCGGAATTTTAAGGAACTCATGGGCGATTGTTTGGAAGCCTTTTTCCGTTCATGCCGTGACGATTGCGAGTATTGCGAAAGCGAGGAATATTTTAAGGACGAGAGCCACCGGAGAAATTGGGAATATTTAAAAGACGGTACACTATTCAAAGAAACGGCATGAAACAGGAAATCAAGCAAAATGGTATAACCATTCTTCACAGCGAGGACGGTTGCAGTATTCCCGTCATTTTCAACAATCTCACAGGGAAGAACTTCACGGGAAAGGAATACAAAGATTACATTACCTGTATAACCATTCCCGACATGGGATTTACATACGGGAAGATAGAATATTATTCAGACGGAAATTTAGTCACAACGGGAGAAATCAAGCCATAACATTCTCCTTTTGTTTCATCGCCGGAAGTTCGGGGACTGGTAGCGATCCGCCCGGACTTCTTTTTTACCGCCTTTGTTCTTTACCGGATATTTTGCCGGACTTCTTTCTTTCGTGAGCCGTGGCGGAAAAGACAAGAAGCAAAGATTATGGAAAGCTGGATATTATGCCAAGTTAATCACTTATTGCTTTGATTATCATTGTATAATATTTATTTTACTTTCCATAATACTATGATATGACTTATAATTGTTTCAACCATTCCAATAAATTGGAGTCATTTTTCCAAAGTGGTTGTTCATTTTGCAAGGGCATAATATTTGAATAAGCCTTTTCTAAAGCTTCCCTTTTTTGTTTTGAATCAGCTCTTGCGTAAATTTCTGTTGTTCTAATAGATACATGTCCGAGTAAATCCCTTATGTATATAAGATTTGTTCCACCTTGTAACAAGTGCATTGCTTTAGAATGTCTTGCATGATTGCGCCATAATGACATAATTTGTTTGAACAAATTGTCAAAACAATGGCATTTATGGGATTTACAATCGTATAGGAGCTGATTATCCTGCCGAAGATGCAGGGCATCGAGGTTAAGGCGAACATGGCGGAGAGTTTCAATCTTGGTATCAATGACGGAGGGTACTGTTTCGGAGTTGCTATCTCCATTTACACAAAAAAGGGAACAAGTAGGTGTTTAGTGGTGAGTACCTTCTAAAGAGCAACCCTTATAATGACACCAAGGTACCTGTGGTGCAGTTCACGGCGGAGGGCGGTTATTATTTCAAAAAACTGTCGGATGCTCGTAAAATAATGTTTGTCTATACCAGGACTTCGGCACACACTATGATGATACTACAGGCGATGCGCTTCAACGAAAAGGCCAGCGTAAGTTCTGTGCGATGTTCCGACAGTTCGGGAAAGACAGCCTGCTGTTTACCACGCTTGCTTACAATGTCGGTCCATATCGACTTTTGGGTAGCGGAAAGATACCCAAAAGTTCGTTGATCCGAAAGTTGGAAGCGGGCGACCGGAACATTTATCGTGAATATATTGCTTTCTGTAACTACAAGGGGAAACGTCACGCTATGCTGCCCAAACGAAGAAAGGCGGAATTTTTACTGCTATTTATCCCATGAAGAACCTGACAGATTGACAAAAAACGTGTCAAATTCAAACTGGCACGTCTTTTGTTAATTCAATAACAAATTATCTAATAAATGTCAATTTTGCAATGATGCCTGTTAGGAATAGACCTCAGAAACTTAAAGAAATCCGATTCTCCAAATTAAAAAATTTAGAGAATTTGGATATTTCATTTGAAGACAAACAAATTACTGGAATTTTCGGAACAAATGGTTCTGGAAAATCGACTGTACTTCATGCTCTTGCGTGTTTATACCAACCCGTTGTAGACAGTACACGCAGAAATTTCAAATTTCCTCATTTCTTCATTCCAACAACTCTTGATTTATGGAATGGTAGTCGATTTACCATCGAATATGAGATGATAAGCGGAGCTGTAATGTCACCAGAAACAAAAGAATACAAAAAAGATAGAGACCGATGGAGTCCTCGATATCAAACGAGACCGCGTCGTGAAGTTTTTTATATAGGAATTGATAGTTGCGTTCCTGATATGGAAATAGAATCTAGAATATCTCGTATTCCTTTAATACGTGAAACATATGATGATATTGTTTTGGCTGAAAAGATTAAACGAAATCTTTCTATTATAATGCATCGCAATTATGGTGAATTTATTAGTTATTGGAATGAACGAAAGTCTTACAAAGGGTTGGTATACGGAGCAATACAATATCCGTCACTTTACATGGGTGCCGGAGAACAACGTATTATTAAGTTTCTTGAGACGATTTACACTGTACCTGACTATTCTTTAATATTGATTGATGAATTGGATTTGACATTACATACAGAAGCACTGTTGAGATTGATGGAGATTTTGAACGATGAATGTATGGTAAGGCACATTCAAATTGTGTTTACTTCTCATCGCGAAGAATTGCTTAGTTGCAGTTTTATAAACATACGTCACCTCGTTAATGGCACTGATGGTAAGACATCTATATGTTTGGAACGGACAACACCTGATTGTATTAAACGTCTTACTGGAACATGCCCAAAACCTCTTGAAATAATGGTTGAAGACAATTTGGCCGAGGCTTTAGTACGTAAAGTCCTACAGGAGTATAATTTAGAATCAACTTGTAAGGTCTCACAATTTGGTTCTAAAGAGAATGCCTATCTCGTAGGAGCAGGACTAATATTAAAAGGTGAAATGTTAAACAATACGCTTATTGTATTAGACGGCGATGTTGATATAACAGAAAATGAGAAAAAGTCTAAAATTAATCATGTTATTACAGGAACAGATAATAATAGTCAACTGAGACGCTCGATGTTGCTGACAAAAATCAAGCAGTTTAATCTGCCTACAGGAAAAAAACCTGAAGAATTCATTACAGATGAATTGAAAACATTAAATGATGCTGATAGTACATTGATTCCTCTTATTAAAGCGACCGGATTTGTGCGTGACCACCATGATTTGCTGAATATCCCGATAGTCGATAGCGGCATGCGTGAAGAAAGTGCGCTTGCTGAAATATCCAAACTAATGTCAACCCTTCCTTGTTGGGAAAGTTATGTTAGCGAAATTAGCAATTGGCTTGCGGCTAAAAAGACAGAATTGGGTATTTGATACAGGATGGTATTATATAGTATAAAAAGAATAGTGTCGCTTAGCAGGTAGTTTGAGCGGCACTGTTCTTTTTATTGATATTTGTCGAATTCTATTTTTCTCTATCGCAGATTGGCACAAAGAAACCACTTTGATAACCTTAATTTTCCATAGAACCCCGCAAAGGCTACATATCCTATTCCTTATCGGCTGCTTCAACCAGTCTTACTTTACAACCAGCCCAAACATCAGCCCATTGCTGCAAGGTTTCCAGATTGGTACACCACATGATGTTGGTGGAAAAATCCTGCCCGTCACAACCGCATTTTTCTACCCAATCCGAATTTTCAACCTTTATATATTCAGTGTCTAATCCCATTTGCACATTTTGCTGAACCTTTTGCCCGCCACCGGGAATTTTGTAAATAGTTGTCATATTGTTTCTGTTTGTGTCTGTTAGCAAAGATACATTATATATCGAAAAACTGGAATAAAATCAGCCTTATATACAACAAAAAAGTCAGTCCAAACCTGTTGTTAAAACCGACTTCTTTTGTAATACGGAATACTTGTACTATTCAATTTCTTCGTCCCACAAATCTTTGTTAGTGGGAGCGTGTGCCAGTTCATACCAACTCCACCCGAAAGAAAGGAGCAGAACCACACCGTAGACAATCAACCATCCAGCCATCACATCCGCAATCCTCTTTTCCGTTCCTGCCGGATAGCCGAGAAAGAAAAGTCCTGTTTCTCCTTGTCGAACTTCACCGCCTTGTCCTTCTGTATCCCGTCCGGCATTTCCATCCGGCGCACGTTCAACGGTTTCCCGTTGTAGAAGTCCGTCATTTGTTGGTACGTGAACTTTTCCCCCGTCCGTGCTTCCATCATTTTGCAGAGCGAATACACGTTGCACCCGTTTTTCACGCTTTCCGGTATCAAGTCCGGACGTTGGGCTGTTTCTTGGGGATAGAGTTTTGCAGCCAGCAGGCAGATTTCCGGCGAACGCTCCGCTTTCGGAAGCAGGGCGAATGACATCCAGCTATGTTCCGCACATTTCCGGTACAACCTTTCCGTTTTCAGTTCCGCACGTACCGTTTCACCCGCAAGGGCTTCCGTACCTGCTTCATTGACCGCCTTTTCAGCCCGTTCCACGGTTTGCAGATGGGCGGGCAGCACACCCAAACACCGCCCATCCTGTTCGATGGCATAGTCCGCTATCCGGCTGTCAATGACTCCCGGTGCAAGGGCACTCAATACTTCCGGCAGTTCAACGTCGCCGCACCCGTTGTTCGCCTTGATATATTCCAGACAAATATCCGGGAACGGCACATAGTGCAACAGTTCCAAGTTTTCATAAGCCAAATCTGCACTGTTATCAAGTGCAAGACGGCACATCTCCGGCGTTTTCACCTCTTCCGGCACATGTGCCAGTTCCCAACCGTCTTGCCGGACGGCAGCCATGCACTTCTCACTCGTGCGTTCAAATCGGCACAATCTTTCCAGAGAATAATCCCCGTTCTCCGTTCCGTCCCGATACCTTCCCGTTCTTTGGCTATGTTCCCGGACAAGTTCACTCAACCTGCGGATAGGAAGCTCTGTTTTTGAACTGATACCCAACGGTATCAGTTCTTCATCACTTTTCAGCAACATATTGCCATTGTGTATCGTCCCGTGCCAAACCAGCCAAAGCGGAGTGACGGACAAGGCTTGCGGGGTAAACCGTTCAAAGTCCAGCTTTTCCCCGTCTGTAAATCCCATCCGTTTAAATTCCTCTTTCGCCTGTTCGCACCCCATATCTATATTAAGAAGATACACCCCCGGAACTGTATTGTCTTTCATTGTTTACCTTTTTAGTCATTCTTCCGAATTGTCATTATTAAAACTTAGCTCCAGTTCCACGGTTTGCGAAAACGAATCTTCCACCCACACCTTCAAACTGCTTTGTTCATCCGACTGCGATGTAAAATACAGCCGGAACGTTTCTTTCTCCAGCGGGTAACGGTCATTCGGCAACAGCACCGTGCCATCATCCAGTTTTAGCGTGCCTTTCCCGTCATAGAGGAACCAGCGTATCGTGTACCGGGTATCTTCCCAACGTCCATCCCGTTTGAGTTCACAGCGGATTTCCGCCGTTTCGTTCACCTTCAGTTTTTTCGGGACGGGCATCGTCTCCACCGTGAACGGGTATCTCGTCTGAATATCCAACTGGCTATTACAGGCACACACAAGCACGAGGGCGGCCACTACGTAGCAGCCCACGAGCATTTGATAAATTATCTTCTTCATATACATTATTATATTATAGTAGTTATCGAATCATAAAACGTAGTCCCACCGCAATTTGCGAGTAGAATTTTCCACAATCACCCCCGAACAGCATCCTTTGCCGTCCGTTTACCAGCAAGACAATCCTGTCCGTCAGGTATGCGGACAATTCCAGCGTCAGCGCACCCCCGTAAATGAAATTATCCCCGTCCGTCAGCCGTGAACCGTCCGGCATCATCTGTTCGCCCCAGTTCACCGTTTCATACCCGGCAAGGGCGGACAATCCCAGTGCCGCAAAAAATGTCTTCTTCCTGTCCGAAAGGAAGTTCAGGTAATACCCGCCTTCCCCCGTGAACTGGCTGACCGGATAGAGGCTGCCCCGGTAGTCATACCGCTTTTCCAGATACTCCGCACCGACCACCCAATGATGGGCGTTCCTCGTGTAAGTGCTTACCGCTATCCCGGCATGGTAGCCGAAACCGTTGCCGTTTTTCCAGCGCAGATCGTCTGAAAGTCCGCCCGTGAACTGTATTCCCCTCATTCCCGGCAGGCATCTCTGGGCGTGTGCCTGGTTAAAATGCAGGCACACCCCGAAGAGCATGATAATCAACAATACCCTTTTCATCATTTACTTTATTTTCAGTTCGTTAATCACTTTTGCCGCCACAAGGTCGGCGTTCTCCACCCGTATCGTCTGATGCCTGCCGCCGTTCTTCTCGAACAGTTCGATAATTAGAATCTTATCGTCCGGTATGGTGAATTGCGGAACGACGTACACCGTGCGCACATTGCTTTTCCCGTTCGTTACCAGTACCTCGTTATAGCTGCGTACCGGATCGAGTACCCGTTCCTGAATGGCGGTACGCTTCGGCACTTTCTTATCCACAATCTTGAACTTGATAAAGTCCGTGTTGAAAGCCACGTTCGACCTGTTCCTCGTTTCCGTATGGAAATAGAACAGCCCGTTATGCGAGTGGATGGATTTCAAAAGGAATTGTACCCCGAAGCGTTTGCAACCCAGATGCTTGATTTCCCGCTTGTCCGCCTTATAGATGCTCTGCATAATCAGCTTCACCAGCAGCGGGCTTTCGCTGCCCAGTTCACGGAAATAGATATTCATACGGGTATGTGAAAAGTCCGTTGTGTCCTCGTTCTCCAAAAAGTCCTTCATTTCGATGTTCAGCATTTCCGGTTCATGTGCATACTTGGCATTGAAACTGTAAAAACTACCGTCCTCACAAATCACCGAGAAATTCGTTTCCCCCGGAAACCCTTCGGTCGTAGCCTTCACCCGGATCACGTTCTCCGCCCCGTCCGCTTTTCCGGCAATAATCCAGTTACTGCCCAAGTCCACATACTTCACCGCTGACGGGAATATGATATGCACCGTTTTGGCAAACGTCACCTGTACCCCGAACGGAGTAACCATCTGCCGATAGGGTAACTTCTGCGTGATTCCTTGATACAGGTCGTTTCCGGCAACTACCTGTACCGTGTCGTTCACTTGTGCGTTCACACACATTACTGCGCCCATCATAAGGGCAACCAATCCTAAAATCTTTTTCATTGTCTTTTCTTTTTAATGGTTTTATAATCTGTTTATCCGTTATTGCTGTTTAGCATACAACATCAGTTCATACCCCGCTTTCAGATGTACCTTCACCGTTCGGAACTTCTTCGCAAGGTATTGGCTGCCACCTTGCATCACCCCCCTTGTCAAATCCATAGCGATCTGCTGCCCGGCACTCTGCGCAAACGAGATGCTTGTCCCCAGTCCGCCGCCTATATTCGCAAGGGCTTCCTTTGCCGCTTCCTGTTCCAGTGACGAGGGGACGGACAAGCCTTTCTGCCCGTCACTGTCATACACCGCCAGTTCCACGGGCAGCAGGTTACCCCGGTATTCGATGGACGACACCACAATATCCAGCCGTTCCCCCTGTACCTTTCCCGTACCCGAAACAAGGGTATTTTGCGGAATCACAAGGTTTCCCGCTTGCAGCGGTTCGAGCAGCCGGAGCTTCACCGTCTGCCCGTCCATAATCGTCTGGTCTTGGTGGATGCACGCCCGTATCGTATTCTTCCCCATAGCGTACCCGCTGCCCACCGCCGTATTGAGCCCGTAGTTTCTCGGCTGGCTGTACGCCCGCATGAACTCCGCATCGCTTAGGGGCTGTTGCAGCCCCGACACCGTTTGCTGCCGTGCCGCCTGTACCGCAACAGCGGGCTTTCCCGTCCCTTGACCGGTATTCTGTCCGGTAACGGGAACTTGCACGATTGCGCCTCTTTGTCCTGCCTGCCCGTTCTGTCCCATGTACTTGGCGGCAAGCTCGTAGCTCTTTTCCATCAGGGCGACCTGCTCGTCTATGCCGCCCGCCTGTCCCTGCTGCGCATCCAGCCGGGCGGTCAGTTCTTCCACCTGACGTTTCAGTTCTTCCTTTTCCTCGTCCACCTTCGGCGTTTCGTAGAACGTACCGAGTTGTCGGTTGATGTCCCGGTAGGCTGCCGTCGAAGAGTTCACGCCCTTTCCCCGTGACGAACCCGAATAATCCCTGAACGGCTCCCGTTCCGGCTCGCTGTCCGGCAGTTCCATTTCCACCTCGTCCGTCCCGTTATCAGCCGCAAAAGCGAAGTCCTGCAACGAGCGCACCTTGTCCGCCTGCTTCTTTTCTACCTGCGCCTGCTCGTAGGCTTTCCGCTTGTCGCCGATAATCCCGTCATTCTCCGGTAGCGGAATATCAGCGTTGAACGCCCCGACCGTTTCCCCGCCTTCGTCCTTTTTGTCCGAAGGTGCGAAGATCAGCCACATACTACCCAAAAACAGCAACCCCATCAACGGGTACACCAACAGCTTTTTCCGTTGCTGCATCTGTTTCGGTGTCAGTTCTCTGGCAGCTTTCTTGTCCTTTCCGCCGCCTTTCTTTTCTTTGTCTCCTTTCCCCGTGTCCGGGGCTGCGGCATCCGTCACCGTTACGTGCTGCGTTACCGTTTCTTTTTCCTGATTCTGTTCTTCCATGATTTACTGGTTGTTAAAAGGATTGATTATACTGTCGTTCTTTAGCCGGATGGGATCAATATGCTCTATCCCCAATTCCCGACCGTCACTTTTTCCGATGTTGTAGATGGCTGCGACGGTCATGTACACCGACAACCCGCCGAACACCACGAACATCACAAGGATAACCACCACCCGCTGATCCGGCGTGATACGCCCGCACAGGCGGCGGAGCTTTACGTCCGCCCAGTCCTGTATTTCAGCAATGACCTTCGCCATAAATTTTCCGACCATGCCGTTAGCGTTTGATGGTTTGCAAGTCCTTGTTCTCGGTAATCTCGAAGCCCTCGATGATGAATCCCTGCGGGTTGTTGTCCGACCTTACGGCATCCAACAACCGGCAGCGGGTGACAAGGCTTCTTTCCGTCACCGAGCTTTCCCGGAGGATAATCTGGCGGGCGAACGTCCGCACGTTGTACGGGTACTTGTCAAAGTCGCACCGCACGCTGTCAATCTGTACCATCTGGTTGATGTTCCCCGAAATCACCCGGTTATAATACCCCTTTTCCGAGAGGTCTTTGTAGTAGTTGAATGCGCTTTTGTCCGCCAGCATCAGCGAGCGTTTGATATTGCCCTCGATTGCCGACTTGTCCGGCGAGAGCGTAAAAAACAACTCATGAAACCTGCGCACGTGTTCCCGTGCTTCCACCGGGCGGTTCTGTTGCACGTCCTGCGAGAGTGCCAGCATCAGCGACTTCCCGTTATCCAGCACATAAATCTTCTGCCGTTGCGCTTCGGCAAAGCTGTACGACTTCCAGAGGGCAAAGCCCGTCACCACCGCACACAGGCAGATGAACACCAGTGCAAACAAACGTATCTGCCTGAAACTCGTTTCGATATTCTTCAAACTTTTAAATTCCATTTCCTTTCTTGATTTTTTAGTTACTTGATAAGTTTTCCGGCAACATTCCCCACGGCAGCACCCGCCCCGGCAGCGGCAACATTCCCCGCTTTGGCGGCAGTCGTGTTCATCGCACGGTTCGCACCGCTTACGCCGCCCGCCATGATGATCCAGTTCGCAACGGTCGGTATGGTGAAGTACCCGAATATCCCGATAATCAGGAATACCATGTACACCGTGTTGCTGCTGTCCGGTATGAAGGTGGGATCGCTCATCGCCTCTATGTCCTTGGTGAGCATAAGCACCTGAATCCTTGCCAGCACCGAACTGAACAGGTCGCTCACGGGCAGCCACATATAGACGGAGATATACCGGGTGATCCACTGCGTCAGGGTACTTTGGAATCCATCATAGACGCTTATCGCGAAGGCGATAGGCCCCAAGATGGAGAGGACGATCAGAAAGAACGTCCGTATCGTGTCTATCACCAGCCCGGCGGACTGGAACAGCAGTTCCAAGAGTTCCTGAAACCACCTGCGGATGTTCTGTTTCATCCGGTACTCCGCCCGGTCTATGTACATCCCGCCCATCGTAATCAGGTCGCCCGCCGACCATCCGAGTTCATCCAGTTTCTTGTCGAACTCTTCCTTATCCACGAGGTACGCCGTTTCCGGATTCCGTTTGTTCGCCTCATATTCCAGCCTGTCCTTCTGTTCCCGGTACTTGTTCATGTTGAAGGTCTGCGTTTCCAGCATCCCGTGGCAGCCTTTCACCACGGGAGAGAGAACCGTGTTGATCGTGCCCAGCACGAAGGTCGGGAAGAACATGATGCACAGCCCGACGGCAAAGGGGCGGAGCAGCGGGTACACGTCGATAGGTTCGGCACGGGCAAGGGCTTGCCACACTTTGGCGGCAACATAAAACAGCGCACCCAGCCCGGCTATCCCTTTGGCTACGCTCGTCAGGTTCGAGCATAGCGGCATCATTTCCTGATACAGCGTGTGCAATATCTGATGCAGGTTCTCAAAGTCTATTGATAATAACATCGTCTTACCTTATTATATATATGTATAGGAATCCGTTCTCACCAATAGCGTTCATCTGCCGAGCCGTACAACGCCATCACCCGGTCGGTGTCCTTCTTCTTTTTCGCCCGCAGGTAACTTACCGAGATATTCTTGTTCGTGTAGTACTGCACCAGATTACGGTATTCCAGCAGCCTTTTATAGCTCTGGTCGATGATTGCCAGCCGTTCCGCATCCGATAGCGACATTCCGGTGATATTCACCACGTTTTTCAAATCCTGCAATACGTCCGCACTCTCGCTTAACAGCTTTGCATACCCGAAGGAGATAGTACTCAATTCATCCGGCGTATAGTTCGGATCGCCTAACATCTTCTGGTAGTTCCGCACATAGATTTCCGAGATGTCCGCCACCATCTCGATGCTCTTCTTTACCTTCACGCCGCCCTTTATCACGTCGTGTACATCCTTTAGCGCATCATAATATTTTTTACCTTGTTCAAAGACCTTTGCCGTTTCCTTGAATCCGTCCAGTGTATTCTTCGCCGTTGTAGAGGTCTGCGCAATCTGTTTGACGGTATTGATAATCCCTTGCGCCAAGTTTCCCGGATCGCTCACAACCCACTGTGCGTTAGCCGTACCCGCTGCCAGCAGGCACGCCAACCCCATGACTATTTTTTTTATCTGTTTCATGTTCTTACTTGTTTAATTGATGGTTACTCCGTTTATATTCCCCGCCGGGCGACAAGTGTATGCGGTCTTTCTCCTTGTCGTAGGTCAGCATTACCGCCAGTCCCGTTTCGATAAAGAGGTAACCGTCCGTTTCACGCACGAGGTACGTTTCCGTCCGGGTACTTCCCGCATGGCTTTTCTTTATCACCGTTACCCGGTATTGCCCGTTCTCTTCCGAAAGGGTAAAGGGCGGCTTATTGCCCGTGCTTACCCAGTCGCCCCGCATCTTTTCCAGTCGGTCGGCGTTCGTTTCCTTGCAGGAAGACAGTACCGCCACCGATACCACTGCCGCCAGCAGTAGTATAATCTGTTTCAATCGTTTCATACTGATTTCGTTTTTAATGATGATTTGTACAACCAGCCGTTTGTACGTTTAGCCGTTTAGTCATTTAGCCAACCAACCGTTTAGCCAGCCGTTTGACTGTTCAACCGTTCAGTCGATTAGCCAGCCAATCAACCATCCGGCTATCCGTACATTCAGCCATTCATTTTCACATATCCTTTCCGGCGCAACTACTTGTACTTCGTTTCCGCCAGCCGCCTGATGGCAAGCTCCAAGTCGCCGCCCAACTCTTCCGCAAGGTTGAACACTTCTGTTTTCTCGCTCTCTTCGGTGGTGTACGTCAGGTATTCGGCGGGCGAAACTTCCGTAGCATACACCGCCGACTGCACCCCGTTCAGTCCGATCCAGACCTCTTTGTATTTTCGTCCGGGGTGGTTGGCAAGGTTGATGGATAGTATCTGCGCTTTCTCCTTCTCCGTCAGTCCGAGCATCGCCTGTATGCCGTCAAACTTGTTCATGTACTTTTTCTGGTCTAAAAGGATTTTGCAGTCCGAGTTATTGATGATACTTTCCTTCACCACGGGGGACGAGATAATATCATCGACTTCCTGCGTGACGACTATCGCCTCGCCGAAATACTTTCTGACCGTTTTGTACATATATTTCAGATAATTTGCCATATTATCCGTGGTAAGAGCCTTCCACGCTTCTTCCACAATCAGGAGCTTGCGAATCCCTTTCAACCGCCGCATCTTGTTTATGAAGGCTTCCATGATGATGATTACCACCACCGGGAAAAGTTCGGCATTATCCTTTATACTGTCAATTTCAAATACCATGAACCGTTTGTGCAGCAGGTCGATGTTCTCACGGGAGTTCAGCAGGAAGTCGAACCGTCCGCCCTTGTAATACTGCCGTAGCGTAGTCAGGAAGTTATCAATATTGAAATCATCCCGGCTTACCTTGATGTCCCTTTTCTCTAGTTCCGCCCGGTAATCATTCAGCATATACTCGTAGAAGGTATCAAAGCACGGCACGATGCTGCGGTCTTGCTGTATCTTCTTGATATACGCCGATACCGCACTGCCCAGCTCGCCGCTTTCCGTTTTCGTGATCTTGTCGTCCTCGCTCTTCCAGAGGGTGAGCAGCAGCGTTTTTATGCTGTCCTTTTTCTCCACGTTGAACTTGTAATCGTCGGTGAAAAAAGGATTGAAACTGATCGGCTTCTCTTCCGAGTACGTGTAATAAATCCCGTCCGCCCCCTTTGTTTTCCGGTGTATCATTTCACACAGACCTTGATACGAGTTTCCCGTATCGACCAGTACGATATGGCTGTTCTGTTCGTAATATTGCCGGACTAAATGGTTCATGAAGAACGATTTTCCGCTACCACTCGGCCCAAGTACGAACTTGTTGCGATTGGTAATTACGCCCTTCTTCATCGGCAAGTCCGAAATATCCAGATGCAGCGGTCTGCCCGTCACCCGATCCACCATCTTGATGCCGAAGGGCGAGAGCGAACTCTTGTAATTCGTTTCTTCCGTGAAGAAGCACAGGGCTTGCGGGATGAACGTGTAGAAACTTTCCTCGAAAGGAAAATCCCCCTCGTTCCCCGGTATGCCCGCCCAGAACAGCGTCGGCACGTCCACGGTGTTATGCCGTGGCTTGCACTCCATAAGGGCAAGCTGGCTGCCCACGTCATTCTTGATGTGTTTCAGTTCTTCCCGGTCGTCCGACCATGCCATCACGTTACAGTGGCAACGCACCGAAACCAGCCCCTTGCTGTGCGCTTCGTTCAGGTATTCCTCTATCCATGCCCGGTTTATTTGGTTGGAACGGGAATAGCGGGATAGCGACTGCATATTCCTTGCGGTCTGCTCGAACCGTTTCAGGCTCTCCGCATGGTCGTCGATAAAGATATACTGGTTGTAACAATGGTTACACGTCAGCAGCACGCCCACCGGGGCGGCGAACGACAAACGGCAATCGCTCCGGTCGGTGGATAACCGTTCATAGCGGCTGTCCGTACCCACGTTACCCGGCAGATCCTCTGCGTCCGAAAGGGTATGCAGGCAAAGGAAGTCGTCGCCTATCCGCATCTCTTCGGGGTTCAGCGAAATATCCTTTAGAACAGTGGTATCATTTTGCGAGAGGGAGAAATATTTCTCCACGATGCCCGCCGTCGTTTCCGTCCCGACAATCTCGTCCGCCCGCAGGCGGCGGAGCGTGATAAACCCGCTGTCGTTCATGATCCGCTCGAACTGCCCGACCGCTTCAAGGAACTTCGTTACCGTTTCCTTGTCCTCAATCTCTTTGGGTACTATTTTCCCCTTGCACAGCGTGCTGAACGTGCTTTCCTGACGGCTGCGCATCTTCGTGGTCTTGGTCAGGAACAGGTAGCAGAAGTGGTTCAGGAACGGGCGTTCATTAAAGTGCCGTTCAAAGCTCCGGCTTAGAAAACTAAGTTCGTCCCTGTCTATCTCCGGCTGGTACTTCTCTTCGATGAAGAAGTCCTGTTTATGCACGATGGAGAAGTCCGGCAATACCTTCACCGCCTTGTGCCATGCCGAATGTATCGCCTCGTACTCGTTACTGGTAACGGTGAACAGTTCCGGCAGTTCCACCTTGAAGGCTACCGTCACGTCCGCATCCTTGCTCACGATGCAGCCGTTCTCTACTGCCAATAGCGGAAATTTGCTTTCCAGCGTTGCCGCTTTCATTACATTTCTCATTCTTTCTTGTTTTTGGTAAATAATCGGGAAATTTTCAGGCGGTTCAGCACATACCTCGGATGCCGTTTCCGGGCGGCGGCTTTCATCAGCCCGTGCGTGCCGTATTTGGCATTGAGCCGGAACGTCAGCCATACCAGCAGCGTAGCCGCAGTCACGCCGAAGCCGATGCACACCCACTGGTTCACGCCCGCCATGTACAGGATAACGAACACCACGAACACGGCAAGCAACCCGGCGGCGAACACGAAAAGGTACTGGCTTTCCAAGCCCTTGAACTCTACGTTCCTGCCAATCCCCTTGTTAATTTCAAAGTTCATAACGCGCTTGTTTACAGAAAGAAAGAGCGCAGGATCGTAGCGGCGACAATCAGGAAAATACACGCTCCGAACCACGAAGCCGCTGTCTTGCTCGTATCGGGATCGCCGCTGCTGAACTTCCCGTACACCTTTACCCCACCAATCAACCCCACCACCGCACCGATGGCGTAAATCAATTTCGTTCCCGGATCGAAATACGAAGTCACCATTTGCGTGGCTTCCGTGATACCCGCTTGTCCGTTACCTTGTGCCATCGTACTGGCGGCAGCCATCACGCAGGCTGCCATCAAAAAGAATCTCTTTTTCGTCATTGTCTTTTAAGATTAAATTAAACATTACTATTATTCATCAGTCGGGCGACACGCTGCCGTGCCCCTTCAAATTCATCCAGCATCTCGTCCCACACGTCCGATCCCATCACGGCAGGCAGCACCTCACGGGCTTGCTGTTTCTCCTGCTCGTCCGCATCGTCCGTGGCGATAACTTTGTGTACCATCTTCAAGTCCTCGAAGGTGTACCCGGTGGCAAAGTCAGGATTGCTGTCGGGATAGTACGCCCCCAGTTCTTCTTCCTCTTCCAACTCTTCCGGCGTGGGTACATATCTCTCTTCTTCCGGCTCGTCCTCTTCCGGTTCTACCTCGATGTCGGAGTAGTCCGCATCCTCGTCCGCAGCGGTATCTTCCGCCTGTTCCGTGCCGTTACCCGCAGCCGTTTCCGGCTCGCTTTCCGGCGTTCCGGGTGCGAAATTATCCGTTTTATCCGCTTGATTTTCAGTGTGTCCACGCTTGTCTTCCGGCTCGTAGGTTTGTCCGTTCCGGTAGGTGCTTTTCCCGATAACCGTGTACGGTTCGCCCGGCTTTTCCGCTTCTTCGTCCGGTTCGTCCGTCCTTTCTCCGGCATCCGTTTTTCCCAGCAGTCCGGCTATGTCGTTGCGGTAATATTTCCACAGTACACAGAGGTAGTACAGCAACAGGACGGAGAGTATCAGTTTCAGTATCATGTCCCTTTCTCCTTTCCGCTTTAGAAGAGTTTTTCCATCTTTCCGGCGTATGCCGCTTCGATTTCTTCCCGGTACTGCTCGAAGTGTTGTGCCAGCACGTTGTCTATGTAGGCGGATAGCGACACCTTACCGCCTGTCAGCATCATGGAGATTTTGGCGATCCGTTCGTGGTACTCACGCCGCACATACACGGGCTTACCGTAACGGGCGGGTATATCCATCCCTTTGAGGAAGGTCGTGTCGTAGTCCGCCGTCTGCTTCACCTTGCGCCGCTTGCCGTCAGCCACCTTCCCGGCAACCCTGTTTTCCTTCGGCACGGCGGTTTCCCTATTCTCTGTTTCCTGTTCCGGTTCTTCCGCCTCTTGTCCTGTTGCTTCTGTTTCCGGCGCATCACCGTTGCCTTGCGGCTTTTCCGTTTCACCCGCCATCATCCGCATAAGCAGTTCTTCGTCGATGGGCTTATCTGCTTGCTGTTTCTTCATAGCCTGATAGTTTGAGGATGGATATTATTTCATGTGCCAGTTCGGGGATTCCGCTGCCTGCAACCATCCGCTTGTCGGGTGCGAACAGCGTGGAGCGGAACACCGTCCGGTTTTCCGCATCCAGTTCCTTGCGGAAGCGTTTCGTGTCCGGTATCTGTGTAGTGAGCATCGGCATCCCCATTCCGGCGATTACTTTTTCATACCGTCCGTACAGTTCGCTCTTTTCCCGTTTATCCACCAGATTCCAAAAGAGGTAAAGCCCTTTCAGTCGGCTTGTTTCCTTGCCTAACATCATCCGCTGCAACACGTCCAGAAAAGCGAGCGTGCTTTCCAGTACCGTTTGGTCGGCACTCACCGGAGCGAAGATGTAATCCATTTGCGCAATGGTACGCAATATACCCGACGAGTTCACTGTGCCCGGCAGGTCAAAGAACAGCAGGTCATAGTTTCCACTGCCCGCCAGTTCCGCCGCCATGTCCGGCGCACGTTCCACCCGGCACTTCTGTACCGGATAGGCGGCACGTCCCGGTTCACGCATCTGCTCGTATGCCATCCGTTTCAGGTACTCGTTTTCCAGTACCGCCCGGCTGTCCCGTTCCCGCATCTCATACAGGCTGTGTTGCGGAAAGTCGCAGTCGATTACCGCCAGCGGACACCCGCAGTTGTAGTGCAGGTAGCTTGCCACCAGCACCGTGATAGCCGTTTTACCGCTACCGCCCTTTTGTGTGGCGAAAGCCACGTTCAAAGTCTGTTTATCCATATCGTCAATCAATTAGTTATTCATTCGGTTGCCTAAGCAATCGGTTATCTGTTCATTCAATCAATCAGCCAATCAGTCAATCGGTCATTCACTCGGTCAGCTAATCGGTCAGCCGTGCAGCCAGCCATTTGTTCATCCGGTTCGTTCATCATCCGTTTGTCCGTTCATTCATCCGTCCAATCATCCGACCGTTCATCCGGTTGTTTAGCCGTTTAATCGTTTAGCTGTTTAGTCATTCATCCGGCTGACCGTTTAGCCGCTCTTCCGTCTATTCATCCGTTCATTCGTCCGTTCATCCGGCAAAATCATCATCTGTCCGGCTGTATATCCAGCCAATCATCCACTCGTTTGGGCGTCCGTTTGCCCGTCCGGTTGAACAACCGTTTTACCGCTTCCACGACGCAAAGGAATATCAAAATATCGGTAGATTATTCACTTGATTATCAGCGTGTCGCACCTTGTCTTTCCACCCGTAGGTTTGTCGCATACGGGCATAATGACCGGACGGGAAAAGGGCTGTTACTTTGCAGCCGGAAACCAAAATTCAGAGAAGATGAACAAGAACAGTAACCGCTCGAAGGACTGCCCCGGCAGTCTCCAACAGACAAGGGCATCCCCAATCTGTCCGGTAGGACGGATTTTAATTTCAACCGAAATTAGCAAGTTGTGTGCTGCGGCACTCGCTTCGCTTTCCGTGCCACACCACCTTGCCCCGCTGGTGCAAAATCCGCCGGAGTTGGATTTTCCTTTGCGGGGGAGAGCCGTAAGCATACGGCAGTTTTCAACCCATGTTTCACTTAAAATTTTACAGGACTATGGATAGTCAGAAGAAGTATTCCAACAACCACGGGCGGAAGCCCAAACCCGACAAGATGCGCCACCGCTACGTGTTCCGTCTAAGTGACGAAGACAACGCCCGTTTCCTTGCCCTTTTCGATGAATCCGGCAAGGCAACCCGTGCCGAGTTTATCGTTTCCGCACTCTTCGGCAGGGAGATAAAGATCGTCAAACTGGATAAGGGCACACAGGATTTCTACATGCGCCTGACCTCTTTTCATTCCCAGTTCCGCAGCATCGGCGTGAATTACAACCAATGCGTGCGTGCGCTCAAATCCAATTTTTCCGAGAAGAAGGCACTCGCATTCCTTTATAAACTGGAACGGCACACCCTCGAACTGGTGGAACTTAGCAAACAAATTTCCGCACTGGCGGAAGAGTTTCAAACCAGATACCCCGTCCGATGATAGCCAAGATTTCACACGGCGGCAGCCTGTACGGGGTGCTTGCCTACAACCAAATCAAGGTGGACGAACTTCATGCCGACGTGCTTTTCGGCAACCGGATTATCGAACCGCCGGGTGACAATCCTTATACGATTGAGCATATTTCCCGTTCGTTCGGGGACTACCTGACCGCCAACCGCAAGACCGAGAAACCTATCCTGCACATCTCGCTCAACCCCGATCCGAAAGATTGCGTGACCGAGGATCAGTTCATAAAATTGGCGGAGCAGTATATGCAGCGCATGGGCTTCGGCGACCAGCCTTATATCGTTTACCGCCACAACGACATCGGGCGGGAACACCTGCATATCGTTTCCGTCCGTGTGGACGAAACCGGGCGGGCGATTTCCGACAGCTACGAACACGAGCGTTCGATGAAGGTCTGCCGGGAACTGGAACAGCAATTCAACCTTACCCCGGCTACCAAAAAGGAATGGAAGGAAGGGCTGCCCTTGTCACCCGTCGATTACGGGGGCGGCAACCTCAAAGGGCAGTTGGCGGGAGTGATCCGACCGATAGCCCGTGAGTGGCGTTTCCAGACATTGGGCGAATACCGTGCGGTACTTTCACTCTACGGCATAACGGTGGATGAAGTCAAAGGGGAATATGGCGGACGGGAGTATCACGGCTTGTCCTATTCAGCAACGGACAAGGACGGCAACAAGATCGGCAAACCGTTCAAGTCTTCCGTCTTTGGCAAAGAGGCGGGCATTACTGCACTGGAGAAACGTATGCTCTCTTCCGCCGCATGGGTGAAGAGCCACAAGGACATTGCCACCGATACCGCCGCCCGCATAGCGTCCGCCATGCAGACCGCAGGGCGTGACCGGGCACTTTTCGAGCGTGAACTCATGCAGCAGGGTGTCGGCGTGGTATTCCGCACCAACGATGCGGGGCGCATCTATGGGGCGACTTTCATCAACCATGCCGACAAAACCGTTTTCAATGGTTCCCGTCTGGGTAAGGAGTTTTCAGCTAACGTATTCAACGACCTTTTCGCCGGGCAGGACGGTATTCACCCGCCGCAGCAGACAAACGAAAGGGAGTTTCCGGTAGATGTCAGCCACGAGCCGGAAGAATCACCGGGCGAATATCCGGCGCAGCAACCGGGACATTCCGGTGCATCCCAGTGGGACGGGCATGATACCGGGTATCAGCCCGACCACAAGGACAACACCGCCCAAAACGTGGCGGACGCTTTCAGCCTGTTCGCACCCGTGCAGGGCGGCGCATCCGGCGACCAGCCCGCACCACCGCAGCGGAAAAAGAAGAAAAGGCGCAGGTACGGCAGACAACAGTAACCTTTCGCAGTATTTACAATTTTAAAAGTATATCAATATGCAAAACGAAGATGATTTGCGTGGACTTGCCAAAGTAATGGAGTTCATGCGTGCTATCAGCATTTTATTTGTAGTAATCAATATTTATTGGTTCTGTTACCAGTCGTTTCGGGAATGGGGCATCAATATTGGCGTGGTCGATAGAATCCTGCTCGGTTTCCAACGCACCGCCGGGCTGTTTTCCAGTATCTTTTGGACGAAGCTCTTTGCCGTATTGTTCCTCGCCCTTTCCTGTTTGGGGACTAAGGGCGTGAAGGAGCAGAAGATCACTTGGCGCAAGATAATCCTTTGCGGAGTGACGGGCTTGTTGCTGTTCTTTTTCAATTGGTGGCTCTTGGCACTCCCTTTGCCCTTGTCGGCAAACACGGTATTCTATATCGCCACCCTCACAGCCGGATATATCTTTCTGCTCATGGCAGGGCTATGGATGTCCCGCCTGCTCAAAACCAACCTGCTTGAAGACGTGTTCAATCTGGAGAACGAATCATTTATGCAAGAAACCGAACTCAAAGAGAACGAGTATTCCGTCAATCTCCGTACCCGGTTTTGGTTCAGGGGAAAGACGTATAACGGATGGATTAACCTTGTTAATATTTTTCGTGCGACAATGGTATTGGGAACTCCGGGCAGCGGGAAATCCTATGCGATTATCAATCAGTACATTAAACAGGTTATCGAAAAAGGATTTTCCGTTTTTTTGTATGATTTCAAATATCCCGATCTCTCCGAGATTGCTTACAACCATCTGATTAACAATCTGGACGGGTACAAGGTCAAACCGAAATTCTACGTGATAAATTTCGATGATCCGGCGGGTAGCCACCGTTGCAATCCCATTCACCCGGACTTTATGACGGACATATCGGATGCCTACGAAAGTGCGTACACCATCATGTTAAATTTGAACCGCACGTGGATCAGCAAGCAGGGTGACTTTTTCGTTGAATCACCTATCATTCTGTTAGCCAGTATTATATGGTATTTGAAAATCTACAAGAACGGCAAATACTGTACCTTCCCCCATGCGATAGAGTTCCTGAACCGGAAATACGCCGATATTTTCCCCATCCTGACAAGTTACCCGGAATTGGAGAACTATCTTTCCCCGTTCATGGATGCTTGGGAAAGTTCGGCGGTGGAGCAGTTGCAGGGGCAGATAGCCAGTGCCAAAATTCCGCTTTCCCGCATGATTTCCCCGGCTCTCTATTGGGTAATGACGGCGGATGATTTTACGCTCGACATCAATAATCCCGAAGAGCCAAAAGTGCTTGTAGTAGGTAACAATCCCGACAGGCAAGGCATATACGGCGCAGCGTTGGGACTGTATAACTCCCGAATTGTCAAGCTGATAAACAAGAAGAAACGGCTCAAATCCGCCGTTATCATTGACGAGTTACCAACTATCTACATGCGTGGACTGGATAACCTAATTGCCACAGCCCGAAGCAACAAGGTAGCCGTCATGCTCGGCTTTCAGGATTTCAGCCAGTTAAAAAGGGATTACGGCGATAAAGAGTCCGCTGTGATCTGCAACACCGTCGGCAATGTCTTTGCAGGTCAGGTTGTTGCCGAAACCGCCAAAACGTTAAGTGAACGCTTCGGGAAGGTCTTGCAGAAACGGCAGAACATGACCATCAACCGCAACGAGACTTCCGTTTCTATCAATACCCAGATGGATAGCCTTATTCCGGCATCCAAAATCAGCAACTTAACGCAGGGTATGTTTGTCGGTGCAGTCGCCGACAACTTCGACGAGCGCATCGAGCAGAAAATTTTCCATGCCGAGATTGTCGTGGATAACGAACAGGTCAAGCGGGAAACTGCCCGTTACGTGAAGATACCGCAGATTATCAACTTCACCGACAAGGACGGCAACGACACCATGCAGCAGCAGATTGATGCGAATTACTACCGTATCAAGAACGAGGTCAAGCAGATTGTCGCCGACGAAATCGAACGAATCAAGGCTGATCCCGAACTCTCGCACCTGATTAAGAACGTGTGATAAAAGAAAAACGGATATTCCATCGGCAATGTGTCCGGCCGGAATATCCGTTTCCTGTTTTCCCATTATATAATAATGTATAGGCTTAAAATATCCGTCCGTCTTATACGACAAACCTGCGAATCGGACGACAAGCAGCGACACTCTCCCGCAAACTTGCTAATTATCAACATATTCTCCTATATATTTACGTCCGGTTTCCACCGAAACCATTAGTATTCACCATTTAAAAATTTAAGTTTATGGACGAAAGACCGGACAACAGCGAACAACTGATGGATATTCTTCTTGTCATGGATCAGGAGAAAAAGACCATCCAAGCCGTCAGCGGAGTAAAGGACGGAGAGTTACAAACCAAGAACCCGTTGGAGGACAACAACGACCTGCTACGGGTAGATCGCCACGGAGATATGTTCTCCAACTTCTTTTCCAATCTTTGGAACCAGTTGAAAGATCCCACCCGTTTCCATTTCTTCCGTGTGCCGGAAGAGGATGTGCAACGGGTAGCGGCAGATTTCCAGCAGACCGTGCAGAACCCCACGCCCGAAGGACAGGCACGCATGGCACAGTACGAGGTACAACATCCCGCACAGGCACAACAGCAGGGCGAGCAACAGGCACAGCCTGCCGCCGGGCAGCAGCCGACAGACACACCGCAGCAAGGGCAGGCACAGCAACAGCCTCAGTACAAGTACGATGTGGAAAAGATAGATTGGAACTCGCTCGCCAATCTCGGCATCAAACGTGAACAGATTGAGCAGAACGGTATGCTCGACCAGATGCTACGGGGCTTCCAGACCGACAAGACCGTCCGGGTATATTTCAATCTCGATTCGATCTCCCATGCCAACGACAGCCAGCTTTCCTTGCGTGAAGCTCCCGACGGCAGGGTAGTCGTTTGCAGCCACGGTATTCTCGATCCGGCGAAATTGCAGCAGCAATTCTTCGGGCATACCTTCACGAAGGAAGATAGCGACGCTATCAAGACCGCCGGAAACATGGGGCGTATTGTCGAACTCACCAACCGGGTGGGCGAGAAAGTCCCGTCCCTCGTCAGCCGTAACCAGAAAACGAACGAACTGGCATCCTTCCCGGCTGACAAGGTGCGCATCCCGGCGGAGAAGAACGGGCATACCTTCACCCCCGACGAGGTGGCACGGCTGAAAAAGGGCGAAGCCGTGGTATGTAAATTCCAGACCAAAGCCAAAGAAGGGCAGAAGCTCAAAACCTACGAAGCCCCCGTCCAGTTCAACGCCGCCAAGATGCAACTTGAATTGTTGTTCAATGACCGGGCTAAACTGGCGATGGACGCACACAAGGAGTTGCAGAAACAGACCGCCAATCAGGAAGTCCCCAAGACCTTCCGCAAGCAGGAACTCACCCGGCAGGCGCAAACGGAACTTGCGGGCGGCGGCACGGTCAAAGTTTCGGGTTTGAAAGACAAGAACGGAAAACCTTATCAAGGGTACATCACATGGCAGCCCGGACAGAAATACCCCGCTTTCATGTTCCCCAAGGATTACAAGACCGCACTCGAAGAGGGACGTGTCAAACCCGCCGTCGAGAACGAGGTACAGGTAGCCGTCAATTCCGAGGGCAAGACCAACGAAGCCACCAAGAGCCTGAAAGAAGCCTTGCAGTCCGCACAAACCCGTCCCACCGGAGAGCAGAAGGAGCAGCAAGACCGCAAGCAGGAACAGAAAGAGGACAAGAAAGAAGATAAGAAACAGAAGCAGGAACAGGACAAGCCCAAACCCCGGCAGCGCAAAGCCCCCCGCCTCTGATCTCCGTCTTATCCGGTAAGATTATCACAAGTAATTATCCGAAGCATCCCGTCACTTAGGGCGGGATGCTTTTTGTCAAACCATTAAAAACCAAAGAAATATGATTACAGCAATTATCGCCGAGAAACCTTCCGTTGCGAAGGATATAGCAAACGTGTTGAACGTTCGCCAGCGTCACGATGGCTACCTTTCAGGCAACGACTACCTCGTTACCTGGGCGTTCGGCCATCTCGTCCAGCTTGCCATGCCCGATGCTTACGGGTTCTCCGGCTTCCGCCGTGAAAACCTTCCCATCATCCCGCAGGAGTTCAAGTTCATACCCCGCCAGATACGGGAAGGCAAAGAGTACAAATCCGATCCCGGCGTACTCAAACAACTAAAGGTCATTAACGAAGTTTTCGCCCAGTCCGACCGGATCATCGTGGCAACCGATGCAGGAAGGGAGGGAGAAGGAATCTTCCGCTATATTTACAACTATCTCGGTTGCCGCAAACCTTTCGTCCGCTTGTGGATTTCCTCGCTGACCGACCGTGCCATCCGTGACGGTCTGGATAAGCTCAAACCCGGCAGCGATTACGATAACCTCTACCGTGCCGCCGAAGCCCGTGCCATCGCCGATTGGGAAATTGGATTAAATGCGACACAGGCACTTTCCATCGCCGCCGGACAGGGAATTTTCTCGCTCGGACGGGTGCAGACACCCACCTTGATGATGATCTGTTCCCGTTATCTGGAGAACAAGGATTTCACCCCGAAGACCTACTACCAGCTAAAGGTAACAGCGAAAAAGGACGGCACGCCCTTCTCCGCCATCTCCGGACACAAATACGAAACCCTTCTGACAGCAACGACTGCCCTTAGTGCCGTTACCGCCACGGGCACGGTCATGGTTGCCGATGTGCAGCGTAAGGAAGTGAACCAAGAACCGCCGCATCTTTTTGACTTAACCGCTTTGCAGAAAGAAGCCAACAGCAAGCTCGGCTTTTCAGCCGACAAAACCCTTTCCATAGCGCAGTCGCTTTACGAGAAAAAGGTACTTAGCTACCCCCGTACCGGCTCCCGTTTTATCTCGGACGATGTTTTCGACGAAATCCCGTCCCGCATCGCCCTTTTGGAACAATACCCCGCTTTCTCCGCCTATGTCGCCACCCTGAAAGGGACGGCACTCAACCGCCGTAGCGTGGACGCAGGGAAAGTCACCGATCACCATGCCTTGATTATCACCGAATGTCTGCCCGGCGAACTGCCGGAGGACGAACGCAAAATTTACGATATGGTTGCCGCCCGCCTGCTCGAATCCTTCTCCGCCCGTTGCGTAAAGGACGTTACAACCGTCCGTTTCACCGCAGCGGGTAGCGACTTTGCCACCAAAGGGACAATTATCAAGTCCGCCGGATGGCGTGCCGTCCGTGGCGAGAAGGACGAGGAAGAAGAATCCGCCGTCCTTCCGCCCTTGCAGCCCGGCGAAACCTTCCCCCTGCAATCGGCGGAGAACGTGGAGAAACAGACCAAGCCCCGTCCACTGCACACCGAGAGCAGCCTGCTTTCGGCTATGGAGAGTTGCGGCAGGGAGTTACAGGAAACCGAACTGCGGGACAGCCTGAAAGACATCGGTATCGGCACGCCCGCCACCCGTGCGTCCATTATCGAAACCCTGTTCTCCCGTGATTACGTGCGCCGTGACAAGAAGAACCTTGTCCCGACCGAGAAAGGTCTGGCGGTGTACCATACCGTAAAGGGCAAACGCATTGCCGATGTCGAAATGACCGGGCAATGGGAAACCGCCCTTGCCCGCATCGAGACGGGCGGGATGGACGCAGCCACGTTCCGCAAGGGAATCGAAGTCTATACCGCCCAGATCACCGAGGAACTTTTGCAGGTGCAGGTATCGGTTGCGGACGGTGAACGCATCCCTTGCCCCAAATGCCAGTCCGGGCGCATCCTCTTCTATCCGAAAGTCGCCAAGTGCAGCAATGTCGATTGTGGCGTTACCATCTTCCGCAACAAGGGCGAAAAAGAGCTTACCGACAAACAGATTACCGACCTTGTAACCAAGGGCAAAACGTCCCTTATCAAAGGCTTCAGGAACAAGGACGGCAAAGCCTTCGATGCGCACGTCACCTTCGACAAGGACTTCCGCACCGTGTACGAGTTCCCGCCCCGCACGGACAAGGCAAAAGGAAAGGGCGGCAGACGATGAACGGCTGGTTATCCGTGGAAGAAGCCGCCCGTATCTGCGGTACGGACGTGCAGCGCATCACCCTCTGGATGAACGGCAACCACATCGCTTTCGCCCGTTTCGATAACGTCCTGATGATTGACGGTGCATCCCTTTTCGCCCTTTTCGAGCGTAACCGGGTAGATACCATCTATGACGATGTACAGCAGAAGAAAAAGAGGGGCAGACCGGGCAAGCACAGTGAGTTGCTGAATACCCCGTTGGATAGGCTCGGCTTCTCGCAGCGTGTCGTCAAGGCTTGTCGGGAACTTAGCATTTTCACAACTGAACATTTGCTGATCCACCTGAAAAGGTATCGCCTTTCCCGGCTGTACTGTGTCCGTAACTTCGGCAGTCAGTCCGGCACTGAAATTCTCCGTTGGCTGCACCGTAATGAACTCATAGACGACGGCGGATCACGGGATTTCCGGGTATTATACCCTTAATCCCATAATAATTAGTACCTTTGCCAGTCGGTCACTCCGAAAAGGTTGCTTTGCCTTTTCAGAGTAACCGGATGGCAGACGTTCAGGACAGCAATACCCCGAACGCCTTTAATCAACTTTCAATAATAGTATAATATGAATTTTGAACAATTAGCAACCATCATAACCGACACGCACCAACAACTACAACAGAGTGCGGTCAAAGCCGTAAACCAATGCCAGACTGTGCGTAACTGGCTTATCGGCTTTTATATCGTGGAGTTCGAGCAGAACGGGGAAGACCGGGCACAATATGGAGAGTTTCTCTTAAAGAAATTGGAACAAAGAATAAATCAAAACGGACTAAATGACACGCTGTTCAAATGGTCAAGAAAGTTCTATTTAGTCTATCCTTCATTTGCTCCACTTATCAATAATTTGATAACTTCAATAAGTGCGACAGTGTCGCACCAATCTGGAAATAATGACTTGATGAAAATAAGTGCGACAGTGTCGCACTTATTGCAAAGTTCTGATTATAAACAAGAAAACAGTATTAGCCCTGAAAAATTAATCAGTTCGATTTCTTTTTCTCACTTTATAGAACTAATAAAGATAGATAATCCGGTTAAGCGTATGTATTACGAAATGCTAACCATCCAGACCGGGCTTTCCGTCCGTGAACTAAGACGACAAATCGGAGCATTGAGTTACGAGCGTGTCGGTTTGTCCGGTGATATGGAATATGCACTTACCGCTATTCAGCAGAAAATACATCCGCAAACCGTAACCGATGTTGTCAAAGATGATTATTTCTTTGAGTTTCTGAACATACCGCAACAACGGGCTTTACTTCTTAAAGAGAATGAACTCGAAACCCGGTTGCTCGACCATTTGCGTGACTTCATTATTGAATTAGGGAATGGCTTTTGTTTCGAAGCAAGGCAAAAGCGCATCCTTATCGGTGACGAGTATTTTTTTATTGATATGGTCTTTTACCATCGTATTCTTAAAGCTCATATTTTGCTGGAAGTCAAAATTTCTCCGTTCGCCCACGCCTATGTATCGCAGCTTTATTCATACCTGAACTACTACAAAGCCGAAGTCATGGAACCGGACGATAACCCGCCGATAGGTATTTTATTGGTAACGGACAAGAACGATGCATTGGTACAATATACCACTGCCGGACTGGACGAGCAAATATTTGTTTCCAAATACAAGCTCCAACTACCGACCGAGCAGCAGCTCAAAGACTTAATCCTAAAGACTATCCGGCAATAATCTATAAAGACAAATGCGCAACGGGTGGTTGCGCATTTATCGTTTCTAATTTGGCAACAGGCGGTTGCCAAATTACGAAACTGCCAGTTTCGTAATTACACCCTTCCGTACACCGTTCGTATCTTCTCACCGTCCAACACCTTACAGGAGCGCACCACCCATGCCGCACCGTCCCCCGTAATATGCCGCAAAGCCTTTTCGTCGCCCCCTGTGACCTTCGGCAGCGTAACTACCACGATTTCATCCGCCAGCCCGCTATTGAGTAGCACAGCCGCAATTCCTTCGCCGTATGCGACCATTACCCCGTCACCCGCAGCTTTCATCCGTGAGAGTTCCGTCACGGCATCCCCCGTAATGAACTGCACCCCTTCTTTTTCCGTCAGGTTACAATCGGCTTGCGCCACTACAAAAGTTTCTTTCTCCGTGAGCGGCCAGCCGAGGTGACTCATAAATACATCCAGATAAGTTTCTTCATCCAAGAGCAGGTAATCGGCTGTCAGAACAGCATCGTCCACCTGTTTGTCGGCACGGGCGGCGCACCCGTCAATGGTTTGGTACACATACAAAGTAATCTGTTTCATAATACTTTTCTTTTTATCGGTTATGCCCGCCAGCCGGCATAAAAATAGCGCGAACTCACACTATTCCGAAGTAGAGGCACTGGTATACCCGACAAATCGAATAGGCAAGCTCACGCCGTATATACATACAGCATGTGCATTGCGCCATTCGTCTGATTTGTCAAAAATTACCAGTTTCCTACTTCAAGACGTTTAGCGAACGTACAATCTATATAATCAAAACCCGCTTGCGTTCAAGCCGGGCAATGAACTCTCATATTTTCATCTGCAAATATAGTGCAAACCTGCCGAACTGCAAAAGAATAGCCCCGCCTTATCTAACGACAAAGCGGGACAACCGTTCACTTTTCACTTACGCCTTCTCTCCGTCACCGCATCGAATCGGTTACGGATAAACTCATGCACATCTTTCGCCCGGTAGAATACCTTCCCGCTGATCGTGAAGTAGGGCAGCAGCCCGATAGCCCGGTAACGTTGCAACGTGCGGATGCCCACTTTCAGCAGCAGGCACAGGTCCTGGTTGTCCAGAACTTCCTCACCGTCCAGCGTGTTGTTCTTTTTCAACACCCTTTCCAGCAGTTTCTCCGTACGATCGAAGCGGTCCATGATACGCTCCATCCAGTTCTCAAATTTTTCGCTGTCCGTGTACATAACAATCGCCCTCCTTCTTTATGATTTCCTTTTCCCGCATGTAGCGGATATATCCCTTCGCCGTCCGTTCCTTGACTTCCAGCATCTCCTGAATCAGTTCGCACAGTTCGATGTAACCGTACTTCTCCTGCCGGGCGAACGCCTCCCGTGCCATTTCCGCCAGCTCTTTCTCCTTGCGTTTCTCCTTCTCCGCCCTCGGTTTCTCGCCCACGTAAACGGGCATCCCAGCTTGCCTGTCCCAACGGAACTGCATCAGCGGAATATCCAGCGGGCTTCCATCCCTGACCTTCAACGCCTTCACCACCGACACCTCCGGGTTCTCGTCCTTCTCGATGGAGAGGATAGCCGCCGATTTCCGCTGCAACTCGCTGCCCAAGTGTCCCCGCAGCTTCAACCCGTTCGGCACGAAATGTACCACAGCGGTGATGCACGTGCGGTAAATTCCCGCCAGACGGTAAATCTCGTCAACCAGCGTCACGCTCTCCGCCTCGTCGTTGGCGCAGCGGATCAGGTCGGCAACCCCGTCGATCACGACCAGGTGGATGCCCCCGTGCAGGTAGTAGTACTTGTCCATGCTTTGGATGATGGCGGTCAACCGCTCGTTTCTCGACATCCCCGTCAGGCAGTACACGTGCAGGTAAGGCGGCATTTTCTCCCGACCGGCACGCCGCAGCAGCCGCCCCGTGTTCTTGTAGAGCTGTTGTTCGCTCTGTTCCGTGTCGTACAGCAGTACCGCACGCCCCTTTCGGTTCGGTTCCACCTTCACCCCAAGAAGGTCGGCATCCGCCTCCCGTTCCATAATCGCCCCGGCGACCAGTGCGGCGGTATAGTTGCTCTTGCCCGTCCCTTCTCCACCCGTGATGCAGAGTATGTTCTCTTCCGAGCCTAACGGCACGTCCTCGGCGGTCACGATGGCGACTGCCTGCTCGGGCGGGCGGTCGTAATCGATCTCGCACGATTTCAGCACCGCCATCGTGTCTCCGTACAGCGTGTCGAGCAGTTTCAGAAACAGCCCCATCAGCTCCTCCCGTGTGTGTCCGGCTTTAAAATAGTCCGTCACGTCTTTCTCCGGTTTCGTCCCCGGCAGCGGCAGTACCAGCCGTTTTACCCCGTACTCCGACAGTTGTGCCCGGTGCTTCTCCGAGCATTCCAGCCCCGTCTTGTCCGTGTCGTACAGCAGCACGATGTGCTTGAAGCGATAGACGAGCTTCCGGATTGTCTTCGCTGGGATTACCGAGGTTTCCGAGTTGAAGCAGATGGCGTGGAAGCCGTGAGCCGCCAGCGTCATCACGTCCTTCTCGCCGCCCGTGAGAAAGAGCAGGTCGCCCTTCGAGGGCAGTTGTTCCAGACCGAAACAGTAGTTGTCGCCCGTATGACCGCCATAGACGAAACGCACTTCCGATAACGGGCGGTACACCTTCACGCCCCATTTCCCCTTGTAGCCGAACATCGGTTCCGCCGGGGTGGAAGTAAAACCGAACGTCTTGCCTTCCCTTGTCTCGCTCCGGTACTCGGCGAGCGACACCACCCCGTAACGGTGCAACACCTCTAACGTGATGCCCGATACACCCCAGTAGGCGAGTTCTCTTTCTGTGAAAGACTTTTCAGCTACCCGGTAGGGTCTTGGTTCAGGACGCTCACGGGATAAATCCTTCCCTTCCGTGTCCGTGACAGTATCCCCGGGAATGCTCTCCCCGGTATTTTTTCCCTTACTTTTCTCTCTAGCACCCGTTACGGGCCGTGTCGTCCGGCAGCTTCCCTCTCGATTGCTGGTGGTCCCATCCAGCCCCAGGCACAACTCACGGTCAATGGTGTGCAACACTTCCACGAAATCAGCGGCACTCCGGCAGTCCAGTCCTTTCAGTTTCGCCACAAGAAAGAAACAGTCTCCCGAATACTCACCGTTACCAAAGTCCTTCATCCTGTACATCCCGCTGTGGCGGTCATAATAGACGTTACACGAGGCCTTGCCATCAGCGTACAGCGGATTCAGGAAATTCCGACCCACCCGCCATTTTACGGGCAGATAATGACGGAACACCTCCAGCCCGTTACCCGTTTTTGCCAGTATTTCCTCTTTTCTTACCATACGATCTGCTTTTGCATCGGTGTAAGGGGGACGCATCAATCATTCGGTTCACCAGTTTGTCAGGCGTTTCCCGTATCCAGCGTTCACGGAACTGTTCCACGTCCGTACGGCGGTAACGTATCTTCCTCCCGCAGATGGAGTAAGCGATGATACGGTTCGTGCGATAACGCTGCAAAGTACGAGGACTGATTTCAAGTTGTTCACACACTTCCTGTCCCGTCATCCACAGCCCTGCTTTCCTCGTACCCTTCTTATCCGCTGCCGGCCATTGCTCCCGCTCCTTTGTCCTGGACGCCTCCACGTATGCCGCTATCCCCTCTATCTTCTCCACGAGGGCAGCAAACGCTTTGCTTTCGATTGCTATTATTTCCATACTTTTAATAATTTGGTTTCCGGTTACAAAGGTCAGTCTGTTCGACCTTTTTTCTTTTCACGTTCGTAGCAAGCTGCTAAAGTTTTTTTCCTGGTACAAAAAAGCCGCCGCGGAGTCTTCTTCGGACTCTCTACGGTGGCTATATACCGTATTTTCACCAAATGACGTATCGGGAAGGGTGATTTGGCAGCTTGCTATGAACCTGCCAGTTTTTTCCTTGTTTTACAAAAGGTTATCCGTCCGTTTCGTCCATCCGTTTCAACAAACGCTCTTTCATTTGATCAAGGTACGCTGTCCGGCTGCTCTTCCGGTTACGCATGGAGATAAACGTGTGGTACACGTCTCCCAGGTCAATATGGAACATCTGTTCGAACAGCATCACGAGCTCGATAATGCTCGCCCTCCCGTTATCCACGCTGCCCATCGCCCAAATGCCATATATCAGTTCCACGGCAGCCGCCTTCCGATCCGTCCAATGGTGCTCCTTGTCCTGCACGGTATCCGGCTCCTCCACTGCCGGCAGTACTTTCCGGCTCAGATAACCAAGTAACATTTCCACCGCTATCAGCCTCGCGGCCAGCAAGTCATAGCCGGTTGACATCACCGAATCCTCCTCCAGCATGAAACTTCCGTTTTCCGGGCTCAGATCCTTTTTGGCACGGCGGAAATAGTAATGGTCCCGGTAAGTCTCCCCGCTCCGGTAATACTGGTAAAAGGGAAGGTATCGTTCCAGTTTCCGCTGGTATTCTTTCATAGCCTTGCGGTAATGCATCCGGGCAATCTCCGGGCAACATGAACAACCGCTCTCGATCTGATATACCCGGTAATAATACAGCAGGCGTCCCGTCAGGGCAGGCTTGTAATACTTGAAAAAGCAGATCTCCTCTTCCGCGGTGGAGAATGGATGGTTCAGGACATAGTCCTTCAACTCACGGGAGCGCTCTCTCAAAAAAGAAACCATCTCCCGACAAGTCTGTATCACTTGCTCTCCCTCCATCCGGAAAGATTCGATGCCCATCTTACGTTCGACTTCCTGCATTAAGTTGTTAAAGTACGTTTCTATCATATTATTCCTTAAATTATGGCGCTCGTGAATATTTTCACGCCACCCGGTTTATTTTTATGCCTCGCTTGAGCCGGTGGCAGGTTTTCCGTTCGGCCCTTTACAATGAAAAAGCTTTTCCTCATATCAAAAAGACCGGAGAAAAGCCATGATACAGCTTCCTCCGGTCACACCTGCAAAACTGGGAAATTTCTTCCTCAATCCTCGGGACCAGACTATTCAAGGTCCCTTACGCAACGTATGTATCCCTTCCAGTAATTCACAAGCCTGTCATTGTCACCTCCCCACCGGGTATCCACGGTCGTGACCCATCGGAGATAACCATGGAGATACATCTGGTAACCGGCACTGAACGATCTTGCCCCGTTCATGCCACGCTTGGAGAATCCCGTACGGGAATGGAGAATAGTAGATTCGACCACTCCCAGGTAAAGAAGATCGTTCCCAAAATCGTAAACCCGCGTTTTCTCAGGGTCATGCCAGTCGAACAGGCTTCCGCACATGATGATCAATTCCACTTCGTTGGGCACACGCCAGGTCCCCAGGTCGCTCTTGTCCACCTTCTGGTAATAATAGGCACACGGGCTGTTTCCCTGTTCGATGTCCCTCATCAGCGTGTACCAATCCTCGTAGTAATACTCTCCCGTCCTGGCAGGACTATTCAAATCCTTGGGCTTGTCTATTTTATTGGCGATATATTTGGCCACCTCGAACCCGTTCTTGTAAATGGTGTTGCTCCGGGAATCCTCGTCATGTGCGGGTAACTCGTAAATGGCCCTTACTGACCTCGTCATGCTGTATAGCAGGTTATCCGCCTTGAAGATCAGGTATTCCTCTTTCGTCCTGTTGTTGACAAGAGATGTGTTCAGTTCCTTGCCCATTTCCTCGATATGATAGCTTCTTCCCCCGGGCTCCAGTATCCCCAGATCCCTGATCAACCTCACCTCCGAGTAGGGGGTGCGATCCCCGGGAGAGTTCCCTCCCTTGTAATAATCAAAGTTTCCGAGGGGGGTCACGCTGTGGGACTCCAGGATGCAAATATAGGGATTGGAGGAGTATAGGGATAAGTTTGTACTTCCCATAAAAGCTCTTGACATATAAAATGCCGTAGCGTTGCCCAAGGGGGCGTGCCCGTGCAGCCTGGAGTGTAACGGCAACGCCCGTTCCCCCACAATAAGCATACCGCTCTCGCTCACCGAAGGGATATACCACTTCATCTCGGTAGCCTGCATCCGGCCATCACGGTTATCATCCCGGTTCCGTAAAAACGGGGTGAAACAGGCGTATTCGGCGTGGTAATTCTTAAATAACGCATTATAATGGTCTTTGCTGAGAGTCAGTTTCGCGTTGTCCACCTTCGTCATGACCTGCCATAACTGGTCTTGTTTACCTCGTCTCATCGGGTCAGTCATGACTTCTTGACTGAAGTTGCCTGACCTTGCCATCACCTTCCAGGTATTCGACCAGCCGTTGGAGGTATATTTATTATAAAAGGCGTCCGGTTCGCTCGTGCCCTTCACCATAAAGTCCAGGTCCGGTGTCTCGTTCACGTTTTCCACCCCCCAGACACGCATACCTTCGGGCCCCTCCGTAAACACCGTCTTGATGGACATCTGACGGATGGAAACGACAGCCTGGTGATAACGTGACTGCCCGTCGGGGGAGATTTCATGCGACGTGTTCACCAGCAGGTCGAAAGTCCGGTCCGGAGCGTTGGCAAAGGTTTTCCACAAGTTCTTGTCCTTGGGGGCGCGATCCCGCATGGGATCCCGCTCGTAGAAATACTCGTCGGCGTAAACCGTCACCTTGCAAAGCCCCGTGGAGGCATTAAATACATAATCGGGCTCTTTGACAAGTCTGTAAAGGAACTGTTCCAGCGAAAGCAGATGCGCCCCCGTATTGGAGTAATATTCCATGGTTTCGTTTCCATTGTCAGACAGGGTGCTCGGGTGGATGAAGAATGTGAGCCAACCCGTGTCTGCCTTTTTCTCCCCTGAAGGAACGTAGCCGTTATCCTTCAGTCGTTCCAGCTCCGCCCTCGTGTAAGAGACTATCTTGTCACAGAACGGGGTGCGTATGGCAAAGGAGAGCATGGCGTCGTCTTTCAAGCTACCGTCCGGATTGAAGATGGCAAGCTCGTCCTTGTTGAAACGCATCAGGCCCTGTTCGTAATGGCAGTCAAAACTGAAGGAGCGATGAGCGTCATATACAAGTCCTTCCACCCCGGGAGCGGGTTCCTCCTCCCGGTCCTTGTCGGACATCGCCTCCACCACCAGGTCGTTCATCCCCTTGATCGTCACATTATAGGTATAATGCACGTTACGTTCTATATCATAATCGTTGACCGGTTCATTCTTTGCCGTGTATCCCAGGTAAATGCGGTAGGTCACCCTCCCGAAACGCTCCGTCGCGGCTCCACCGGTTGTCATATCCTGGCGCAACTCACCCGTGAACTCGATGTAGGGGGCCAGGTCCGGAGCGTATTCCGTAGCGCCGTTCTGTATGTTCGGCTTCTCCGTAGCACCGGGAACGGGCGACTTCACTTGCTTCTGCCGCAGGTCATACCCCTTCCTCTCCGCATTGTAACCGGGAGAGGCGGGAGTTATCATTTTTTTTGCCAATTTCCGGTTCTCCGGAAGGTAAAACGTAGTGGTAGCATCGCCCTCGAACTGGAATAATTCGGACAACCAGTACGAATCCGCCTCCATCCCGCCGGCATCCCAGGGGGCCCCGGCGTCATTGCCCTTGGCATGCTCGGTGACAAAGGTCAAGGCCGGCACGTTACCGACCCTCCATGTCCCGGGCACGAACGTGAGCCCCTTCCCGGTTTTCAGGTTGAGCGTGATTTTCGCCTCCGCACGCTTCAGGGAGACCTCGAGGCGCCTGGTGCCGGGACTGATCTTCTCCGTCTTGGTAACTGACATCAGCAGGTTTCCGTTCGGGCGGAACAGGGTGTGGGCGGTCATCTCCGCCTTGACCCTCTGCATGTCCGAGAGGGACGACACGCCAGCCAGAATCCCGGGCTCTACCTGAAACAGCCCGTCGCCGTCCGATTTATAGTTCGCCAGCAGGACCAGCGTCTTCTCTCCCGAGGTAATGGGGATGTTTTTCAGCAACCCCATGCTCGTGGGAGCATCCGTGTCCTTCTCGCCCGTTGCCGTTTCCAGGGCGGCAGCGGCCTGATAAAGCTCCGCACGGGAATACTCCCGGGAGAACTCCACGCTGCCGCGGGAATCGAAAACCCACAGGTAAAGGTCGTATATCTTTCTCTCTTCGCCTTCCAGCAGCCCCGAACGTGTCTTGGCCCTGTTGGCTGCCGTACCGACGCTGATGTCCACCGTCGTGGGAATCCCCTCCGCAACGTCGCTCCTTTGAAGGATATCCTCATCCGTACAGGAAGCAAGAAGGGGCAGTGACAACAGAATAAAATAAGTTATTTTCAGCTTGTATCGTTTCATAAATAATAAAATTTATCATGATAAATTCTCGTGTACATCATTGGAACGGAGGAAGATCTACTCTTTTACCATTCCATGGCTCGACCCGGTAGATAATCTCCCTGTCCGCAGCTTCCGGCAGGACTATGAATACCTTGTAATCCCGGTTCGGGTAAATAGGCCCGGAATACACCCCGGGAGAACTCTCTTCACCGACGTCAAATACCCAAGTTCTACTTCCTAATTCATCTTTATATGGGCGATCTACATCATTACACCATCCCACTTCCAATAAGATTTTCGGATGTTCTTGTTTTTTCTGCCATGTATTAGTATCCGGCAGATAGGGGGCCACGTATTGGGGATAACACATTGGAATAAATGCATTATAATTTCTCAACGCTTCATAATCAAATTCTCCTCCAGCAGTAAGAGGAATTGAATTTATAAAATAAGACCATTGCTTTATATGAGGTCCATACGAAAACACACCGGTGTGTTCCATATTTTTTCCATTAGGAGTAGAAAGTGATAATTGCACTTTATCCGAATCGTTCTCCCTAAAAGACGGGGACATCATTACCGGAAAATTTAAAAAAGCAATCTTTTTAGGATAAAGGTGAAACTTAAAAGATTGATCTGCCTTGGCAATATAAATCTGAATACGAGAAAAATCCCGGAATAAGGGAATTGTTATATCCTGCACTGTACTTCCTGAAGACGGCACAACCGTGACCGTAGTCTTGCCTGAGAGCATTCCAATATGCATATTGTTTCCATGTGGTGCCCATTCACTAGTATCATATAACCATTTTATGATTTTTTCATCAGACGGGGAAGGATGTTCCCCGTCGTATGGGTTGTTTTCTGGAAGTGTTGGTATCGATTTTTCATCCCATGGTGCACCATTTTTCAAATCGATAATGGCAGGCAATGCGGAACCTTGAATATCCTCCATGGAAACATCCTCTTCCTCTTTTTCTGAAAAATCCCATGGGATATTATTCTTAAGAACACCTTCTGGAGTATAGTAGGGTACATCTTTAGGAGCCCCCCCATAGGCCCAACCTGTTCGATTCGGAGCATAAAAAGCATAAAGTTCACTCTCTCCTTTTGGAATTCGTATCTTTGTCTGATATTCCCCTTTTCTAATCCCGGTTTGAAAAGTCACTAATTTACTATACACATACCGATTTTGCCCTTTGTTAAAGACCATCAGGGCTATTCTCGGAAGAGCCGGTGGATTGAACAGGTTACCAGTTATATACCAAGTCTCAAAGTGGTCCCCAAAAAATCCAGTAATATCATCATCTGAAGGTTCTGTAGCCCTTGTTGTAAGATTTAGTCTGACAGTCACAGCATCCTCATCGGCAAACTGTTCCGGAGTAGTCTCCTCGTTCTGGCAGGATACCAGAACAGGACAAAGGAGCAGTGGCATTGTTCTCATAAAGTACCACACAGCCTTTATCTTCTGAATATATTTAATATTTTTCAGCATACTCTTCATCAATCTGTTATGGGAACCACGTCAACAGCTTCCCAGGGTTTTACACTTATACTCAGTGAGAGGGGATTTTGGCGGAAGAACAGTGGAAGCACCGCTTCCTGCCGTCCCGTTATCCGTACCTGATCGGGATACAGAGCGATATATTCTGCGACATCCACCCTGCAAAGGACCTTATCCCCCTGCATAAGACGGATCGTCAGCGGGTCCCCGTCCTTGAAACGCAAGGTATTGAAGTCAAGCACGAAACGGTCGTTTTTCCCGTCCGTGGAAAACGGAAGGTCGAAGGATGTTTCTCCGGAACGCTGCCCGGAAAAGGAGAAACGGGCGGAGGGCGTTTCCATCGTCAGGCGGAAGCCCGCCCCCCTGTTCTGTTCGAACCAGGTCCCGGCGTTCTCATCGTCGTCAGGAAGGACCACCGCATGGATTTTCACATGCTGGGAATAAAGTCTTACCACGTCACGGGAGTCGTTCATGACCTTTGACGTGATGGTGGTTTCCCCAAGATATAGCCTGTCAAACGTGCCGGCTGCCGGTCCGTCCTTTTCCGCCACTTCGGGGCGGGAAACCGACGCTTCACCGTAAGTACCATCCCCGCCGATAGCCGTCTCATTCAACGCGTTGCCCACGGCCACCACTTTATAATCCCCTTCCGGGAGCCTGACCTCCAGCGGTGAAAGCAGCCGTTCTCCCTCCAGGTGGTGTTTCTCCACCAGAACCCCGTTTCCGGCGTCAAAGATGAAGACGTCAATGCCGTCCACATATTCCTGCAGATGTTCCCGGTTGTCATCGGCCAGGTAGGAGAAAACGATCGTGTTGCCAAGGCAGCCGCTCAGGTCGTCATACACCCGGTCACATGCAGTCGCGAGGTATAAAACGGCCAGCAGGCCCAGCCAGGTCGGTATGTTTCTTATGTTCATACTTTACACTAATTATTATAAATCAATACTGTAATTTTTCCGGAAGAGAGGACACGTTTCCCTCCCGCGAGTAATAAAAAAGGGAGGGGACAAACTTTCCCCTCCCCGAGAGTGCGGGGCGGATTCCGGTACCGGCCTGTCAGGACCGATACGGGAAAAACGCTCCGGCAAGCGGCTATTACTCTCTATCTGTATCAGTCAAGGATAGGGAATACGTTCACAGCGGTCCAGGGCTGTACCTCGACACGGACGATGACGTTCACGTTCTCGTCCTCCAAATCCCCCTGTCCGCCCGGTTCGGGAGTCACACCTTCAGGAATGCTCGGGTCAACATCCACGAGGATACCCTGGCCCCCGTTCAGCGTAGCGAGATTCAGATTGATCAGGTAACCGCCCTTGCCGGCTTCCAGATCCGTCGTGCCTGCCGTCTCACCTTCTGCCTTTGCGTAACCGGATATAACGACAAAACGTCTGTCGGCGGATACGCCCCCGTCACCTGTCTTGAAAACGAAAGCAAGTTTGGGAGCGTTGTTTTCCTTGCCGTAACCCGTAATGCCGTTCACGAAGAAGTTAAACGCTGCGGCCTTTGTCCCCTGGGCGAAATCGAAACCCGCTGCATTGAAATAGGAGACCACATCCGACAAGTCCGTGTTACCGTCGGGTTTGAACGTACCGTCTTCGAATTTGTAGCGGTCTCCGGCATAGGTCTTGGCCCAGAACCAGTTTGCCTCTTCCTCCACTGTAAGTTGAGGAACAGAAAGCGTTCTGCTGAAACGATTCATCAGAATACCCTGATTGGCAGTGGTCACTTCGACAACCTGCAACCATTGACTCAGGCTGGTTTGTTGGGCAATGTCGGACTTGCCGTCCCATGTCTGGCCGTTGAAGCCGGCGGCATCAGCCTTGAAAGCGGCCCATGCTTCGGCACTGCTCTTTCCCTTGTTTTCATCCTTGGCCAGCCAAGCCGTGCACCATTGTTCAGCCTCGGTCTTTTTCCCATTTTTCCACATAACCTTGACAAATTTGGTACCGCTCACCTGGAAGCGGTTCATGCTGGCGGTCAAGGTGAGCTCAGCCTTCTTCACGACACGTTTGTCTTGCTGGGGATCGACGCCATAAGGCTCGGCGTCAACGGTGGTAAGTTCTTTGAAACCGGCATAGACCACTTCATTGATCCGTGCTTTCAGTTCTTGCTTGCTGATTTCAGACACGGCCTTGTTCTCAACCAATGTACCCTGTGGATTTGCAATGACAAGTGCCTTTGTCACGCCCTTGTCCACGTCTAGGAATTTATAACCTCCCGTCGTTGCCTCTGCTCCCACGGCAGTAGCCGAAGTCAACTTGGTAAAATCATCAGTATCCTTTGTAAATTCTTTCGCCAGGACAATGTCTTCTCCGGCCACCAAGTACACATGCAGTTTTTCAACCGATGCTGCATCACCGTTGTTGGCGGTGTTCTGCAATTCGCCCATGGCGGCACGTGTGCCCGGACCGGGTAATGCCACTGACATCACCACATCAACCGGTTGGTTGCCACTCTCCGGCACTACCGGATTCTCTTCGTTGTTACATGCAGCGAACAACGCCAGCGAGGCCACTGCAAAATACTTCATTACTTTCATAAATTGAATTGTTTTTAAATTAAGATTACTAATACTATAACTATGTCTGAGTTACATCTCTATTTACTGATTGTTTCCACCGTCCCCGGGCTGCCCGGAGAGTTTTTGTTTGCCCTGGACCATACCGGCTTTCCTGATCAATTCTTCCGCCTTTCTCCAGTCGCCTTTCATGTTATAGGCAACGGCCATGGGAAAGAAGGCACGGCTGTCATTCTTTATCGGTTCCAGCACCCGCAACGCTCCGTCCGCATCCTGCCCGTATTTCAACAGGGCGTTGGCGTAATTCAGAATTGCCACGGCGTCATCCGGAAACTGTCCGTAGGCCCTCTCGTACACCGGAAGGGGAGACGCCCCCCGGAAAGCGTACAGTTCGGCCAGCTGGTACATCTCGTGCTGGCTGAGACACTCGGGTTTCGTTTCAAAAATTCCGGGAAGTTCCTCCACTGTGTAGGGTCTCACGTCAAAACTGAGACTGAAAGTCGTGCGCCGCAGCCCCGGGTAGAACTCTTCGAGGAGGAGGCGATAGCTCCTGCCGTCATCCAGGGCACGGATGGCCGCCTCTCGCTCCGTGTCACGTTCGTTATGTCCGATGATAAAAAGGATCTCGTCCCTGTTGACGAGGGTGGAGCCGCTGACCGCCGCTTTGAGGCCTTCCCAGTCCTCCCCGATACCCTCGGTACGATAGACCGGCGCATTCTTCAAGGCGGGGTATTGACGCGAAATATAATCTGAAAGGATTTGGGTGCGTCGTTGCGCGAGGGACCTGTTATAATCGAAACTCCCCTCGGGAGAGGCATAGCCTTTTATATGTACCTCCGTGAGTGACGTTCCTTGAATATTCAGGTTCTCCGAGAGGAACTTCCTCAGCCTGTCAAGTTCCTGGGCGTTGCCTGCGAAATGTTCCTGCAGGTCGTGGCGTGCAACAGGAAAGACCACCTTGCAGTCGAAGGAATCCTTGTAGCATTTGACCATGACCTTTTCCGGCTCAATGAAATTGTAGGCATAATCCTTCTCCCCAAAGAGGGGGATACCAGCCTGAAAGGCGATGTCCTCGCTCTCGTTCGTGCCGCACTCGGCACAGCCGTACGACACCTCCCTGACAACGAGACGCCCGTCAGCCATCCACCGTTCAAAGGGGACGCTTCTTTTCACCGTCAGGCCCGAACTTTCCAGCACCCTGGCGGAACGGACCCCGCCGAATCCCGGGTTAGCGGGTTTCAGGTTGCCCAACGCCTTGCGGCGCTTGATCACCTTGTATCTCCTCTTGCCGGCCACGCAGACCGGCTCGAGACGGACGCTGTCACGCCCGTCAGCCGAGACGTAGACGGGGAACAGGTAAGCGACTTCCTGGCTTCCAAGCCCTGCCAGGGGGGAGACACTAAAAGTAATATCCAGCGCGTCTCCACCGGTCTCACGCTCCGCACGGCTCTTTGAATAATCCCAGCGCGAGGTACCTGATGTTGATAAAATGTCCTGGGCGGAAGAAAACAAGGGAAACATTCCCAGGCAGCCCATGATAAGGATTTGCTTCTTGTTAATATGGTAAGGTTTCATCGATATACATTTTTAGCGTGATAGAATAAAAAGATGTGTCCCCGGGGAACCAGGGGCTATTTCAACATGTAAATAATGGAAATGGCGGCCCTGGTGGGACCTATGTAGTCCGCATCCCCCTTGCCCAGCTTCTGGCCGCAGGTGGTACACCTGTACTTGTCATAACGGGCATGCACGTAACCGATACCCAAAGAGGCCTCGATATTGAAACGGTTGGAAAGCACCCACTGGTAACCGGCGCTCAACCCGCCTCCCCAGAAATAACCCTCGTAACGGTGGTCCTTCATGTTTCCGTCCCCTTTCTGAAGCACGAAGGGGACATCGACACCTCCGATATTCATCTGGCCGCCATGGGCGTGTAACCCGAAGAACCAGCCGTTGAAAACGTCACAGGTCCAGTAACGGAGCTCCGGCTGGACAAGCCAGTGACTGAACTTCTTTGCCTTGTACCGGGAAGACGTGGCGTCCCGCGTGTAGAAAAAGAAATTCATGCCCACCTGTGTGTCAAGGGTCCATTTACGCCCCATGGAGAACTCCAGGGAGAGGTTGGGAGTTTTCAAGGCATCGTAGGCCAGATTGTTCTTCAAGGCAACCTTTTGAGAGAAGGCACCAGCCGAACAAAGCAAAAATACCAGAAGAAAAAACGGTTTCATCATACTGTTATTCATTGTTTCGTTACTTTATTTTATTAGAGGACAAGCCAAAGCTATCCTTATGTAATAATCATTAATAAAAATGCAGCTTCCCGGAAAAAACTCCAGAATCTTCATTGTGCGCACGGAGTGGACGGCCGGGAACTCCTGCCCGCACCAGAAGGACCTGCAGGGACGTAACCCACGCACGAGACTTAAAAGCCTTTCAGCCGATCCGGCGAAAGCCGAATAGAAGACACCGTCCCGAGTATACAGGTAAATCGATTCCCTGTTGGACCATTCCCTGTTGAATATCTCATGGCTCATTCGCATAATGTCAACCTTTTTTTGGGATGATTTTCTTATTTCCACTCTCTCCTGTAGAGAGTGGAAAAACCGTCATAACAGGGTGTCTAAGTGCATACATGAGTGATGAAGAAGTTTGAAATATGAATGAAACTAAATGGTAGATTATATAACAGTCTGATAGATAAAACAAAAATCTTGTCTGTCAGCAACAAAAACAGAAACAATGGAACTATTTTATTTGAGCGAGCATACGTCATGCTATCATTATTCGAAATGCATGCAGGAAGGATTCCGGTACTATAAATTTGATGAGGAACTGAATCATGAAGAGCAACTGGTAGAGGACTGTATCCTGTTTGTTTTGAAAGGAAATCTACGGCTTTCCTGTAACGGTTTTCAACTTACAATATCAGAGGGAAAGATGGTATTTCTCTGCCGTGACAGCTTGTTCAGTATGTGCGTGCAGGAAAGCTGTGAAGTAATAACTGCCATGTTTAAGGGAGGGGTATGGCCTTGTCAAAAAGCCTCTTTCTCAGAACTATATCATTTAAAGGATGTTATTGAATACAATATGGAGCCTCTTGAGATAAGAGATCGTTTATCTAAATTTCTTGAACTTTTGGTATGTTACCTGGAAGACGGGGCAAACTGTATCCATTTTCATGAGATAAAGCTTAAAGAACTTTTTTGGAATATCCGTTTTTACTATTCCAAACCGGAACTGGCAAATTTCTTCTACACAATTATCGGGCAATCGCAGGATTTCAAAAACAAAGTTTTGGATAATTATAAAAGATGCAGAACGGTGAAAGAGCTGGCATCGGCCTGTGGAATTTCCATTTCCACATTTAAAAGGCAATTCAACACAGAGTTTGGGGAAACGCCGGCTGAATGGATGCAGAAACAGCTATTAGGGGAGATTAAGTATAAACTTTCAGTAACAGATTTGCCGCTGGGGATCATTGCCAATGAATTGGATTTTTCATCTTTGGCAAATTTTTCCAGATTTTGCAAAAGATGCTTAGGATATTCTCCCAAGGAATTGAGAGAGCATATGAAAAGCAGGTAGAACACAGCTGAAAGAGAATATTGGAGACAAATTGATAAATAATAGAGCTTAATGGAAAATAGCGGAAAGCATAAAGCATACTAACTTTGTAGCGTAATTAAAAAACAATAGTTTTATCGTGTTTTTTATATATGCAGTACGCTGTTATGACGGTTTTTCCACTCTCTACAGGAGAGAGAGTAAAGAAGCAGAAACAAATATATGTTTTTTATAGCAATATACCATAAAATAAAGCAAAATACTTCCATTGGGTAAATTTATTAACTACAATAAACTCTCTTTTGTATTAACAGACCATATTACATTCAACGACAGGCAGTTTAATACATACTCATAGCCTGAAAACTATTACTATAGTCCGAGTCTGAACAAGAAGAAGATGCGAGAGAACCTCCTCAATGGGGAACCCACCCTTTTTCTCTTGGGTAATACCCACGCATAGCGGAGCAAAGCTTGCAGAAACATCGGGAAACGGTGAAATTCCCGATAGCCGGAGGATGTAATTTAAACTGTGTCAGCAAGGAATAAAATATTAACTTTGCTAACACAGTTTTTTATGAAAGAAGAATTTGATTTTGAAAGTATCAAGAACAAGGCAATAGAGCAGCTGAAAGCCGGTAAGCCTTTGTTAGGTAAGGACGGTGCTTTTGCCCCCTTATTGGCAAGTATCTTGAATGCAGCATTGGAAGGTGAGATGGATGCCCATCTTACAGATGAAGAACGTCAGTTGGGCAATCGTCGTAATGGTAAAATGCAGAAGCAAGTCCAGACTCCATTGGGTGAAGTCACAGTGTCTACCCCTCGTGACCGTAATTCAAGTTTTGAGCCTCAGTTTATAAAGAAACGTGAGACCCTCCTGGCGGAGGGCGTAGCGGACCGTATCATCGGACTTTATGCCCTTGGTAACAGCACACGCGAGATCAGTGACTGGATGGAGGAAAATCTCGGCAACCGTGTCTCTGCCGAAACGATTAGTTCCATAACCGACCGTGTTCTTCCGGAAATAAAGGCCTGGCGTTCCCGTACCCTTGATGCTGTCTATCCGATAGTCTGGATGGACGCAATCCATTATAAAGTCACTGACGAGAGAGGGTGTGCCGTTACCCGCGCAATCTATAACGTCTTAGGTGTCGACAAGGAAGGGCACAAGGATTTGCTTGGCATGTATATCTCTAAAAATGAGGGAGCCAATTTCTGGTTAAACGTACTGACGGACTTGCAGAACCGTGGAGTTCATGATATCCTTATTGCTTGCGTTGATGGTCTGAAAGGCTTTCCGGATGCCATCCAAAGTGTTTTCCCGAACACAACAGTGCAACTTTGCATCGTCCACCAGATACGTAACTCCATTAAATATGTCGGTAGCAAGCATCAGAAGGAATTCCTCAAAGATTTGAAACGGGTTTATGGTGCGGTAAGTAAAGAAGCAGCTGAAACGGAACTTTTTAATCTGAATGAGAAATGGGGAGAAAAATATCCGATCGTCATCAAGTCATGGCAGGACAACTGGGAAAAACTTACTGAATACTTCCAGTTCACATCGGATATACGCCGTATGATTTATACCACAAATACAGTTGAGGGCTATCATCGCCAGATACGGAAAGTGACAAAAAACAAGGGCGTGTTCCCTAACGACACCGCCCTTGAAAAACTGGTTTACCTCGCTTACCGCAATATACGTAAGAAATGGACCATGCCACTGGCTAACTGGGGAGCCATTGCACAACAACTGGCGATAAAATTTGGAGATAGGTTTAAATTGTTGTAATTTTACGCTCGTCGGGACGGGTGGTCCCGCCCCTTGGCGCTGGCCGCTCCCCAACCGATGAGATTGAATGAGAATAGAGCATGACACAGTTTAATTTACACAACCGATAGCCGGGATTCTTGATGCAATGATGAAGTTCCAATCCGATTGTCTGCCTGAAGCCGAAGGTCTGCTGGTGTCTTGCGTGGGTAGGATAAATCAGTCATTCATTGCAAAAATGAAATCAGCCACTTGATTATTAACCGCATCCAATGCGGAACGATCCAGTTCCTTCAGGTATATCCAGGTTGTTTTTTCCGATGTATGACCCAGGCATTCACAGATAACATGGACCGAAGCTCCGTTTTCCTTGGCTATCGTGGCCCATGAATGCCGGGCAGCGTGGAGTTGCAGCGGAATTTCCAGACCGAGAGCCCGAGAAATCTTTCTCAAAGAATAACGTATCTTATGATAGGCTTTTCTATACCCGGTGTACGGTTCCTCTTCTTCGGCGAACAACGGAAACGTGTACTCCCCCGGCACATTCTTGTACCTTTCCAGAATACGACTGATCTCCCTGTTTATCCCCACCCTCATCAATTGATCGGTCTTGTGACGTTTATAACAGATTTCAGCCGGAAAGACATTCTTTTTTTTCAGCATCGCGATATCGACGAATGACATTCCACGTGTGTAAAAACTGAACATGAAAATATCCCGGGCAAGAGATAACGGACTATTATGTTCCAGTTCCATTCCTGAGAGTTTTCTGATTACGATCGCATCAAGAGAACGTTTGAGTGTTTTTTCCGTTTTGATGCTTATTTCGCGAAACGGACAGGGCAGTTCCAAGTCCATCTCCCGACATCCCTTTCTGAAAAGGGCCTTGATATTATGCATATAAAAGCCGATGGTGTTATCGCATATCCCCGAAGCGAGCAGTTTTCCGTGATAGTCAGCTATGATCCTGGAAGAAAGCTTGATGAAAGGAAAATCCTTCTTCCCCAAGTACCTCTGCATCGAACGCAGGCTGGAGGCGTATGCCCGGGCTGTTCCCTCGTGACCGCTTTCACGAAGTTCTATGACTTTCCGTGAAAAGTAGGAATAAAAGCCGGCTTCACGGGTTAACACGCCGTAAGTCCTGAACACGTCCTCTATTTCATATTCCCGGGATTTTTTTTCCATTATTGAAACGCTCTTCACCAATACCTTTGAGATACTCTCACACCTGTGGTTGATCCGCCGAACCCTTTCCGGAGTGATCTCCCCTCCAACGATAACTTTTCCCTTTACGGAATCAAATAAGTTGTCCGGGATACTGAATCCGGTATAAACAACCTTTTTCCTTCGCTTGTGAAGAACCTGCACGACTAACGGAAATTTGCCGGACCGGTTGCTTCTTCCTTTTACCAGTACTGTTTTAACTGTTGCCATAAGTTTTTTATTAGTTAGACATTTGATGCTTCCTGTTTTCTGGAAAGAAAGCATAAATATATGCTCCAAATGGAAAAAGGGATGAAAAGGTTCAGTATTTAGGCTGAGAATTACGCAGAAGACGGAAGGACGGTTTTGAACCAGTCGGCAAGGAGGCTATATATCCTGTAAAAGTAGGATTTTTTCGATACGGCAAATATGAAAAATGAAAACTGTAAGCAGATGTTACGGCATGTTCCAAGGACTCCTCTAAGCTACGGAGATTAGCCAAACGTGATAAATGGACTTTCCATGTTACACAAGGGCAAAAAGGGCGGTCCAGCCAGCCGCCTATAGATTGATAACGAAGAATTCCATTACCTGGGGATGGACACCGCTTCACCTTGTCAAATTCGTTTTTTTCTGAGAATCCATATCCGGATATGGATGATACATCAGATTGTCATTTCATGTCTTGTTCGTATATTCCACAGATTCCTTTACATGCCCTCTTCAGCAACTCTAATATCCGTGTTTTCCACCCTTTCCTTAAAGGTGTCTTTCAGCCTGTTCATACGGCATTGGTCCGCGCAGCGTGTGACCAGTGCCACTCAGTAGCCTGCCACTTCTCACCCATGTTCCCTATAGACTGCTTCAGCAAGCTCTTCTGCGGAAAGTCCGTTCAGCGGTTTCAGCTCGGCATGCCCGCGGATATCATTCAGACATTTGAAAGCCAGATCATCGGTTTACCACCGTTCTGGCTTTGGCTTCCGCATACCACAGTAAGACTTCTGAATAATGTATGATTCTGTGACGATGATCATAGGTCATGTTCTGACTGGCCGGCAATCTATAATCATATGGAGCATTTAGATTCACTTTTGATGCAGGATCCCAGTTGACGGAGAATATTCTGAATATGGGGGGATGTTCGTGAACAACGGGATACCGTCCTCCTTTACCTCACATCGGTCAACCAAGGTTCCGTTTTGCAGACGAATCTTGTGACTATAGTTCGCCTCCTTTCTCGGACCGTCAGGAAACTCCTTCCTAAAACGAATTTCCTCCCAAGCGTCCCCCCGGCCACCCGGCGATTCAAACTGGTTGCAGGAGGTCAACCGAGAATCCTGCGCCCAGTCAGAGATAAGGGAATAATTAATGCCCACCACCATTTCATTGTTATAATTGTTGCTCATGGCATAAACATTCTCGTACTCAGGATCCAACCTGCATTCATAAATGATAATCAGGGAACGCATGAACCCGCATCCCACACAAAAACGAAAGCGACAGAATTGCTCCCGCTGTTTTTTGAAGTGTATTCATAAATTATTTAGTTAGAAACATGTTTAGGCGTTATGCCCTTTCCAATACAAGCTCTGTATTCTACCCGGCTCATATCTCCTTAGTTGACACACTGAAACTTTCAACAAGGGTATTACCGTCTGTTATATATTCCTTTTCCAAACGGTTAACTTCCTTGTCGTCAACATAGGCGATTACTATTATACGAAGCTGTTTACCCACTTCCGAGATGCTGGAAACAGAACCGGCACAAGTCATGAAAAATGCGTTCCCACTTGTATGGCAAGACATGGTCGCAGTCTTTATTTGGGCGGAGTAGGAATCACCAATATATTCCTCCTTGTCATTGTATAACTTGGCGGGACCGTCCTTGTCAGCACCACCGATACTTACCTTCAGTTCGAATGAATCTGTGTCACCGGACTGTCGGATTACAATTTTATGAACTCCAGTCTGAAGATCATACCCATTTTCAGTTCTTTCATTTTCACACCCTACAAATACAAATCCGGTCAAAAACAAAACAATTCTCAGATAGCTTAATTTACTTTTTATTTTTATACACATATAATTAAAGAATAAAATTAATAATCATAAACTCAATCAATAAACTTTGCCAATAAAATATGTGAATCACCAAAGGCAAACACATTATGTATAACACACAAAAATATATTTATCGATATATGATACGCTGTCTGTTATACATTTTGCAAAGAAAGAAACATGC
>OOAK01000337.1_pt1 | contig 48583 bp, 78 predicted proteins | sample 1671811 | NCBI WGS metagenome assembly OOAK01 (sample SAMN06348195, study PRJEB24527) | human gut metagenome | biome: human gut; feature: ankylosing spondylitis patient; material: feces | host: Homo sapiens | place: China | collected 2015-10 | reverse complement strand
ATAATAAAAATAATATTTAAGTTAAGAAAGGTGGAAAAGAAAAATGTCAGATCAAAAACATCCAATAGAAAATTTAATGATGACAGCTATGACTTCGCTTGAAAGCATGGTAGATGTTAATACAATTGTAGGTGATATGGTAACTTCACCAGATGGTACAGTAATTATACCTGTATCTAAAGTATGTTTTGGCTTTGCTGCAGGAGGTAGTGAATTTAATACAAACAAATTAAATAAATTTTCAGAAAATGCTAAACTTCCTTTTGGTGGTGGTAGTGGAGCCGGTGTAAATATATCACCAGTTGCATTTTTAACAGTAAAAGACGGACAGATAAAGCTTTTAAATGTAAATGGAACAACTTCGGTTGATAAATTGGTAGATATAATTCCTGATATAGTTAACAAGGCAAATACTTTAATTGAAAGGGCTATGCAAAAACCAAAGCAAGTTTTAAAGGTTGAACAGTCTGAAGATACAAGTCCTGATGATATAGAAGATTGGCATAAGGTATAGAAAAACACCTCTCATTAGTTATGAGAGGTGTTTTTGTGTAATGCCTCCTGGTAGGCAAGAATTGCAATATTGGCCTTCTTCAAGAAATCCTGCTGACTTTTATCAACTTTGCTTTCTTTAAGTGGTTCAGAATACGATAATTCTGATGTTGCAAATTTCATAACTTCGTCCTGATTGGCAAGGAGTTCAGCTTTTTTCCTTTGTTCAATTTTTTTTCTGTAAAGCTGATTTTTTCTTTCTCTTTTTTCTTGCTTTTCTTTTCTGTCATTATGTTTTGCAATTGTTACGGTAATTGCTAAAATCAAAAACATTATTGCAAAACAACTTGGTAAAATTTCAAAGTTACCATTTTCTGTATTTACACATGTAAATATAATAAGGCAAAATGTGAACATTAAGAACAAAATTGCAATTACATTTTTAAAAAACTCTTTCATTGTAAAGCCCTCCCCTGAGCTTAGAGCTAAATCAGTAAAACAAATTGAGTAAATAAACTTAAGGTGGGGGTTATATTTTTGTTATATAACTTGTCTATAGTTTAAACAATTTAAATATCTACTAATTTTAGCAAATTTTTTAATTTTTTACATACTAACATTATAGCATATTTTACATAAAAAGTCAAATTGTATGTTTTTTTTATATCTTGACATTGTAATAAAATAAATATATAATTTAATTATACTTTTTAGGGGGAATTTTAATGGAACAAGAAAAAATAATGAATTCTTTAAAGGATTTGTTAAATATAAAATTTGATAAGTATGGAAATAAAACAGCATTTATAGAAAAAGAGGATAACTCAAAAGAATTTAAAAATAAAAGCTACTCAGAGCTTAAAGAAAATATTAATGCTTTAGGAACGATAATGTTAAAGAAATTTAACTTAAGTGGTGAGAAAGTAGCTGTAATTGGAGAAAATAGTTCGAGATGGTATGAAACATATCTTGCAGTTGTTTGTGGTGTTGGTGTTATTGTACCACTTGATAAGGAATTACCTGGAAACGAAGTACTTAATTTATTAAAGAGATCTAATTCAAAATGTATCGTATACTCTAGTAGAAGAAAAGAAGTAATTGAAAGTATAAAAAATAAACTTCCAAAAGATATGATATATATTGAAATGTCAAAAGAAAAAAGTGATGACGAAAGTTATTCATATAATCAGCTTATAGAAGAAGGAAAAGAGTTAGTTGATACAGGTGAAATGGAGTATATTGATGCAAAAATTGATAGAGAAGCATTTAGTATATTGTTGTTTACTTCAGGAACTACTGCTGCATCAAAAGGTGTAATGTTATCACACAAGAATATTTGTGCTGATATATATTCATGTTATGATATTGTTCCAATGTTTGGAAAATATACTTGTCTTTCAGTTTTACCACTTCATCATACTTTAGAATTTACATTATCATATTTGTTCATGACAAGTGTTGGTGGTACTATTGCAATTTGTGAAGGATTAAAATATATAGTTAAAAATTTACAAGAAATTAAACCTGATTTTATGGTTGTTGTACCAGAATTAGTAGAGAAAATGGCAGCTAGAATTGAAAAGACAATTGAGAAACAAGGAAAAACAAAGCTTGTTAATTTTATGGGTGGAATTACTACAGGACTTAGTAAAGTAGGAATTGACTTAAGAAGAAGTGTGTTTAAAGAGGTACAAAAGAATTTAGGTGGCAATTTAAAATATTTCTTCTGTGGAGGAGCACCTCTTGATAAAGAAGTTCATAAAAAAATGGAGAGATTTGGATTTAAATTTTTACAGGGATATGGCCTTACTGAAACTGCTCCACTTGCTGCAGGAAATAGACTTAACGATAGAGAACCAGGTACAGTTGGAAAAGCAGTTTATGGTGATGAAATAAGGATTGATTTAAGTGCAAATGAAGATGAAAATAGCAATGTTGGTGAAATTATTATACGTGGTGATAATGTCTTTATGGGATATTACGAGAATGAATCTGAAACTAAAAAAGCTCTAAAAAAAGGTTGGTTCTATACAGGAGATTTAGGCTATTTTGATTTAAAAGGAAATTTAGTTATTGCAGGTAGGAACAAGAATGTTATAGTTACTCCAAATGGAAAAAATATTTTCCCAGAAGAGATAGAACAACTTGTAAATAAAATACCACTTGTAGATGAATCAATGGTTTATGGAAAAAGTGAAAATGGTACAGGAAAAGATTTAGTAGTATCATGTAAAGTTACTTTAAATGAAGAGTATATAGAAGAAAAATATGCTTCTAAAAGACCTACTGACGATGAATTATACAGTATGATATGGGAAGACATAAAGAAAGTAAATAAAACTATGGCACCGTATAAATCAATAAAAAAATTAGAAATTAAACATGAACCATTTGTTAAAACTACAACAATGAAAATTAAGAGATTTGAAGAATTAAAAAAGGATAAATAAATGAAACAGTCTAGTATTTAACTAGGCTGCTTTTGTGTTAAATTTATAAAAAAACTATTGACAACATTAATAAAAAATAGTATAATTTTAGATGTGGATGTACCATTAGCTCAGTTGGTAGAGCAGTTGCCTCTTAAGCAATTTGTCCAGGGTTCGAGTCCCTGATGGTGCACCATTTATAATAGTAAAATCCCTTGTGAACATTGAAATAACTAGCTTACAGGGGATTCAAACATTTGTTTGAAAATAGCTAAAAAATAGTAAAAAATAGCTATTTTTCGTTAACGATTACCCAAAAATTACCCACATTTTTTATAGCTTATCTATCTTTTTACTTGCTTTTTTATCCAATTCTTTCAATACGTCAGCATATATATTAAATGTAGTCTGTATATTTGCATGTCCTAGCCTTTCAGAGATAGTTTTCATATCTATACCTAAATATAGAAGTATTGTTGGGTGAGTATGACGTATATCATGAAATCTTATAACTCTTATATTATTTTTATTTTGCCACTTATGCCACCAGCTGCATATTCCATCGATACTTAAACAATCAAATATATACATATTTTCATAATTAATAATATCTAAATAATTATAATACATATTTATAAAAGGGATTAATGAATCCGGTAAACTTTTTATTCTTATAGATGATGAATTTTTGGTCGATTTTGTATATCTTCCAACACCTTTAGCATAATGTCTGGTCTTATTTACATTAAAAGTTTTTTTCTTTGTATCTAAATCATTAAATCCATTACCTCTAGCTAATCCAAACAATTCAGACCTTCTCATACCAGTTTTCAAATCAATTAATATTATCAATCTTTTTGCTAACTCTTGCTGTTTTTTTGTTTTACTAATTTTATCATCAGCATAAATAGATTTAAATTCATTTTCTAATAGCAAACAAACTAGTTTATATTCCTTTGCGTTAAAATAGCTAATTTTGCCTTTTTTGGCTTCAGAAATCTCTTTGATGTGCGATAGTTCATTTGATTTAGAGTTACATTTTATTTTTATTCCTTTGCATGGGTTTTTTAAAATTAAATCACATTCTACCGCATAGTTTAACATAGAGTTTATTATTTTACGTATCTTTTCGACAGTTCCAGCACTAATAAGTTTATTTTCTCTATTTTTATATAATGTTTTTGAGTTTTTTAATTTATTAAAAAAGTTTTCTAGTTGTGTTCTGGATAAATTTTTTAACTTAATGTTACCAATTTCAGGTAATACTCTATTATTTAAGTAACTTAAATATTTAGGCACTCTATTAATATCTGAATTAGGTCTTACTCTGTTATCAAGCCAAATTTGAGTAAATTCTGTTACAGTGTAGTTAGTATTTACAAATTGACCTTTTTTTACTGTATCTACAAATAAAGCTAATTTTGATTGTGCTTCTTCTTCATTTGAAACTTCTACAGTTTCAGAATACCTTTCTCCATTAAGCATATATTGTAGTCTAGCAGTACCATTTTTGTTTAGTTGATATGTACCTTCTTTTCTTTTTGTTTTCTTTTCAAGTAAATCTTGATTACTTTCTAATTTAATATTTAATTTTTTAATTTCTTTTAATAAAGTTTCAGTATCAATATTACTCATAAAAAAAATCCTTTCTAAACATTTGTTTCTTGAAAAGAGCATAAATATACTATATAATATATGTATAGCACTTTTCAAGTGTATTGTGTAGATAATGTACGTGTCCGCCAAGATGTTGTACATTATCTTTTATATATTTATTAAAAATTAAAATTTTGTAACATTTAGTAATAATTTACATAAAAATGCATAAAATAGAATTATAAGTATTGACAAATATTTTTTTATTTGATATACTTACTCTAGTAGAGCAATTCGTCGCTGAGTAAACTATGGGTTGACACCATAAGAGTGTTGGCAGTGTACTTTGATACATGGGAAAGCATAGTCAGGAGAGTTGCTCTCTTTTTTTAATAAAAATTTATTAAGTAAGGATATTCATTAATCCACTCAATTGGCGGAAAAAACTTTATTCCAGCATTAATGAAAGTATTATTATGTCTTACAATTTTATCTTTTAAAATAACTCCTAAATCCCAGTGAAAGTTATCATTATATACTAGACATTGTGCAAACGAACTACAACAAATATCAGCTAGTTGTAGTAATTGCATTTTATTATTGCTAATGTATTTTATATTATTTATTTTTGAAATATTTATTTTATGAAACTTCTGTTTAGTTGACAAGAAATTTGTAATAAAGTCATATTTTTCTTTTTTATAATCACTTCTTGTACTTATAATAAAATTTCCCACTGCTCTTTTTTTTGAAAGAAAATAAGAGACTCTTTCAAATAAATAACTTAAAAAATAAGGATACACATCAGCAGATTTTAAATAGGTAATATTATTTGTATCTATAGCTACATGTATTATATTGAAATTTTCATTTTTTAACTCATTTAAAATGAAATTTCTTTTTTTATAATTTTTAGATAACTTCGTCCAGTGCAATTGTTCATATTTTTTAATATTTATCTCTTTTTTTATCTGGACTATTTTATTTGATATAGTAGAATCATAATTTTTTTCAACAATTACAGCAGTCATGATGAACCATCTACTACCTCTTTTTATTCCTTCATCACCGACTTTCATCGATATAAATATTGTATTCCATTCTAGCCTCCTATACTTTACCCATATACCATATTACTTTACCTATAATATTTATATCTACTTCTTTCGGATTATATATTTGTACAGTGTGAATAGGATTAGTACTCATAGGTTCTAATATTATTAAATTACCTTGTGTTTTAAATCGTTTTACTGTTGCGTCAAAACCGTTTACTCTTATAGCTCCAATTTCACCATTTTCAAGTGTATCTTGTTTTTGAATCAGAACTAAATCACCATCATTAAATTTAGTATTCATGCTATCACCTTGAACACGTAAATAAAAATATTCAATACCATCTTTAATTGCAATTTCAGGAGCCATCATATATCCTTCAAGTTGTTCCTCTGCATATAAAGGTAAACCAGCACTTATTTTGCCTAATACGGGTACCCTTTTAGACTGTATGATATCTATATTTAGTTTTTTCTCCATAGGAACATCATATCCCATTAGCCAAGCTTCAGATACACATAATGCCTTTGCAAGTAAATATACACCGTCTTGTCTTGCTTTATATCTGCCTGACATATATGAACTGATTTTTGATTTATCTATTCCAGTTTTTTCAGCTAATTCTATAGGTTTAATATTTCTAATAGCAATAGCTTTATTTAATCTATTAGAAAAAGTATCTATTAATTCGTTCATAATATACCTCCATTAATACTATTATAAAGCATAAGTTTAGAAATGTCAAACATTTTTATGTAATTTTAAAAATAAAGTTTAGAAAAAGTAAATTTTTTTTAAAAAAAGTGTTGACATCAAAAAAATAATATGATAATATATAGTCAAGTTTAGAAAAACTAAACAAAAAAAGGGGGCGTATACATGAAATTTAACTTAAATAAATTAAAAGGATTAATGAAGGAAAAAAATTTAACTCAAGAGGATATAGCTAAGTTTCTCAATATTTCAAAGTCAACTTTTAATTTAAAACTTAATAGTAATGCTTATTTTTCTCAAACTGAAATATATCAATTAGGCAAATTATTAGGTATTCCTGCAGAGCAGTATTTAGATTATTTTTTTACCTTACTAGTTTAGAAAAACTAAACAAAAAACAGAAAAGAGGTGAAAAGTATGAGTAAGTTATATACAGCAAAAGAAATTGCTGAAAAATATAATGTAAAACCATATACAGTAACAAATTATTGGGGAAAACGTGGATTAAAGCGTATAAGAGGAGAAAAAAATAGTTATTTATATAAAACAGAATGGGTAGATGAATATATAGAAAATCATGTTATACAAGAAAATAAAGAGGAAATTGAAATAATATCAATTAAAAGACCAAAGTCAAAAGTAAAGAAAAATAATAATAAAATTCAATATGTAGTTTAGGAGGTGAGATATATGTACAATTATATAATAAGTAATAGAGAGTTAATAATAGCAATATTAATAGCAAGTGTAAGAGCGATATCAATTGCGGTTATATTTGCATGTACAGTACAAACAGTTGTATATCAAATTACTAAAAAAATAAAAGGAAAAGGCTACAGTATATATAATGAGATAGAAAAATTTGTATTAGAAGGATAGGTGAATATATGATAACTAATGAAACAAGAGCAGAAAGCTTAAATGAATTAGATAAAACAAAGAGATATGAAGAAATAAGATATGCTTTAAAAAATGAAATTAATGGACTTACAGCAAGAGAATTAGCTAATAAATTAGGCAGTAAAGAAAGAAACTATACGGCACCAAGACTTACAGAATTAGCCAGAAAAGGTGAAATCAAAGTTATAAGTAAAAGATATGATAAAAAGACAAAAAGAAATGTAGCAGTATATGCATTAAATGATAAAAAGTATTATGAACAAAAATCAGAAAAAATTGAAAAAGCATACAATAATTACTTAAATGAGAAGACAAAAGAAAACATAGAAAAGTGGAAGGGAGAAGTAAGTAAAGATGTTTAATAAAAAGATAAGAGAAAATAATAGAAAATTAAGGCAAAGGGTATGTGAATTAGAAGAAACTTGTAAAAATATTGATAAACTAATAGATTATAAAAATGAATGCATAGAAGAATTAAAAAGAAAACTATCAGAAAGCGAATATAGAGAAAAAATTTGGGAAAATGATAGAGAAAAGCTTAATAATGTAATATCAAATTTAATAGAAGAAAGAAATAAAAAAACAGTAAATAATATAAAAAGCTCAAAAAAATTAGAAGCTACTGTGACAAGTAAAACAGCTTCTAACATATAAATACAATTTGATAAATACTTATATTTATATTATATCATGAATGTCAAGAGGAGGTTGAAAATGGCAAGAAAGAGAATGATATCGCCAGATATATGGCAAAGTGAAGACTTTTCAAAATTATCTACTCTTGCAAAAATAGTTTTCATAGGTATGTTCTCAAATGCTGATGATGAAGGAAGAGGAAGAGGAAAAGCTGTATATTTAAAAAGCATAATATTTCCTTATGATGAAGATATAAGAGTTGCCGACGTAGATAAAACCTTATCAGAGATAAGCTCTAATATGTCCGTAATTTTTTACTCTCATAACGAAAATGTATATTATGAATTAACAAATTGGAATATATGGCAAAAAGTTGAAAAGCCTCAACCTAGCAAAATACCAGCATTTATAGAAAATGATGAAGAATTTCAACTATTATTCGGCGAACAGTCGGGGAACAATCGTGGAAGAGTTTCGCCTAATAAGAATAAGAAAAGAATAGAACAAGAAGAGAATAGAAAAGAAATATATAGTCGAGTTGTTGACTATCTGAATGAAAAAGCTGGTACAAGCTATAAGGCTACAACTAAGACAACGCAAGAAAAGATTAATGCACGATTGGACGAGGGATTTAGTCTCGACGACTTCATAGTTGTTATTAATAATAAATGTGATGCTTGGTTAAAAGACGCAAAAATGTGTAAATATCTAAGACCAGAAACTTTGTTTGGAAATAAATTTGAAAGCTATTTAAATGAAATCTCAAAAGAAAATACAGACCAGTCAGCCCAAAAAAGCACAGGAAATGTATTTTTTGATATTTTAAGAGAAGAGGGGAAAATGAATTGAGTAGAGATAATATTATAGCAATACTAGGTATATTAAAAACAGCATATCCTAGATTCTATGCAAATATGGCAAAAAATCAAGCAGAAGAAACAATAGCACTATGGCAAGAAATGTTTAGTGATACAGATATTAGAATATTAACTATTGCAGTTAAAAGATTAATAGCTCATTTAGAATTTCCTCCAACAATCGCAGATGTCAAAAAAGAAATAGTAAAAATAACTACAAAACAAGAAAGTAATATAGATTATTGGCAAGAGGCTTTTAAAATGATGAGTAACGCAAATTATATGCAAAAAGAAGAATTTGACACATATTCTGATGTATGCAAGAAATTTTTTGGAAATGTAGATAATCTACGAAGTTATGGAACTATGGATAGAAAAGAAGTTATAAATAATATACAGCCTAGATTCTTGAAATATGTTGAAAATTATCAAAAACAAGAAAAAGAAAATATGATGTTACCAAACGATTATAAAAAAATGGTACAAAAACTTGTAAGTAAGTTTGAAGTTAAAAAAATAGGAGGAAAATAAATGAAATGGACTAATGGAGAACTAGTTGAAATATATGAAAATGCATACGACAACATACAATTAGCAATTGATGAACTAAATGAAGTTGATGAATATAAAGAAATATTAGAAACACTAAAAGAAGCAAAAAGCAAGTTAGAAGAAACAGTTGAAAAATATATGCAAGCTTTTAATAGAGAATGTGATAGAGAATTAAAGTGCCAAAACAGTGAATATGAAAGGAGTGTTTTGTAGTGTTAAAAAGTTATGATGAATTAAGAAAAATAGATGTAAGCAAATGGACTGAAAAAAGAAGTGGAGCAGATTATTTGAATTGGGCAAAAGTAGTTGATTTACTACATGAAAATGGAGCAAAAAAAGTATATTTTGAACCAGTTGAAAATACATTAACAGGAAGTAGCTTATATATGACAGAACAAGTTTTTACAGATAGTAACGGAAATACTAACAGAGTTTATGAAACAGCAGTAAAAATAGTAATTGATGATTTAGAATTTATTCAAAGAGGACCTGTTACAAATGGCTCAAATCCAGTTAAAGATAATTCAATGTCACAACAAAGATTATGGAATTGTCAAACTAGATTATTTGTCAAAGGTATTGCTATAAGAACAGGTTTAGGGTTTGATTTATGGCTTAAAGATGAATTAAAAACTGAAAAAGATAGTTGGGAAGATGATTTATCAAAACACGATATTTTCAAAATTAAAGAAAGGTGTCAACAAATCTACACCAAAAAATTAAAAGATGGATTATCAGTAAAAGAAATTGCAGAAAGACTTCATAAAACTGAAGATGAAGTTAAGGCTTTATTTAGTTATTTTGATACTTTAAACAATTTTGAAAAGGATTTATCAAACATTGATACAAAGTCAAGATAGAAGTTACTACATAGGTTGTTCAGATACAAGTATGGTAGTTGGAAATTGGAATACAAAAACATTTGAAAAGTGGTGGCTTGAAAAACTTGGCCTTAATAAAAATAGTTTTTCTAATGAGGCAACTAAGGCTGGTAACAATTACGAACATAAAATATTAGACAGCTTAGAAATAGATGGATTAGAAAAAGATAAACAAATAATAATTGATAGATTAAGGGCTAATTTAGATGGAAATACAGATACTTGTATCTATGAAGTAAAAACACACAATATTGAAAAAGATTTTAAAGTATCAAAACAATACTGGAGACAAGCACAAGTTGAAATGTATGCAAGTGGAATACACAGGCTATATATAGTTGCATACGGATTAAAAGAAAATGATTATAATAATTATTTTAATGAAATAAACAAAGAAAGACTTCAATTAATAGAAGTGAAATATGATGAAGATTTTATAGAAAATGAATATTTACCCAAATTAGAATATTTAACTCAGTGTTTAAAACAAGGTAAATATCCAGAACAATGAGGTGTAATATGAAACTACAAGGAAAACTAGCAGATATAAGTATAGATTTTGAAACAAGAAAACCAAAATTGACATTTTTAATAAATAATCAAATAAGTAGTTTAGAAGAAATAGAAAACGTTGAATTATTAGATATAGAAGCTAAGAAACATAGAAATAAAAGGTCGCTAGATGCAAATGCATATTGTTGGGTGTTACTTGGTAAATTAGCAGAAAAAATGAATATAAAGTCTGAAGAAATATACAAGATGGAAATAAAAGACATAGGAGTATACGAAGTATTACCAATAAAAAATGCAGCAGTAGAAAAATTTATTGAAGCATGGCAAAAAAATGGAATTGGATGGCCATGTGAAGTAATAGGAAATAGCAAAATAGATGGATATACAAACGTAAAAGCATATTATGGAAGTTCTACTTATGATAGTAAACAAATGTGTAGACTTATAGATAGTATAGTAGAAGATTGTAAGTTGCAAGGTATACCAACGGATACACCAGAGCAAATAGCAAGATATAAGGAGGAATGGAAATGAATAGCTTAGTTTTAAAAAATAAATATAAAGTTATTGCAATGCCTAAAACGAATGCAAATATTTTTAAAGATTTAAAAGCTGGAGATATAATAGAAATTTCTTTGCCGTTAACACATTCTAGAGGAGGAGATAATTGTTCATTAAGAGCATATTATCCTAAAATAAACGGCATAGCTTGTAGTGGTGTTCCAATTATCAATAAATTAATAGAAAGAGGAATGATTTTGGAGGAACTATCTTAAATGAGAAAAGTATCAGATAATAGAAGATATTCTATATTAACAGATGATTTGGAACATTGTATTATATGCGGAAGACCTAATGTAAATAAGCACGAAATATTTTTTGGTACTGCTAATAGACAATTAAGTAAAAATTATGGATTAGTGATACCTTTATGTGTGGAGTTACATCATAATCAATTTGCTTGCAAAGGAATACATTTTGATAAAGAGTTATGCGGAGAGTGGCAAAAAATAGGTCAAAAAGCATTTATGGAATATTACAATAAAACAATAGAAGAATTTATACAAATATTTGGAAGAAATTATTTATGAGGGGGAACAAATGAAAATATTGGGTTTAGATACAAGTACTACAAGCACAGGATATGCAGTTCTGGATAATGATAAATTGATTAGCTATGGAACTATAAAAACGCCCAAAAAAGCCGATTTAATTGATAAAATCATCTACATAGAAGAACATATAAAGCAAATTATAAAAGCTAAAGAGGTAGAATTTATAGTTATAGAAGATTTAGCGATGACAAGAAGTGCAGCAACAACTAAAGCGCTGTCTGGATTGTTATACGATTTGCTTGTAGAATTTAGGAAAAGGGAAATTTTGGTTGTAACAGTAAGACCTGGTGAATGGCGTAAAGTGTGTGGAATAAAAGGTAAATGCAGGAAAGAGTTAAAAGAAAATGCAATACAACATGTTAAAGATGTTTATAACATTGATGTAAATGACGATGAAGCAGATAGCATTTGTATTGCAGAATTTGGAAATAGTTTAGAGGTAGAATATGATTGAGAAAAAATTAATAAAAGAATATGAAAAATATAATTTATATGGGATATATAAAAATAAAAAATTATTATATAAAACTTGCGAAAGTAATATAAAAGATTGTTATAAAAAAGTAGGAGGAAAAGATGAATAGAGAGATAAAGTTTAGAGGAAGAGATAAAGGAAATTGGCACTATGGAGATTTAGTTCAAGAAATAAGACATAATGATAATAAACTATTTGACGGAACAATGACACATATAAGAAATTTTGAATATAAAAATGGAAGTTATATAGGAGATATCTTTCCAGTAAATCCAAATACAATAGGACAATACACAGGACTACACGATAAAAACGGAAAAGAAATATACGAGGGAGATATCGTATATTGTCAAACAAAATATGGAAAAGCAAAAGCAATAATTAAATTTATAGATGGAAAATTTGTTGCGTATTGGAATAGTGCTATAACACATCCGCAAAACGGACACCATATTGCTTGCTATGAAATAAACAAAAGATTTGAAGTAATTGGAAATATATATGATAATCCAGAGTTATTAGGAGGAGAAGATGAGTGTTAAAGGAAAAGTAAAAAGATTAAATAAGAGAATAGAAAATTTGAAGGAAGAATTACAAACTTATCAATTATCTAATAGTAGATTAAGAAATAAAAATGACACGTTAAAGACAGAATTAGAAGGACAAAAAGCAGATAAACAATATACAGAACAATTAGAAAACATAGTTAAATTTGCAATAACTAATCATATAGGGAATTTAAGAGGTGGAATGCAAATAGAAAGATATGGAATAGATAAAATGCAAAATTTAAGACTGAGTATAGATTATCTACCTGAATTTAACGGTTACATAATTAGAGTTAATTATTAGGAGGAGAATAGATATGTTAAAAATAAGAGATGATGTAGATTTAAAAGAACTTGAAAAATATCGGATTTTATAAAACAGGAGGAGTTTATCAAAAAAATCTGGAATATGATGACATATATTCTCAAATAGCAGGAATTGATATGTGTATTTACGTTGTAATATCAGATAGAATAATTAGATTTTCAAGTGTTGAAAAAAAAGAAACTGTAAAATTAGATGTAATATACGATTTAATCAAAGCAGATTTAGTGGTAAAGGAGTAAATAAGATATGAAAGAATATAATTTTTATAATACAAAACAAATATTAGATTTTTTAGGAATTAAAAATGATTTTGAAAATAAGGATAATAAGAAATATCCATTTAATGATAAGCCAAGCGATGTAGCTTTTAATTATGGATATATCACTGTAGAAAGAAAAGGAATCGAAGAGGAAATACAAAATAAAATATCTTCAAAAGAAGAATACATAAGTAAATTAGAAGAAATAAAAATGCTATATCATATACCATTTTACAATAAAAGAACTAAAAATACAGGAACAATAATTCAGAATATAAGTTTAACCTTTAGATATGACAAAACATATAAGTATGGAGATATAAATAAAAGTTTGCCAGAAGTATGCTATGCAATAGAAAAAATGGGAACTAAAACGAATGACTTTTATGTTATTGGAACAGATAATGTTCACTTTTTTATAAGTAATTATATAATAAACAATCAATGGGGATTAGGAACAACTCTAGTAGAAAGTAGCCCAGAAGTAGAGTTTGATGATAATTTTAACGAAATAAGAAAAGATTAAGAGGTGTTTGAATTAGATATTTTTAAAGGAGTGAATAAGATATGAAAGAAAAAACAGCAGATGAGATGTTTGAAAAATTAGAATATGAAAAGAAAAAAGGTGATTTAGATATACAATTATATAAAAACAAAAATGGTTATGGAGAAATAATATTCGATTTAATAGATAAAGCAATACGTGCAAGTAATGATGAAAATGAAGCAATATATTTTAATGTAAAAGAATTACAAGCAATAAATAAGAAAGTAGAGGAATTAGGATGGATAAAATAACAGTCAAGGATTATATAGATATAACAAATTACAGTGATTTTGATATTGTAACAGATACTAAGGAAAAAGGTTTAAAAACAATCTTTAAAATCAATCAAAATACACCAATGCAATTTTTAAGTGATAAATTATTAAATGCAATAGTAAAAAATGTTTATATAACTGAAAAAAAAGTAAGAGAAGATAATGAGGCATTATTTTTAATTGAAATCGAGGTGTTTTAAGTGAAAGAAAATAGTATAGAGAAAACACTAGAGAATATACAAAATGTAGACCTTATAACTTTATTAAGAAAATTTAAAAAAGAAGGAGTAGAAAATTTTATAGTAATAAGAAGAAATGACTATGATGAAATTTTATCAGATTATAAAAGAGTATTAAAAGAGAATGAAGAACTAAATAAAAAAATAAAAGAGCAAAAAGAATGTGCTTTTAGAGAAGATGGGACAGAAGAATGTTTATGGTGTTGTAGTAATTGTCATGATGAATGGTTATTTTATGAAGGAACACCAGAGGAAAATAACTTAAAATATTGTCCACATTGTGGGGCAAGAATAAGAGAAATTATTAAACTAGAAGAGGAGGACGAGTAGTGGAAAATAATATAGAAGAAGATATAAAAAATGCGGAACATTTTATAAATTCTATAAAAACAGATAAAGAGTATAAAGAAGGAAATGGTTGGCACGGATATTACAATAAAGAAATTGTAGAATTAGCAAGAATGTTAGAACATATTTTATCAGATTATAAAAGAGTATTAAAAGAAAATGAAAAATTAAAAAAATTCCACATACAAGATAATAAACATTTGGATTTTATAATGAAAAATAGTATTCCAGTTCAAAAAGTAAAAGCCAAGATAGAAGAATTAAATGATGTATCTAATGCAGAAGAACTTGAAGATACAATGGATGGAAAAAATTATACTATAACGGAATTAGTTCAATATGTTTTACAAGAACTTCTAGAAAGTGAGGAATAAGTATGAATGATGAAGAAAAGAAAGCTATTGAATTATTAGAAAATATAAAAGATAGTAGCTGGGCAACAAAATACATAATGTCTAGTGATAGTAAAAATGCTGAAATATTATTAAATCTAATAGAAAAACAAGAAAAGCAAATAGAAAAATTAAAAAAAGGGGAGTAATATGTTTAAAAGAATAAAAAAATTAGAAAATGAAATTAAAGATTCCAAAATAGAAATAGAAGTTTTAAAAGAAAAAATAAAAGTTTTAAAAGAAAAACTGTATGAAATTTTAGATGATCAAAAAATAAATGAATTAAGTAAAAAATATAAAGCTAAAATCAATGTCAGATACCTGTATGGACGTTATTTTTTAGAAATAAATAATCATACTGTTGTAGATACACATTGTATAATTGATTGTCATGAATATATACAAAGTAGAGAATTTGAAAGAGATATAAAAGCTTTTTTATATAATAGAAAAAAGGAGGACAAGTAATATGAATATATATTTTATAATTTTAATGATGCTACATTTTATGGGACTTGGAATTGATTTAGCAAGGCACGGTAAAGAAAGAATAGTAAAAGATAATTTTTGGTCTACATTAATTGCAAAAATTATAGGAATTACTTTATTATATTTTGCAGTAAAAACAGGATTTTAAGAGGTGAATAATGATGAAAAAATACATCTACACAATATCAATACTAATTATATTTATAATACTATTTATAATAAATGCTATAGCAGATAAAAAACAATTAGATTATGTAGTAAATGAATATAAAAATTTACAAGAAGAAAAGACAAGCTTACTAAAAGAAATAAAAGAGTTAAAAGAAGAAAATAACGCTTTTAGAAGTGTAATAGACACTTACAATATACCAAACAATTTGGATGCTAGACATGAATTTGAATAAAAAATGGAGGTAGGTATATGGATAAAAATGTTTTACAAGAAATATTAGAACAAAGAGCTTTAAAAGGTGCTACAAAAGGTATGTGCGAAGCATATGATTATTGTAATTTTTGTGAAGAACCTACTAGTTTCCTTAGAAGAAGCAGTACACCTTGTGCAGATGCTTATTTGAATATGAAAGATATAAATAATATGCTTAAAAATTATATGACAAATAAAGCGAAAATAGCAACAATAAAAGACAGATTAGAAATATGGTATAAAGCTATAAAAAGTGAAGATATAATGTTTATAGATGTACCAGAATCTACTTTAGGGATGCCTAAACCAAAATATAAGATATCTAGTCCTGTTGAAAAAGAAATAGAGTATAAGGAAATGGATAAAAAGAAGATAGAAGAAATGATAAAAAGTGAAGAAAGTAGATTATATTCTTTAGAAAGAAATATAAGAAAACTTGATATAGTTTTTAACATATTACCAGAAAGAGATATGTTCCTAATAGAATGCAAATACTTTGAAAATATGAGCTGGATGGAAATAGAAGATAATTATAACAATAAATATAAAAAAAAGATAACTGAAAAAAGACTAAGAAATAAAATGTCAGACATAAAAAAACAAATTTTATATATAATTAAGCAAAATGGGACAAAAGTGGGATAAAAAGTTCAACATTTTCTAAAAAAGGTATGTTATAATATATAATAGCTACAAGAATGAAGAGCAAGGAAATTAACTAAATCTTATTCAAGTTTCTTGTTAATAAAAATTGATCAAAAAAGCATTGGTAGTACGCTAATTACTACCACCATATTATTAACCATGTGCATAATCACAATATCATGTGACATGGAGTTATTCAAAAGAGTTGTCAGGCATAAGGATACTTTTGTAAGGCAACTTTGTATGTATAGTAATATATATGCAAGAGATGTAAAAATCAATTAAAGGGTAACGTGCAAAATAAAATCGCTTAATAATGTACTAGAGTTGTCGTAGCAATAATAGACAGTACAGTGTACAATAAGCCTATAAGTGTACTTTTAGCAAAGTATAACCAATGTAGGTAATGCTAAAAAATGCTATTTCTCGTGATGTGTAGTAAAATACACTATAAGACATAACTAGGTTAAAGTAGCTCAATCGAGATAATTACAGGATATTTAAAAGATATTAGCAATTATCTTACAAACATCTGAATGATGGGTGAAATTTATGAGTAGTCAATCTCATATGTGCTAGACAAGGGTAAGAAGTATTAGGTCGCTCCGAAATACTCAGACTTACTCTCACAGTGACAGAATAATTAAGAAGATAATATTTTGTAAGGCGAAGGTCTAATAATATTATATATCTAGATGTAGTGTCAAATGGTAGACGGCTGGTCTTGGATACCAGAGGTTAAAGGTTCAAGTCCTTTCATCTAGACCAAATGGGGTTATTAGTGTAATGGTAGCACGAAAGTCTGTGACACTTTAAGAGTAAGTTCAAGTCTTACATTTCCCACCAAAAAAAGAATACAGACAAGGGAAACCTTAGTTTTTTTTATAATCAACCTCTTGGCACTATCTATTATGGTAGTGCTATTATTATTCATACAAATTTCGTGAGGTGTCAAACAATTTTCACAAGATTACATACAACACTTGACAATGTATATCATTAATGTTATAATGTAAGTACAATAAGAAAACAATTTATGTAATCTTATTAGACCATGGCAAACCGGTTTCTTGCCGTTTGTCGCCTTGTAGTAAATAAAATTGTGCTATAATATTATCGAGAGAGTGAGCTTGGAATAATCACTTTCTCTTTTTTTTATTCATAATTTATAATAAAATGAGTAAAATAATAATGACCTAACTTGGAATTAGGTCATTTTGCGAAGAACTATTTTAACAAAACTTTTGCAAGAATTGTTAAAACAACAGTAAATAAAATTGCTTCAGCCATAATATTATCACCACCTTTCTATGATGGCTAATAATATTATAACACTTGCTAATATAGTAAGTCAACAAAATCAGACAATAAAAAAATACAATGTAGTCCAAGATTGGGCTACTTTTTTAATGCTTATTTATGAGTAAATGAGTAATAAAAAGGTAGTGATACTATGACAAAAGAAGAATATCGAAATTATCTGTGTAAACATTGTATAAGATATAATTGTAAAGAAAATATATGTGAATTAGATAAAGATACATACAAAGTATATAAATGTACTGAATATGTATCTATTTTTATGTGCAATAAAAGAAATTGCAGAAAGTGTGGAAGATGTTGATGGAATTTGAAATAAATAATACAACATGGATAATTGAAAAAGTTGATGAAGCAACAATTAATAATGAAATGAAAAATGATGGAACTTTAGGAGTAACAATATATAAAATTCAAAAAATAATGTTGCTAAAAGACCAAGCAAATATAATTAAGACTTTAAAACACGAACTAGCTCATGTGTGGTTGTATGAGTATGGTCATAATCAAAATGATGAAAAAACATTTAGCTATGAAGATGTATGTGAAATAGTAGCAAGTAGTAATGATTTTATAAATGAAATAATTCAAAAATATGAAAGTAAACAAAAAAATGAAATAAATACAAATGTAATTGATAGATTAAAAAATATGTAAGGAGTGATTGAACTTTATGGATAGGGAATTACTAGAAATTAAAGAGAAAATATTAAAATTTTGTAATAGATACGAGGTAAAAGATTTCACTGTGTATTTGCAACAAGAAAGCAGATATATGGTAGACGGTAAGTATTCACCAAATACTACAAATGTAGATTTAGAAGTAAAAGTATAAGGAGTGAATTTCAATGTGGACAATAATTATATTAATAATACTGAGCCCTGTTATATTAATAGCAGGATTTTTTAGTATAGCAATAATATTGGGGATATTAAATTGGATGATAACAACTTTTGTTAATTTTATATATGATATTTGTGACTTTGGAGAAAAATAAAGCAGGTGAGGGAGCGTGGCAAAATATGACTGGATAGCATTAGAAGAAGAATATATATTAAGTGATTATAAAAGTGTAAGTGCATTTCTAAAAGATAAAGGAATAAATAATAATGGCACAACGAGAAAACGTACATCAGGTTGGAAAGACAAAAAGAGACAAAAAGAAGACAAAAAAGCAACAAAAACAATAGAAAAAGTCATTGAAAAACAATCTGAAAATGATGCTAATACTGCTGTAAAAATAAATGATGTAGCAGAAGAATTATTAAAAAAAATTATGGAAGCTACAAATCAGTTAAATATACATGTTGATATGTTTGGTAATACACATACAAGTATAGTAGATAGAAGTGATGTAAAGAAACTTACATCTGCACTTAAAGATTTAAAAGATATAATACCACAAAAACAAGAAGATGAAGAAGATAATAGCTTTATGGAAGCTTTAAATGGAAAAGTAGAGGAAATATGGAATGAAGAAAAATAAGGGGAATTTCCAATGGAAAGCATTTTCTAAAAAGCAAATGAAAGTATGGACTTGGTGGAATGATAAATCACCATTTCACGATATGGATGGTATTATAGCAGATGGTGCGGTAAGAAGTGGAAAAACAGTTGTAATGGCTCCTAGTTTTGTAATGTGGGCTATGGAAAATTTTGATGAATGTGATTTTGCTATATGTAGTAAAACAATAGGGTCACTTAAGAGAAATGTACTAAATACTTTAAAAAAACAGTTGCATTCACTTAAATATAGATATGAGCATAAAAGAAATGAAAATTTATTAATAGTCAGTAAAAATGGAAAAACGAATTACTTTTACTTGTTTGGCGGAAAAGATGAGGCTAGCCAAGATTTAATACAAGGTATGACATTAGCTGGTATATTTTTTGATGAAGTGGCTTTAATGCCATATAGTTTTGTAGATCAAGGATTAGCAAGATGTTCTGTAGAAGGTTCTAAATTTTGGTTTAACTGTAACCCTAAAAATCCAAAACATTGGTTTAAATTAGAATTTGTGGATAAGTTAGAAGAAAAGAAACTTTTATATTTACATTTTACTATGGAAGACAATTTAACGTTATCTGAGGCAGTAAAAGATAGATATAAAAGAATGTTTACAGGTGTATTCTTTAAACGTAATATATTAGGTTTATGGTGTACAGCTGAGGGCGCTATATATGAAGTGTATATAAATAATAAAGAACGCTTTTATACTGATGAACCTGATTATGACTTCATACAAATTGGAATGGACTTTGGTGGTAATGGCTCTGCGCACACTTTAGTTGCAAGTGGAATAAAAAGGAATTATTCTAAACTTACATCATTAATAAGTAAAAGAATACCAGCTCAAGGTGTAACTCCTAAACAATTAATAGAAATAGTAAAAGAGTTTATAATACAAGTTCAATTTTTATATGGTCAAGTAGATTATATTTATCCTGATAGTGCAGAGCAAACACTTATCAATGGAATAAAAGAAATGTGTTATAAAGAGTTTCCACATATTATTGTTAGAAACAGTATAAAAAATGAAATAATAGACAGAATTAGGTGTACTACAATGCTTATGGCATGTGGTATTTTTTTTATGACTAGAAATTGTAAAACTTTAGAAGATGCATTTGAAAATGCAGTATGGAATGATAAACCCAAAGAGCAAGGAAAAGATGAGAGACTCGACGATGGTACATCTGATATTGATACATTAGATGCATTTGAATATAGTTTTGAAAAGCATATTAAAGGTTATATGAGATATGCAACAAGTAAAGTAGCATGAGGTGTTATAAATGTTTGAAAAAATAAAAGGATGGTTTTTAAGGGGGATAGACAAGATGTTAAGTAAGTCTACAATAGAAGATGCGTTAAAAGTAAAAACAGCAATTTCAAATGAAATGGATAGAGCAATGAATTTATGGTTAAAGATATTTACAAATAATGCTCCTTGGTTAAATGAAGAAGTAAGAAGTTTACAATTAGGAGCAAGTATAGCTGAAGAATTTGCAAGACTTATTACTTTAGAAATGAAATCTGAAGTTACAGGCAGTACAAGGGCAGATTATATCAATCAACATTATCAAAAAGTATTAGAAGATTTAAAATCAGAATTAGCATTGTTTAACGCAGTAGGCGGAGGCTTTTTCAAGCCATATGTCAAGGCAAATAAATTCTACATAGATTATATACCCCAAACAGATTGTAAACCTCTTAAATTTGATAGTGCAGGTAATATAACAAGCATGGTATTTAGTAGTCAAATTACAAAAGGGGATAAGATATATACTAGGCTTGAAACACATACGTTACAAGGCACAGATTATATTATAGAGAATAAAGTATATGTAACCGAAAGCTATAATAGTACTATGTTAGGCAGAATTAGTTCTTTATCTGAAGTTACAGAATGGAGTGAATTATCTGAAAAAACAATTATACAAAATATAGAAAGACCTTTATTTGCTTATTATAAGGTACCTTTAAGTAATAATATAGATACTAAATCTTGTTTAGGACCATCTGTGTATCATAAAGCAATTGATAGTATAAGAAAAGCTGATATACAAGCAAGCAGACTTGATTATGAATATGAAAGTGCTGAAAGAAGTGTATATGCTGACATTGATGCATTAAGAAATCAAGAAGGAAAAGAAAGAAGAAGTAAAATAGTAAAAACATTAAACACTGGAGAAGATGGATTCTATAAAGAATTTAGTCCGACTTTAAGAGATGAGGGATTTATACGTGGATTAAATAAAATAAAACAAGAAATTGAGTTTCAATGCAATTTAGCATATGGAACTATTTCTGACCCAAATACAGTTGATAAGACAGCTACAGAGATAAATGCAAGTAAGCAACGTTCTTATGCTTCTGTATCACAAATGCAAAATAGCTTAGAGAAAGCATTGAAACATCTTGTATATATTTTAGATGTATATTGTGATTTATATGAATTAGCACCTGCAGGTGAATATGAAGTATCTGCTGAATGGGATGATAGTATAATTGTTGATACAGAGTCTGAACAAAGAATAAGGTTGCAGGAGACTAACCTTGGACTTGGTAGCAAATTAGACTATTTAATGTGGAGATATGGACTTACAGAAGAACAAGCACAAGAAAAGCTTGATAGGATTAAACAAGAAAAGTCTGAAAATCAAATATTCGATGAGGAGTGATGTAGATGTTAACTCCTGATTACTTAAAAAATGTAGCAGATGATGCTATAAATATATATTCAAAATTAGAAGATTCAATTATAAAAGACGTAGTAAGAAGATTAAAAAACACTGATTTTGAAATGACAGAAAGTGCTAAATTTCAAATACGAGTGGCTCAGGAAGCTGGTTTATTATATGATGATATTATAGAAAAAGTAGCAAAATATAGTGGAGTAAGTGAAAAAATAGTAAAGAAAACATTTGAAAATAGTGCTATAGAGGCTTTAAAATATGATGATAAAATATATAAAAAACAAGGATTAAATCCTATACCTATAAAGCAACAAACTACAATGTTAAATCTGTTAAAAAATACATTAAATAAAACAAATGGTAGTTTATATAATTTAACACTTACAACAGCTAGTACAAGCCAACAAAGATTTATTGAGACATGTAATGATGCGTATATGGAAATATCGTCAGGAGCATTTAGTTATACAACAGCAATAGAAAGGGCTTTAAAAAAGTTTGGTGATGGTGTACAAGTAGAATATGATAGTGGATACAGATTAAATATAAAGAGTGCAGTAAAGCGTGCTGTAATGACTGGAGTAAATCAAACTTGTTTGAAAATGCAAGAATTAAGAGCAGAAGAAATGCGGTTGCGATTTAGTAGAAGTTACAGCACATAGTGGAGCTAGACCTGAACATGCTGAATGGCAAGGAAAAATATACAGTAGAAGTGGTAAAAGTAAAAAATATCCTAGTTTAGTTAAAGTTACTGGCTATGGTACAGGTCCTGGGTTAGGTGGTTGGAATTGTAGACATTCAATGTTTCCATATTATGAAGGAATGGGTAGAGTATATACCGATGAAGAATTGGAAGAGTTGAAAATTAATGATAAAAGTAATATAATACTTACAGATAAAGAGAAAAATACTATCAAAAATTATACAAGATTTGATGCTACAAATATAAATAAAGCAATAAGACTTAATAATATAACTTCAGATATTCAAAGTAAAATTGATATTCTTGATTCTGTAATACAAAAAGCAGAGCCTTTATTGAATGAAACAAATGTTTATAGAGGAACAATAATTCAAAGTTTGAAAGGGTTTGAAAATAACAAAAGTGTAGATCAATCGGTAATATTAGGTTTAAAAAATCAGATTATAAGTGATAGAGCTTTTGTATCAACAAGTAAAATTAAAGCAGAAGATCAAGGAAGAAATATTATCATGAGTATCAAACTACCTAAAGGATATAAAGGAGCTATAGAAATAAAAGATTATGCAACTGAAAAATATAAATATCAAGATGAAGTTTTATTAAAAAGAAATACAAAATTTTTTGTTAATAATATTATTTATAAAGATGGCAAATATTATTTTGATATGGAGGCATTAGAATGAAAAAAGAAGTAAGTAATAGTATGAGTATAGAAAATGATCCACATTTTGACGTTATAACACCAATATGCAAAGTATGTAAGAATTTTGAAGAAGGATTTAAATGTAAAGTATATGGAGATAGACCAAAAGAATATGGATATGCGAAAAAGTATGATTGCCCAAAACGTGATATTGATAAGTCTAGTTATTGGTATAATAATATTAAGGATAAATTGAATTAGAGTAAAATCTAGTTCTTTTTTTATATAGTTATTAAGAGATTAGAAGTAAAATTCTAGTCTCTTTTTGTTTGTCCGCAATGACGTAAATCTACGTGAGCAAGCTGATACGACCAGCGTAATAAAGTGTAGCAAAAGAAAGGATCAAATTATGAAAAGAGAATTTTTAAAAGGATTAGGTCTTGAAGATACTGTAATTGACCAAATAATGGATGAAAATGGAAAGGATATCAACAAGGCAAATGAAAAAGTAAAAACTCTCGAGGCTGAAGTTAATAATACAAAAGAATTATTAACTAATGCAAACAAAGAAATTGATAGTTATAAATCTATGGATATAGATGCTATCAAAAAATCTGCTGAAGATTACAAAACAAAATTTGAAACGGCAGAAAAAGATTATCAAGCAAAAATTTCAGAAATGGAATATAACAATAAGCTCGATAAATATGTAAATACATTAAATTTAAAAAATGATATTTACAAAAAAGAAGTTATCTCTAGAATTAAAGAAAAAGAACTAAAATTCGATGGAGATACATTACTTGGTGGAGAAGAATTAGTAAAAGGTTTTAAAGAACAATATTCTGAGGCTTTTACAGATACAAAACCAAAGCCAAATTTTGCTGATAAAACACCGGGTTCACAACCAGGCATTATATCAGGCGATCCTAATGAAATGGACTACGAAACATATAAAGCTTGGAGAAAACAAAATTAATAGAAAGAAGGTATAAAAATGGGAAATAAAATATTAACACCAGAAATTATTGCTAAAGAAGCATTAATGGTTTTAGAATCTAATTTAACTATGGCTAATTTAGTTCATAGAGATTATTCAAAAGAGTTTGTAAATGTAGGTGATACTATAACAGTAAGAAAGCCTGCAAAATTTGTTGCTAAAAACTTTATAGGAGAAACAGAAGAACAAGAAATTTCAGAAGGTTCAGTCCCAGTAAAAATGGATAGATATAGAGATGTAACAGTTCCTGTATCATCTAAAGAAATGACTTTAGATATAAAAGATTTTAGCGAACAAGTTATTACACCAGCGTTATCAGCTATTGCTCAAGCAGTAGATGTTGACTTATTAACAGTGGGTATTGAAAAAGCTGGTTCAAAGGTATCTGTATCTACAACACCTGAAATAAAAGATATTGCTAATGTTGCTAAAGCATTAGATAATAAAAAAGCACCAAGAGATAAACAAAGAAATCTTGTTTTAGCAGTAGATACACTATATAAATATAATACTTTAGACAACTTTGCTAAACAATGTTATAAAGGAGATTCTGAAGCTTTAAAAGAATCAGAAATCGGAAGAGTTTATACAATGAACTCATTTATGAGCCAAAATGCACCTCAAAATAATTCTGAAACAGCAGGAACAGTAAAATCTTATAAAGTAACTTGTACAAAAGGTGATACTAAATTTACAATTTCTGATGGAAGTGCAGCAACAGGAACAATAAAAACTGGAGATAAACTTATTGTTAATGGATATTTATTTGAATGTGCAGAAGATGTAACATTAGCAAGTGGTGCTGGAACTTTAAATGTAACAGAAAAAATACCTTTTGGTATAACTACTGCAGTTGATGCTACAATAGTAAATAAAGCTCATTCTCTTGGTTTCCATAGAAATGGTCTTGCATTAGTAACAAGACAACTAGAGCTTCCACAAGGAGCAGCTAAAGCTGCAATCGCATCTGCTAATGGTTTAGCAGTTAGGGTTGTATTTGATTATGATTCTAAAACTAAAACTGATAAAGTTTCTTTTGATATTATATATGGTATAAAAGAGCTTGATAAAGATTTATTAGTAGATTTTGCTTAAGAGAATAAGGAGTTGATAAGGTATGCTTAAATACATAGACGAAAAAGAATATATTAAGTTGTTAGGTGCTGATAGCATACCTGATGACTTTAATAGACTAGTAATAGAGGCAAGTAGTTATATTAATATACGAACTTTTGGAAGAATTGATATAAACAATATTCCTGGGCAAGTAAAATATGCTACTTGCTTAATTATTGACTTAATTAATGAGCAAAATGTAAAACTATCTGAAATAGGAAATTTAAAATCGCAAAATATAGAAGGATGGAGTGAAACATACTCTACACCTGATGAAATAAAAAAAGAATATGCTAATAAAAAAGAGATTGTTTTAAAAGAGCAACTATGGGATGTAGTAGGAAAAGATAGTAATTATTTACTATATAGAGGTAAGTGATTATGAATAAGAAATTTTTTATACATCAAATAACCGTATATCATTTTAAAGATGATGAGAGTGTTTCTATAATACATTTTAAGCAAGTCTATTTTAGGCATAATAAAAAAAATAATCAAGTTGATAAAGGTGTTCAAACAGCTAGTACAGGAACAATTTACATACCTACAACGGAAAATATAGATATTAAAACAGATGATTATATAATCAAAGGAGTAATTAATGAGGAATTTGATTTTAATAGTCTGATGAGAAAATATCAAATTTTTAAGGTTGTGAGTGTAGATGATAATAGAAAAGGAAAATTACAACATTTTAAAATAGGAGTTGCTGAATAATGTCAAGTGGAAATTTTAAAGTAAAAATAAAGCTAAATCCAATAGATCAAATCCTTAAAAGACATGGTTTGCAACAAGATGGAGCAGTTAATTTATTTTTAAGAAATGAAGTAGAACGTTATTCTGATCCTTATATTCCTTTTCGAAAGAGCACTTTAAAAAATAATAAAAGTCATCCTAATAATCATTCTATAAAATATAATTCTCCATATTCACGCTATCAATACCACGGGAAAGTTATGGTTGGAAAAGCGCCAAAAAAAGTTACTAATAAAAATTTAAAATATAGCGGTGCACCTAAACGTGGTGCAAAATGGGATAAACGTATGTGGAATGATAGAGGAAAAGAAATTTGTAAAAATATAAAAAACTTTATAAAAAAAGGAGGCATATAATGGAAAAATCTAAGATGCAACTAATAAAAGAGTGGATTGAAATATGTCCCTCATTAAATGGCGGTAAAATAAATGTAGATTATTTGAAAGATAAACCACAAAGTTATTCAATAGATCAAACACCAGTTAATCCAATTGTAAAGAAATATACTGATGGAAGCAAAGTCAAACAAATTGCATTTGATTTTTCTGTACAAGCCCCACTATCAAGTAAAGCAATAATTAATTTGGCAAATTCTAAATTTTGTGAAGATTTTATGAAATGGGTAGAAGAACAAAATGTTTTAGATAATCTACCTAAAATTGATGGAATAAGAGAAGTGACTTGTACAAGTCCACGGATACTTATTACAAAAAACTGAAACTACGGCAATTTATATTATACAAATGAATTGTCAATATGATGAAGAATAGGAGGAACAAAAATGTCAGAAAAAATAGTAAAAAGAAGTGATAAAATTGCTTTTATGGATGTAGGAACATCAGAAGCAGAAGATTTTCAAAGAATGCGCAAATTTACTGAAATATCTACATCTAAAAATCCAAAAGAATATAGTAGACAATATGTCGATGAAGAAAGTGAAACAACTGATGTAACAGGTTATTCTGAAGAAAAAGCGTATGCGTTTGACCAATACAGTGGAAATCCAGTTCATGAAAAAATTGCTAAAATAACTGATGATGAGCTAACTGGAGATGACGCTACAGTAAAAGTATTAGTCGTAGACAAGTCTAAAGCGACAACAAGTGGAGGATATGAAGCAAGAGTAAGAAGCTATGCAGTAGTACCGGATTCTGATGGAGATAGTACAGAAGCTTACACATACAGTGGCTCTTTAAAAGCAAAAGGTGCTTTTAAAAAAGTAACAGCAACAATAAGCGAAGATGGAAAAAAAGCTACAATAAGTGCTTAAGAGAGTGCAGAATAAAATCTGCACTTGTTTTTGTATAAAGGAGTAGTAAAATGAAAAAAAAAGGAATAGAAGTAGAGTTTAATTTATTAGACGCTGATGATATTGAAAGATTTGAGAAAGAAGCTGAAAAATTAAAACATGAATGTGAAGAAAAAGGGAAACAAAAGATGTCTTTAGCCGAGTGTATAAGAGAAGAATGTAAAATAATTAATAATTTTTTTGATAATGTATTTGGAGTAGGTATTTCTCAAAAGTTATTTGGAAATAAAAATAATTTAGAGGAACATATAAAAGTTTTTGAGGAAGTAATAAAAGAAAAAGTAGAACAACAAAAAGGTTTACAAGCTACATATGATAGATATCAACCAAATAGAGAACAAAGACGTTATAGTAAAAATCACAAAGGAAATAGGAACTAATGAATAAAAATATTTTATTAGATAAATTACCTTGCTTTACACAAACTGGATTAAAAATAAGGACAGACTTTAGAGAAAGTATTAAATTTGAACTACTAATGCAAGATAGGAAAATAAATGAAAAAGATAAAATAATGCAGGCATTAAGATTATATTATTATGATTTAGATAAAATAAAAGATATAAGACAAGCAATAGATGATATTTTATGGTTTTATAGATGTGGAAAAGAAATAAAACAATATTATAATAGTGAAGATAGAAAGAATAAAAAAAAACAAATTTATAGCTATGAGTTTGATGATGAATATATTTATAGTGCATTCATGGAGCAATATAAAATAGACTTAAATAATATAAAATATTTGCATTGGTGGAAATTTAAAGCTTTATTTAATAGTTTAAATAAAAATACACATTTTGTAGAAATAATGGGATATAGAGCAATTGATTTATCTAAAATAAAAGATAAAGAGGAAAAAGCTAGATATAAAAAATTAAAAAGATTATATAACTTATCTGACATGAGGACAGAAGAAGAAAAAGAAGCAGATTTTGCAGAAGAATTGTGGTAAAAATATATCGTTCGACAAAATTTGACAACATTTTGTGACAAAACGTGCTAATATATTAATATATTTGTAAAGGAGTTGTTTTATTATGAAGTGTCAAAAATGTGGAAGTGAAAATGTAAATGTGCAGGTAGTAAATACTAAAATAAAAACTAATCATACTGGTATATTGCATGCAATTACAAGAGGAATGTTAATATTATGTACTTGTGGGCTATGGCTTTTAGTTCCAAGTCGAAAAGAAAACTCTAAAGTGAAAAATGGTTCAATGGCAGTATGTCAAAATTGCGGAAAAAGTTGGAAAGTTTAAAATGAAAAAATGGTATAAATGCCCTAATTGTGGGAAAAAAATAATAAAATATAATGAAGATGCTTATTCTAAAGGCATCTTTTTTTTGTGTAAAAACTGTAAAAAGGAAATAGAAATAAAAATAAAAAGTCTTTAAATTGAGCCTTATGAGCCTGACTTATCTTTTGAAATGAGGTGAGAATATGGCAAGTGATGGTTCAATTACAATTGATACTAAATTGGACAATGATGGACTAAAAAGTGGACTAAGTAAAATTGGAAATATAGCAGGAACAGCTTTAAAAGGTGTTACTGTTGCAATAGGTACGGTGAGTACTGCTTTTGCTGGTTTAGTAACTGCAAGTGTAAATGCTAGAGGAGAAATTGAACAGCAAATAGGTGGTGTAGAAACACTTTTTAAAGATAATGCAAGTAAAGTAATTAAAAATGCAGAAAATGCTTATAAAACTGCTGGCATGAGTGCGTCAGAATATATGCAAACAGTAACAAGTTTTTCAGCAAGTTTACTACAAGGCTTAGGTGGAGATACAAGTAAAGCTGCTGATGTTGCAGATATGGCATTAAAAGACATGTCAGATAATGCAAATAAGTTTGGAACATCAATGGAATCTATACAATTTGCATATCAAGGTTTTGCTAAGCAAAATTATACAATGCTTGATAATCTTAAGTTAGGTTATGGTGGAACTAAAACCGAAATGGAAAGATTATTAAAAGATGCACAAAAACTAACTGGTGTTAAATATGATATAAATAATTTAAGTGATGTATATACTGCAATACATGTTATTCAAGAAGAATTAGGAGTAACTGGAACAACTGCAAAAGAAGCTTCTTCAACATTACAAGGAAGTTTTGCATCAATGTCAGCATCTTGGAATAATTTCTTGAGTGGCTCAGGAGATTTAAGTCAAGTGGTTGATACTGCTACAGATGTAGTTAAAAATGTAGTAAGAATAGTGAATGATGCTATACCGTCTATAATTGAAAATATAACAAAAGCTCTGCCTGAATTATTAAAATTAGGTCAAGAGCTATTAAATAACATTATAGTAGGTATAATAACTTATTTACCAAGTTTGATGGAAAGTGCAGGCAATATTTTAAATAGCTTGATACAAGGAATTATAAATATACTACCAGAATTAATACCTGTAACTTTGCAGGTAATACAAACCTTTATAACAGGATTATTGAGTTATTTACCACAAATATTACAAGCAGGAATTGCAATGTTGACGCAATTAGTATTAGGTATAGCACAAATGTTGCCAACGCTTATACCTATGGCTATAGAGTGTATACTTACTTTAGTAGGGACACTACTAGATAATATAGATTTACTTATAGATGCTGCAATAGAACTTATAATGCGGATTAGCTGATGGACTTATACAAGCTTTACCTATTTTGATAGAAAAGGCTCCTGTTATAATTCAAAAATTGCTAGAAGCTTTAATAAGAAATGCTCCAAAAATTGTACAAGCTGCATGGGAATTGATAGTAAAATTAGCAAATGGAATTATAAATTGTTTGCCTAGCATTGCACAGGCTGCATTTGAAATAATTCAAGCAATTTGGAATGTACTCAAAGAATTACCAGGCAAGGCTTTGCAGTGGGGAAAAGATATGATACAAGGTTTTATTAATGGAATAAAGTCAATGTTGGGAAATATAGGAGACGCAGCAAAAAATGTAGGTAGTAAAATTAGGGAATTTTTACACTTTTCTAGGCCAGATAAAGGACCGCTTAGAGAATATGAGACTTGGATGCCTGATATGATAAAAGGGCTAACAAAAACTTTGAATGCAAGTTCACCTGAACTATATAATGCGAGCAAGAATTTATCAGAAAAAATTGCAAATGGATTAGATATATCAAATATATATGAAAAAATGAGTTCTGCAGTTAATTTTGAAACACAAAGATTAAGTGCTAACTTAAGTACAACAGCAAATGTAAATAGAAATTTAAATGTAAGCTTAAACCAATCAAGATCCGATGTGTATTTAGATGGAAGAAAAGTAGGACAAAGTGTTTCACCATATATGTCGCAAACTTTAAGAGTTTCGGGGGTATAATATGACTTATTTACAATATAGTAATAAAAAATTTAAAATATTGAATAGTTATACTTTAAATAAATCGAGTAGGCAAGTTACATTTACAGATATAAATATAGATTTTACTAATAGAACTTTAGAAGACTTACCTATTAAGTATCAAGAAGTACAAATAAAGAAAAATAATACAGTAATTTATACTGGATATGTTAATAGTTTTACTCTACCTAGTATGAAACAAAGTGATAACGAATTTAGAGAGCTTGAAATCAATCTATTATCACCTATGCAAATGGCTACAAATAAAGTTGTGACTGTAATTGGTACATATAAATTAGAAGAAGTAATAAGGAGGGCTTTAAGCCCTCTTCTTTTAGATGGTTTTGAAATAAAAGAATTACATGTAAGAAATGGACAGAAAACAGTTAATTTTTTAATGCAAACAACTGAATTTGTAATGAACAGCTTATCTAATACAGAAAGCTTATGGTGGTATATAGATGAAAACAAAGGTATTTATATAAATTCTATAGATTATCAATTTGGATTGTTACCTAAAATGACACTAACTCATAATGAAAAAGTAGAAGGGTTATTAAGTATAACACCTAGCGTAGAAGCAGTAAATTATGCAAATGTAATTAATGTGAAAAATGCAAGAGTATATTTTAGTAGCTGGTATTATTCTAATTATGATGATAAATTAAACAATAAACCTTTATTTGAAACAAGAACTTTAAAAAAAGGAGATAGTATAGATTTTAAATATCCTATTGATATATCGGAGGAAACTATTAGAAAAATAAAAGAAAGTGATACACATTCACGTTCAACTGAGTATTATAATTTTGACATTATTTTAAGCAATAATAAAGAATACTCTATAACTTTAACTGAAAATGAATATAAAATTTCAACAGGAATAAGTTTTTCTGGAAATGATAAAGAGATAATTGTACTTAAAAGGGATGATTTCTTTAAAAATTTAATAACAGGGCTTACTTATAATGGGGAACAACAAGTTACAATAAAAACGTTAAAGAGTGAAACTGCTTTAGAATATAAGACAATGAAATTTGTTAATTCTCAAGAAATCGAGTTAAACAAAGGAAAAATTACAAAATCTGGTGTAATAGAAAAAACTGTTGATATGAATGAAAGATGGTTCTTTGTAGATGATTTAGTTTCTGAAGTAAGAAGTATGATGTATAACAATTCAAATCAAACCAATATTTTAAAATTAGAATTTGATAAAAATAAGAATTTAAGTATTGGTGACATCATCAGAGTTGATTTGCCTAAATTTTTAACACAAGGAGAATATATTATAACAGATATAACTTTTACACATTCAAACGTTGAAAATTGGAATATAACTTTAAGAAGTTCAGATGTTTTAGAAAATTTTATTGATTTATTCAGAGAAAAAGAAAAACAAGAAAATAATGAGCAAGTTGAAACTGTAATTATTTCAGAATATGTAGAAGAAAAAATTAAAGAAATCCATGAGGTGACAGAAAATGGCTAAAATAAAAAACGTAATGGTAAATATACAAATAGGGAAAAAAGAGTATTGCTTTAAAAATCTTATTTTGAATACTTTGCTTGAAAATTATGCATTAAGTCTTATAAATCAATATAAACATTTTAATTATTCAAAGAATTTATCTCATTGCCTAATAAAATTTAGTGATTTTAAAAATATTAATGAAAATTCAACTATTATGAATAGTGAATTTGATATTTGTATTCTTAATACGTCAACTGAAACAGTAGCTTCAAAAAATAAAATAACAAACAAGTATGTTTGTTATACAGAAGATAATTATATTTATGACTATAATAAAAAAACTGCTCAAAATATAAAAATAAGTGATTATAACGGAAAAAAGATACATTGGCTAGGTTTTTCTGCAACATTTTCTTACGCAGTAAAAACTTTAGCTGTTTTAGATGTATCTAATTACGATATATACATACAAGACGGCGAAGAGATAAGAATTACAAGAATAGATGAAATATCCACAGATGCGATTTTTACAAGTTTACATGAAAAAATAAAAGCTCCTGTTCATTTATATCCAAACAATATACCTGGTTTACTTCCAGCTCAAACGTTTACAAATGGAGACTTAAGCACTACGATATATAATAATTCATATGCAAAGTTAACAAATTTTGGATTTGGAAATACACCTGAAAATATAGAATTGGAATATGATATTGATGGAAATTATGAAGTAAATGAAAATGTATTTTCAATAAAAAACATATGGTCACCCAAAGGATTATATCCAAGCAATGATTTATATCCAAGCAAAGATTTATATCCGGATTTAAAATCTTTTAACTATTTAATATTAAAATTTAAATTGTTTCAAAAAGTTGCCGAAGATGATGCAACTTATGAAGATGTTATAAATGATAGAAAATTAGTAATTAAAGATACTGGAGCCCAATATTTACAAGCCATTTCACTTGAAAAAAAAGGAAATGTTGATTTAAAAATAAAATACGAAAGGGGATAAATAAAAATGGATGATATGGAAGTAATAGTTTTTGAAAATTTACCAAGCAAAACTACGCCAATAAATTCTGAAAATTTAAATAAAATGCAACAAAATGCTGCAAAAGCTATAAAAAACAGAAAACCTACAGTTGAATTACTAACAGTATCATCAACAGCGCCTTTGACATGTGCTAAAGGTGATAAATACTACAATACAACAACATCAAAAATATATACAGCAACTGCAAAAAATACATGGGGAGCAGAAGGAGAAAATCCAAGCAATTTATATTTGTACGCAGACTTAGAGCATAAAGAATTGTATTATTACGATGGAACCGACTTTAAAAGCTATGGAAGTGGTAAAAAAGAAGTAGGATATGCTGATGAACAATTAGAGGGAACAGAAGTAATATTAATAGAAGATAGTGATTTCAATGGAGAAAATTCAGTTGAATTAGCAAAAGTTGAACAAAACTTAACTAGCAATAGTGAAAATGCAGTACCAAGCGTGAAAGCTGTTAATGATGTTATTAAAACAAACATAATAACAGGACAAGAAGTTGCTACAAATGAGTATATCGATGGAAAAAGAGTATATTTAAAAAGAATTGAGTTTACTTTGCCTACAACATTAGGTACATGGGAATCTATTGCACAATTAGATAATACAGTAGATACAATTATATATAAAGAATTAAGATTTAAAGTTAATAATGAAGAATATGATATTCCTTACAGCTATAATAACGAAGCAATTTCTTGTTATTTTAATACCAATACAAAAAGATTATATATAAATCAAAATTATGGATATCCAAAAGGAAAATCAGGTTGGGGAATATTAAAATACACAAAAAATATATAATAGGAGGTTAAACTATGAAAATATATGATAAAACAACACAAACATATAAAGAGCTAGTATTAAAACCTGGCGGCGACACTTTGCCAATTGGTTCGATAGTAGCATTTTCAGGAGAAAATATTCCAAACGGTTGGCTATTGTGCGATGGTAGTGTAGTGAGTAGAACAACATACTCTGAATTATTTAATGCAATTGGATTAAATTATGTTGAAGATGGAGTTGAATGGCTAGATGAAGAAAGATTCCCTCTGCCAAATGCAAAAGGAAAAACAATTGTAGGGAAAGATAGTACTGACACAGATTTCAGCAAATTAGGTAAAACAGTCGGAGAAAAGACACATACATTAACAGTATCTGAAATGCCAAAGCACAATCACACAGGTGGTATTTTAACAACTAATACTATTGCTGGTAATGCAAGATATTATTTTCAACAGCTAGGAGCTACAAATGATGAAAATTTTAGTAATTCATTAAAAATTGGAGAAGCTGGTGGAGGTCAAGCACATAACAATTTGCAACCTTCTTTAACACTAAATTTCATCATTAAAGCAAAAAATACAGTAGCTATAAAAGGCGATGTAATACAAGAAACAGGTACAGCAAGTGAAACTAATGTATATAGTTCAGTGGCTATAGATAATAAAATACAAGCATTAAAGAGTAAAAATATAATAGTAGTAGGATATAGCAGACATACACAAAGTCTTACAAGCTGGACAAATACTTTAATAACAGATGCAAGTGTAAAAACACAAATTGGAAATAAATTAACTTTTTCAAATAATAAAGTTATTATAGGCGAAGGAGTTAGTCATATAAGAATATCTGCAAAATCAAGTTTCAAAAAAACAGTGACTGGAGATTGTTCAATTAATGTTAAAAAAAATGATGAATCAATTACAATTTTAGATACATACGAAAATGTACCATCAAACAGTTGGCATAATACAGCTATTTCTCCAAGTATTATAGAAGTATCACAAGGGGATGAAATTAGTCTAAATATTACATTAGGAAATAGTGGAGATGTAGAATTTCTAGCAGCTTCATATATTACTATAGAGGAGGTGTAGAAGCATAAAATGAAATTCAAATTAATATCAAATAGAATGCTAACATCAGATAACGAATAAGATTACACAAAAATGGGAAGTTAAAGAGATAAAAGAAGGTGAGGTGTAGTGTGTGGAAAATGAAATGTTAGTAAGAGTAGATGAATCTACAAAACAAGCACATAAGAGAATTGATACACTAGAGCATAAAGTTGAGAATATATACGAACTTACATCATCTGTAAAAGAAATAGCAACAGAAACTAAAGCTATGAGAGAAGATGTAAATAAGATTGATGATAGAGTGAAATCAATAGAAGATAAACCCGCCAAAAATTGGGATAAAGTTATGAGCTTAATAATGACTCGGAATTGTAACAGCAATTTTGGGTTATTTTTTAGCCAAAGTGGGATTGTAGAAAAGAGGTGATAGTATGTTAGACAAGCTAAAAAATCTAATAGATGTAAAAAGTATAATAACAATATTACTTACAGTTGTATTTTGTATATTAACTATAAAGAATATAGTTTCACAAGAATTTTTAACAATATATACAACAATAATTGCATTTTATTTTGGAACGCAATATCAAAAAGGTGTAGAAAGCAAAAATCAAGAAAATAGCAAAAAATAGCGAGGTGTAATTACTATACCTTGCTTATTTTAAAGGCTTAAAATCGATTTTAGAAGCTTACTTATGTTAAGTAAAAAGGAGTGATTTTCATGGAAGACGAAATTGTTGAATACAACGAATTTACTGAAGATAATTGTAAAGGAGTTGAGGAATAATGAGTATAAATATTCAAGAATCTTATTTAAGTATTAATCAATATTCAAGACCAGGTATTAAAAGACAAGCAACAAAAAAAATAATAATACATTGGGTAGGAAATGCTGGTTCAAGTGCAATGGGAAATAGAAATTATTTTGAAAGTTTAAAATATAAAAAAATATATGCCAGTTCACAATATATCATTGGATTAAATGGAGAGATAATTGCTTGTATGCCTGAGGATGAGGTGGCTTATCATGCTATAAATTATAATTTAAATTCCATTGGAATTGAAAATTGTCATCCAGATTGGGGCGGTAAATTTAATGATAAAACATATAACAGCTTGATTGAACTACTTACATACTTATGCAAAAAATATGGATTAAATCAAAATGATATAATAAGACATTATGATGCAACTGGTAAAGTTTGTCCTAAGTATTATGTTGAACATCAAGATGCTTTTGAACAATTAAAAGCAGATGTAGCAGCTAAACTAGGCAATAATTATACAGCTCAACCTTTTTCACAACCTACTATAACAAATAACAATTATGATGTATATAAAGTTTGTTACAATGGTACTAATATAAGAAAAGGTGCAAGTTTATCTAGTGCAGTAGCATATCAAAAAAACAGTGGAGAAGAAATACAAGTTGTAGGCTCTGAGAATGGATTTTATAGACTTTCTGATGGAAATTATATAAGAATTGGTTATGCATATAAAGTAAGTACAGGAGTACAAAACGGCTCAAATTATAGAATACTTTATAATGGTACTAATATAAGAAGTGGAGCAAGTTTAAGTTCAAGTGTAGCATATCAAAAAAATTGTGGAGACATAGTAACAGTTGCTGGAACTGAGAATGATTTTTATAAATTAAGTGATGGAAATTATTTAAGAATAGGATACGCTGAAAGGACAAATTGTGGGAATACACAAAGCTCAAATAATGGTGTAGAACAATATAGAGTAAATTCAGAATATCCAAATATAAGGGCAAAATCAAATTTAAATTCACAAGTTGTAAGACTTGCAAAAAAAGGTGAAATCATAAATGTTGTAGGAAAAGAAAATGGTTTCTTAAGACTAAGTGATGGAACATATTTAAAAGAAGGATTTGCTGATAAAATATAGATTTTAATACTAATGTTTAAAATTTGTCTACTTTTGTCGAAGATATATACAAGTATACATAAAAATGATATAATAAAAATGGGAAGTGATAAAATGAAGAAATATAATATACTACTATCACTTAATAAGAAGAAAAATAAATTAAATGAACTTGTATTAAAAAAGAAATTAAGTAGTAAAGTGATAATACATTTAAGTCAAGAAATAGATGAATTACAAAATAAATTAGAGCAGATTTAGTTCTGCTCTTTATATTTATCTAAATAGAATTAATTTTTTATACTCCCAAAATTATAAAATCATCTTTTAAATAATCATAAATTGTAAGTTTTGATTCTTCATTTTCATCGTAAAAGTCATTTATATATTCTTTTATTCCAACAAAATCGTCTCCGTCGTAACTTCCTATGTTCACTTTGAAGTCTTCATTTTTAAAATAACTTACAGCATAGTCTAGTAGTGTTGCTGAAATCCTTGTAGAGTTCCATGCAAATAAAGTGTCGTTCATTTTAAATTCTATATATATTTTTTGTTCACCTTTTTGAAAAGTATATCTAATATATAGTGCATGAAAATCATATTTTGAATTAGCATCTTTGTCAAAAGACAAATCAATATCAAAATCAAAGTTTTTGTTATTTTGCATTATTTCTTTTGTAGATTCAAGACTTAATAAACTACTTTTTAATTTTTTTGAATTTTCTTTTAATCCGTTTTTAATTATTGTATATAAAGTATCCATTTTCATTACCTCCAAGCTTTTTTTATAGAAGCTTAACTATATTATATCATTTAAATTTGTCGAAACATGTCGATAGTGTTTTTCTTTGTGCTTCACTGCACTTTATCTCTTTGATAATATTATTATAGCATACCGTACGGTATTTGTCAATGTTTTTTATTTATTTTTTAAAAATTTTTTAATTTCTGGTAAAAGTATATCCGCTCTTGTAAGATTTTTTTCTTTTAATTTAGTGTCAAATTGCTCTCCTAATTGTTTAGGAATATCTATGTAGATCCTTTTTAATTTTTCTTTTTGATATTTTGTTTTATATTCAAATTTTTTCTTTTCCATTTTATACCTCCCGCAAAGGCTAGTTTTTAAGGAACTAGCAAACCTTTTAATTTATTTAATTATTGTATACATTATACAGTATGTTAACCAGCTTGTAAATATAAAGAAAAATATAGGGAAGAAGAATTTAACATCTGCTTTTAAATCTTTTAATGTATATTTCTTTTGTTTCATATAATTTACCTCCTGTCTAGAAGATTAATTTCCTCTTGACAAGTGTTAAATTATAATGTATAATTTATTTGCACTTGTAAGAGTGTTTGTGTTTGGAGTTTGTAAACTTGTTTCTTTGCGGGAATTGTTTACATTCTCCTTTTTTGTAGTCTCTTCTTAACTACATCTACATTATACTATACCGTACGGTATTTGTCAATACTTTTTTTGAAAAAATATAAAAAAAGTAAGAAAAAATCTTACTATCTGATATGATTATTACCCTAAAATTACCCTTATTTAAATTATGCTCTTTAGAAAGTGACTAAAAATAAGCGTTTTAATAGCGTAATAAGCACCCTGATGGTGCACCATTTATAATAATAAAATCCTTGTAACAGTTTATGTAACTGATTTACAAGGATTTTCTATATCTAAAAAAATTAATATAAATTTACCGTTATAACCTAATTACTTGACCGATTTTAATTAGATCGCTAGAAAGATTGTTTATTTTCATTAAATTTTCAACTGTCGTATTATGTCTTTTGGCAATATTCCAAAGTGTGTCACCAGCTTTTACAATATGTACATTAGTATTTGGAAGAATTAATTCTTGGCCTATCATTATTAAATCATTTGATAAATTATTTAACATCATAAGTTCTTCAACAGTGGTATTGTATCTTTTTGATATATTCCAAAGAGTATCACCAGCTTTTACAGTGTACCTATTTGTACTTGTTGATTGACTTATTTCTGGAATAGTTAGAACTGTACCTATACTTAATAAATCATTTTTTAAATTATTTAATTTCATAATTTCTTCAACAGTAGTGTTATATTTTCTTGCTATATTCCAAAGAGTATCGCCAGCTTTTACAGTATATGTATTTGAATTTTCTTTTTTTTCTGGAGTTACTATGTTTTGATTTATTCCAAAAGTTTCAAGTACACCACTTACAACGGCATTTACATATTTTTTGTAATTATCTTGAATTCTTTTTAGATCTGCAGGACTATTTATATATCCATACTCTACAATTACAGGTTGTGTTGAACCAGTATCTCTATGTATAAAATAATAATCTTTGTTTGGATTACTTGGAAGTCGTCTTTGATATACTGTTCTTACTTTTTGACCTGCTTTTTCAAGTGAATTTAATATGTTTGTTGCAAGTTTATCTGTATTTCTTAGTGCATAAATTACTTCTGCCCCTTCCGCATTTGGTGTATCACTAGAATTTATATGATTGGAAATTACTACTACATTTGGGTTATTGCCATAAGCTTCAAGAATTCTTTTTACTCTTTCTGTTGGGGATATTGTTTCATCAGTAGTACGAATAAGTGTTGCAGGTACACCTGCTTCTAAAAATCTTTCAAGCATATATTTTGCTATCATAAGGTTTAAATCTTTTTCATTTACCCCATTTGAAACAGCACCAGGGTCTGTACCACCGTGACCAGCATCGATTACAACTTTTAAATCATTCATTTTATTACCTCCCATTTCATTATATGTTAATTTATTGCATTTTGTTATTTACTTAAAAATCTTTAAGTGGTATAATAATTAAAAATTTAATTGGAGGAAAAAATGAAGGTATTTAATACAGGAATAATAGTTGGAAGATTTCAACATATACATAATGGACATGAAAAAATAATAAATATTGGTAGAAGTTTGTGTGAAACTTTACTTATATTTGTTGGATCAGCTGGAGAAAAAACATCTTCTAGGAATCCATACGATTATGAATATAGAAAAAAATTAATTGAAATGATTTACAAAGAAGATATAAAAAAGGGAAATGTTATAATAAAACCACTAAAGGATTTAGAAAATAAAGATGATTTATCTCCAAAGTGGGGAGAGTATGTTTTAAATAAAGCAACACAAGTTTTAGGTAAAAGGCCCGAGTGTATTATTTACGGAAAAGATAAAGATATCTTTAAATGTTTTGATAAAAATACTGTAAAAAATATAACAGAGGTCCTAGTTGATAGAAATTGTTTTAATATATCTGCAACAAAAATGAGAAATTATCTTTTAAATGATCAAAAAGATGAATGGGAAAAATATGCAAATGAAGCTATCTATAGTGAGTATCAAAATTTAAAAAATATACTTGAAAATATACAAGAAAGTTAGTATAATAGTTTTAAATATATTTGCTAAGGAAGGATGAAATTTTATGCTTTATACTGGCTGTTATTTAAATTGTAAAGGTGATATGTGTGTATCAATTTCAGGTGACAGAGGAAAAAATGCAGGATTTTATGGCAATGCATATTCTTCTCTTGCACCAAAGTACGATTTCTTTAGAAAATGGAAAGATAATAAAGGTAAAATACCAGAAAAGGAAAATACTAGATTTTACATTTATGAATACTATAACAGGGTGCTAAAATTTTTGGATCCTATTAAAGTATATAGTGATTTAGATGGAAAAATACTTTTATGCTATGAAAAAGAAAATGAATTTTGCCATAGACATTTGGTTGCATATTGGCTGGAAGAATGTATGGACATAGCTGTAGATGAGGTAAAAGTTTACAACCAAAAACTGGTAAAATTAAATAGGCCCGAATATTTAAGATATATGCTGCTTGATGAAATAAAGTAACAGAAATATTAAAAATTCCCAGAAACTATTATTAGTTACTGGGAATTTAGTTTAAAAAGTTATAATTTATATTAATATTGCATTTTATCTTTTTTATCGTTCCAAATTTTAAAAGGTTTGCAGCATATATCATTTTTTACTTGTACTTCGTTTATTAAATTTGTATTATTTCCTTTAATATATTCTGCAATTGCATCATCTCTAAAGCCACTTGCAGTAGCCTCGCTATAATCTACGCTATAATAGATAACTGGAATATTTGCCCAACAGCTAGCTGAAAGACACATAGGACAACTCTTTGCAGTTGTAACTAAAATACAATCTTCTAAATTATATCTATCAAGAATTTTACTAGCTTTTCGTATTGCATTTACCTCAGCATGACTTGTTGCATCTTTTGAGGAAATAACAGTATTTCTTTCAATACAAATTATTTTGTAACTATTATCTATTTTTTGAATAATCCCTGCACCAAACGGACCTCCTATGTTTTTTTCTACACCTTTACATGCATAATTACTACTAAGACTTAAAACTTCATTTATACATTCATTTAAATTTGTATATATTTTGTTATTCATACTCTTCCTCCTTAAAGATAATAATATAATTTATAAATCATATACTATAATATATTATTTTTTGTATTTTTTCAATAATAAATATATCTTTATTGAAAAATAACATAAATTATGATATTATTGATAATGAAAATGGGGTGATATTTTGGATAGTATCGAAAAAGAAGATATAGAAATTTTTAATTATATAAATGATGAGAAAAAAAGGCAAGAAAATAACATAGAACTTATTGCTTCAGAAAATTTTGTAAGTAAAGCAGTATTAGAAGCTATGGGCTCAATACTTACGAATAAATATGCTGAAGGATATTCAGGAAAAAGATATTATGGTGGTTGCGAAAATGTTGATAAAATTGAAACTCTTGCAATAAAAAGAGCTAAAGAGTTGTTTAAAGCAGAACATGCAAATGTTCAACCACATAGTGGAAGTCAGGCTAATATGGCTATATATATGGCAATGTTAAAACCTGGTGATACAGTAATGGGAATGGATCTTTCAAATGGTGGGCATTTAACTCATGGAAGTCCTGTAAATTTTTCTGGTAAGTTATATAACATTATTTCATATGGTATAACAGAAGATGGGTATATTGATTATGAAGATGTATTAAATAAAGCAAGAGAATGTAAGCCTAAAATGATAATTGCAGGTGCAAGTGCTTATCCTAGGAAAATAGATTTTGCTAAATTTAGAGAAATTGCCGATGAAGTAGGTGCTTATCTTATGGTGGATATGGCACATATTGCAGGACTTGTTTGTACTGGAGAACATATGTCACCAGTGCCATATGCAGATTTTGTTACATCTACAACACATAAAACTCTTAGAGGGCCACGTGGTGGATTAATACTTTGCAAAGAGAAATATGCAAAACAAATAGATAAAACTATATTTCCAGGAATTCAAGGAGGACCACTTGAACATATTATTGCAGCAAAAGCAATTTGTTTTAAAGAAGCTTTAGATCCTTCATTCAAAGAATATATACATCAAGTTGTATTAAATTGTAAAACTCTTGCAGATGAGCTATTAAAAAGAGGATATAATTTAGTATCAGGTGGTACAGATAACCATTTAATGCTTATTAATCTTGTGAATAAAAAAATGACAGGAAAAGAAGCTGAAAATTTACTTCATAGTGTAAATATAACGGTAAATAAAAATGCTGTTCCAAATGATCCTGAAAGTCCTTTTGTAACAAGTGGTATAAGAGTTGGAACTGCAGCATGCACAACTAAGGGATTAAAAGAAGATGATATGAAAAAATTAGCAGAAGCTATGGATTTAGTATTATCTAAAAATATTTTAGAATTAGATGAAAAATCATTTGAAGAAAACATGGAAAAAGCAAAAGAAATTGTAAAAAAACTAACGGAAAAATATGTATAGGAGGTAGGTTATGAAATCAATATCTTTAGATATTAAAGGAATTGCTCCCTATGTAAGTAAAGAGGAACAAGAGCTACTAGAACAAAAAGCTTATGAAGCTCATGATATGTTAGAAAACAAAAGTGGAATGGGCAGAAATATGTTAGGATGGCTTAAATTACCTGAAAATAGAAATGACGAAGAAATAGATAGAATAAAAAATGCGGCAGATAGAATAAAAAAACAAGCAGATGTATTTATCGTTGTTGGAATTGGAGGATCATATTTAGGTGCAAAAGCTGTAATCGATTTATTTAGTAGCCAGTTTTCAAATATGGAGTCATTAAATGATAGAAAACATCCACAGATTATTTTTGCAGGAAATAATATGAGTGCAAAGTATATATATGATTTAATTGAATATATAAAAGATAAAGATGTTGCAATAAATGTAATATCTAAATCTGGTACTACTTTAGAACCAGCAATGTCATTTAGAATACTTAGGATGTTTTTAGAAGAAAAATATGGAATAAGAGGAGCAGCACAAAGAATATATGTTACAACTGATGCAAATAAAGGTGTATTACATGACATTGCAGTTAAAAATGAATATGAAATGTTTGTAATCCCTGATAATGTTGGAGGAAGATATTCAGTGCTTACTCCTGTAGGACTTCTTCCTATGGCAGTTGCAAATATTGACATAGATGATATACTAGATGGAGCGTTATTTGCTTCTCATGTGTTTAATCAAAGAAATATTAAGGCTAATGATTGTTACAAATATGCAATTATTCGTAATGTCCTATATCAAAAAGGAAAAATGATCGAATTACTTGCAAGCTATGAGCCATCATTTAGGTATTTTATCGAATGGTATAAACAACTATTTGGTGAGAGTGAGGGAAAAGAAAATAAAGGAATTTTTCCAGCTGGAGTTAATTTTACAACTGACCTTCATTCAATGGGACAATTTATACAACAGGGAACAAGGAATATATTTGAAACTGTGATAAATGTGGAAATTGATAGAACATTTATAAAATTCCCAGAATATAGTGAAGATGATGATAATCTAAATTATCTATCTGGAAAAGAAATTGATCATATAAATAAACAGGCTTATCTTGGTACATTAAAAGCTCATGTAGATGGTGGCGTACCGGTTATGGTAATAAATATGGAAGATGTATCAGAATATAATGTTGGTCAGCTTATATTTTTCTTTGAAAAAGCATGTGCAATAAGTGGATATATGTTAGGAGTAAATCCTTTTGATCAACCAGGAGTTGAAGCTTACAAGAAAAACATGATGAGTTTATTAAAAAAGGATTAAAGGTAAATATATAAAGGTGGTTAAAATGAAGAAAAATGATATTATATTTTTAATCTGTGGTATTATTTTGTTAATTGGTTCAATTACTTTTGTAATATACAGAATGTTTTTTGCGGATATTTGGTCTAAAAATGCAGATAAATTAAATAGGAATTTATGCAAATATGAAATAAAAAAAGGTGAAAGCTTATACGTTGGAGATATTAGAGAGGATATACCATTTGAGTGGGATACACTTTATACCTTTAAACCAGATGTACCTATTGAAAAAATATATGAAGTTGTTGGATATAAATGGGATAAGATAACAAAAGCTACAAATAAAGGAATGAATCAACTTGTATTTCTAAAAGATGGACAAGTTGTATGTTATGTGTATGGTTTTCCAAGAGCTAGAAAGATCTTCTTTGATTTTGGAGATTATGAAGGAGAATACTTTACATTAACTTCTAACGATGTACTTAATATGAATATGAGTATGAATAAAAAAGGAATTAGGACTTTTGAATATATAAAACCAGATACAACAGATAATAACAGTTAGTATATAATTTGACGTATTTTGCATTAAAATATTCATAAATGAAGGTTATCTCTAGTATATTGTTTACTAGAGGTGACTTTTTTATGATAAAATGTGCAATAGTTGGTGCTACAGGAGTAGTTGGTAGGACGTTTCTTAAAGTTTTGGAAGAAAGAAATTTAAATATAGATGAATATGTTCTTTTAGCTTCAAGTAAATCTAAGGGTAAAAAGATAAAGTTTATGAATAAAGAATATGAAATTGAGGAGTTAACAGATAAATCTTTTGATAATAAAAGGTTTGACTATGCTTTGTTTTCAGCAGGGGGACAAATAAGTAAAAAATTTTCACCTATTGCGGCAAAAAATGGATGTACTGTAATTGATAATAGTAGTGCGTTTAGGATGAAGGATGATGTTCCACTTGTTGTACCTGAGGTGAATATTGAAAGAGCATATGAAAATAACGGGATAATTGCTAATCCAAATTGTTCTACAATTCAGGCTGTTATACCACTTAATATATTAAATAAATATTATAAAATAAAAAGAATTGTGTATTCTACTTATCAGGCTGTATCTGGTGCTGGATTAAGTGGAATTGAAGATTTAAAAAATAATACTAAAAATAAATTTAAGTATTCAATTCGTAATAATTGTATTCCTCAAATAGACGTATTTTTAGAAAATGATTATACTAAAGAGGAGATGAAGATGATTGAGGAAACACGAAAAATACTTGGTATAAAAGACTTAAATATAACTGCTACGTGCGTAAGAGTTCCTGTTTTAAATTGTCATGGAGAAAGTATAAATGTAGAATTTGAAGAAGAATTTGATATGCAAGAGTTAAAACAAAATTTATGTAGAGAAGAAATGATAGTATTACTAGATGATCCTAAGAAGGAAATATATCCTCTTCAAACATTTGTAGATGGAAAAGATGAAGTTTTTGTTGGAAGAATAAGAAGGGATTATAGCGTAAAGAGCGGAATAAATATGTGGTGTGTGGCTGACAATATTAGAAAAGGAGCGGCAACTAATGCTGTTCAAATTCTTCAAAAACTAATAGAAAAAAGACTTGGAAAATAATCCAAGTCTTTTAAAGTTATTTAAAGCGTACTTTATATATGTACTTTAATTTTTGAATTTGAAAATGCTTTCGGAAGCTTTGTTTTATGTATAATCTTTGTACCATAAAATGAATCAAAATAGTAATGTGTGTTAAATTTTGACTTTTCAAGTTCAACTACAATGATATACTCCTCAAAAGATGCCCAAGTTGGTTTTGATTCAACTGAAACTTTTGAAATTCTATATTGTTTAATTTTTTTCTCTTTAAATGTGAGAAAAAAATGTGGATGTCTTTCAGAAAATATAACATATATATTTTTTTTGTTACATTTTCTTGGAAGTGGAATGAAACCTTCATTTTGTGTAAACCACTGTGCTTGTTCCAATGTAAGAAGCGTATTTTTCTGAATAAAATCAAAGTAATCTTTTGTAAAATTTACAGTCTGCATAATGATTATCCTTTCTTATTAAAGTTTAGGTTGTGTATTCGAATAACATAATTATAACATGGTAAATTGTTATTGTCAATGTAATATATGTTTAGTAGATGAGCACTATTTTACTTTATCATATACTATTTTTTGATTTTCAAAAATTGAATTTATTTTTGAATCAGGATAATACTTGTCAACTATTTTGGATAAAATATTTTGTGGAGGAACATTAAAATATCTTTGCTTTTTTCTATATAATGCTATACTTGTAATAGATATATTAAATATCATAAAAATAATTAGTATATATGATGTAAGTTTAAATTGAATTTTAGGATAATTAAATATAAATTTTTGTATATATGGCATAAAAAATTTACATGAAATTATACCCAGAAAGCCCCAGCCAAGTGAATATAGAAGGGCTATTCTTCCATTTATATTTAAAGAAGTAAATGAATAATCCCATGATAATATTCCAAATAAATATTCTTGCATAAAAGAGTAAAGGTATTCTACTAGGCTACCAAATAGAGTGGTAAGTATAAATATCATGGAGATACTTTTAAATTTGTTTGAAATATATAAAAATACTATTGCACCTATTCCGTATACAGGCATAAACGGTCCAAATAAAAGTTCTTGTTTATTTATTATATGACCAAACTGAAAATAACTTAAAATACTTTCATATATAAATCCAAATACAGAACCTATAAAAAACACCCAAAAATATGTATAAAAATTACATTTTTTTATTTTCTTTTCTTCCATAAGACAATCACCAAATATATATTATTTATTTTTTGTAAATAAATTCATTTTATTCAAGTATGAATTTAAAATAAATGAATAAGAAAAAAAAGAGAGAATATAATAATAGTAGGTGAGATTATATATGGATAAGAAAAAAATATGGTATATAGTAATAAGTATACTTATACCAGTTTTTATAGGCTTTCTTGGAATTTTACTTGGTGGTTCAATGTCACTTTTTGATAACATTAAAAAGCCGGTGTTTGCTCCATCTGCAATTTTATTTCCAATGGCATGGGGAATACTTTATATACTTATGGGAATATCATCGTATTTAGTATATGAAAGTGATAGTGAGTATAAAAAAACAGGTTTAATATTTTACGCCATACAATTAATAGTAAATGCACTTTGGACTATGATTTTCTTTAGATTTGAAAGTTTCTTATTTGCATTTATTTGGCTATTATTACTATTATTACTTGTTTTGGTCATGATGTATTATTTTTATAAATCAAGTAAATTAGCTTTCTATTTACAAATACCATATGTTTTATGGCTTGTATTTGCAGCTATTTTAAATTATTCTATATATGTATTAAATTAAAAATATATATAATTTACAAGGAAAAAGACGGCATTGCCGTCTTTAAATATTTGGATTAACCATTTTATATAACACTTCAGGATTTAAACTTATATTTAGTGTAGATATTCCAAAATCTAGAACATATATAAATGCAATTATTATTGCAAGTCTTTTTACAAAAGAAAGTGGGATTAGTGAAATTATTTTAAGTAAAATTGGTTGAATTAAATATAAATAAATAGTTCCAAGAATTCCCCATCCAATTATTATTGGAACTGTAGTATAGTTTAGAATTTCAAGAAATTCACCATCGTAGTTCCACATTTGTGTATTGAAAACATATTTTAATATTAATCCACTTAAAAGTTCAAAAGCTCCAAGTATTATTGCTGCAGTTATAAATGTATAGACAATATTATTTTTAGTTGTTTTTACGTTATAAAATAGAAGGTATAAAATAATTCCACCTATTCCGTAAATAGAACAAAATGGTCCATATAACATTCCTCTATTCATTATATAACCAAATTTAAAGTAACAAAAAATCACTTCAAATCCCCAGCCTAGAAATGAGCAGATAATAAAAATATATATCATATTTATTAATGATATTTTTTTCTCATTTATTCT
>OOAK01000306.1_pt1 | contig 52263 bp, 40 predicted proteins | sample 1671811 | NCBI WGS metagenome assembly OOAK01 (sample SAMN06348195, study PRJEB24527) | human gut metagenome | biome: human gut; feature: ankylosing spondylitis patient; material: feces | host: Homo sapiens | place: China | collected 2015-10 | reverse complement strand
TGTAAACAAGGTATTCCAAACAAATAAAAACTAATCTCCCTTATCAACACGGGTTTCATAAAAATAATGAAATCCGTGTTTTTTTTCCTCACTAAACGTATCAGATATATTCTATTAATAAATAAAAATAATAATCTTCATGAATTTTACTTCTGCTAATTGGAAGTTTATTCTAAAATTATATATATATTTGCACGAAGTGAAACAAAGGCAAGAGATTCAATTTAATCTATATAAATCAAGTAGCAAAGCAAGCGATAGAAAGGTTCTATTTGTATGAAAAAAAAGATACTATTAGTTGACGATAAAGCGACTATTGGAAAAGTTGCAAGTATATATTTAGGCAAGGATTACGACGTTATGTATTTGGAGAATCCTATTAAAGCAATAGATTGGCTTAATGAAGGTAATGTACCCGATCTCATTATTTCCGATATTCGTATGCCGTTAATGAGAGGAGATGAATTCCTCAGATATATGAAAGCCAATGAGTTATTCAAGTCAATTCCTATCGTTATGCTGTCCAGCGAAGAAAGTACCACGGAAAGAATCAAATTACTGGAAGAAGGGGCAGAAGACTATATTCTGAAGCCATTCAATCCTTTGGAACTAAAAATCCGAATCAAAAAGATTATCGACTAATACAGCCTTTAAATGCAATATTTTGTTTACATAGGCAGACACAACAAAACAATAGAACTGTTTTCGAAATTAAGTACCGGAGTATTCTATGCAGCACCAAACTGCTATAAGGCAACTAAAGTGCTAGACAAGATACGAGAAAAATACGACGCAGCTTTATTTATTGAGCAGGTAGAATTATCAAAAGATATCGCTGATATTCGCTCTATACGAAAAATGTATCCAGGGCTTTATATGGTACTGGTTATAGATTCCATTACTAAGGAAGAAGCTACAGAATACTTGAAGGCAGGAGTTAATAACACGATTAAGTACGAAACCAACAGTGAAGTACTGAAAGATCTGTCAACTTTTCTCACACGTAGAAAAGAACAAAAAATAGAAGCACTGCAACTCCAAACACAGAATTTAAAAGCCTTTCGCCTGCCTTCATGGAAAAGAATCTTCGATATATTCTTTTCCGGAATAGCACTACTTTTCCTTTCTCCTCTTTTAATAGCTACTGCTATAGCCATTCGCTTGGAGAGCAAAGGACCGATTATCTATAAATCCAAACGTGTAGGAAGCAATTATCAGATATTTGATTTTCTCAAATTCCGTTCGATGTATACCGACGCTGATAAACATCTGAAGGATTTCAATGCTCTCAACCAATACCAACAGGAAGAAGAAGAGGAAGAAGATATATGGGGAGAAGAATCCTGTGTCTCTGAAGAAGCAGACGAAGAAGAAATTCTCCTGATATCCGACGATTTTGTAATTTCGGAAGAAGACTATATCCACAAGAAATCAAAAGAGAAAAGTAATGCTTTCGTAAAACTGGAGAATGACCCCAGAATCACAAAGATAGGACGTTTTATCCGTAAATACAGCATTGATGAATTACCACAGCTTATCAATATCCTCAAAGGAGATATGTCTATAGTGGGCAATCGTCCCCTCCCACTCTATGAGGCAGAGTTACTGACTAGTGATGAACACATTGATCGTTTTATGGGACCAGCCGGACTTACCGGGCTGTGGCAGGTTGAAAAAAGAGGTGAAGCGGGTAAACTCTCCGCAGAAGAACGCAAGCAACTGGATATCCAATATGCAAAAAACTTCTCTTTCGGACTGGACATAAAAATCATTCTGAAAACAGTTACTGCATTCGTTCAAAAAGAGAACGTATAACTCCTTCACTACAGGATGGACTACTTTATCTACATAGCAGACGATTTCTTCTTTTTGTGTATAGGGCTTTTGCTCCTATACCTTTTCATATTGGCTGTTGCCTCACATTTCAAACATTCCAATTATCCCAAAGCCAGAAAACAATATCAGTGTGCCATATTAGTTCAGGACGGAAGCCTCCTTCCTTTCATGTATCAACAGGAAGCATATGAATTCATCACATATAAAGATTTGCTGGAAGCAATTAATTCATTAGATAAAGAACGATACGAATTAGTCATCCTTCTTTCTGATAAAGCCAGTGCTTTATCACCCCATTTTCTGGAAAAGATTTATAATGCCTACGATGCCGGAATACAGGCAATGCAGTTGCACACGATCATTAATAATCATAAGGGAGTACGGAAACGTTTCCATACTCTATCCGAAGAAATCAATAACAGTCTTTTCAGATCGGGGAATACTCAGATCGGCTTTTCTTCAAGTCTTTTCGGAACCAATATGGCTTTCGACTTAGAATGGCTACAGAAGAATCAAAGAACTGCCAAAACGAATCTCGAACGAAAGTTATTCAAACAGAATATATATATTGAATATCTGCCGGATGTGATTGTACACTGTGACTCCGCCCCTGTTTATCCCTATCGCAGGCGCATACGGAAGACCCTCTCTTATCTATTGCCGTCTTTATTAGAAGGCAACTGGAATTTCTGCAACCGTATAGCCCAGCAGCTGATACCTTCTCCGATGAAATTATGCACCTTCGTCAGTATCTGGACTTTATTGATAACAGGATACCACTGGACCTCGTCACTCAAGTGGTGGATATTGCTTTTAGGATTGGCAATCACATACAGTCTGGCAATACCGGATTATTTAGTAGAAGATAAAAAGAAACAAAAACATTCAATATGGAAAAAAGGACACTGAAACTGCGAATCAAACAAAATCCGGCTTTGAAACAAGCCGTACATCGTTTTATTATGCATCCTGTAAAGACACGCCCCAACTGGTGGATACGCCTTTTCTATTTTGTATATCTGAAACGTGGAAAAGGTTCCGTGATTTATCGCAGTGTCCGCAAAGACCTTCCTCCTTTTAATCAGTTCTCGCTAGGACGCTATTCGGTAGTAGAAGACTTTTCCTGCCTTAATAATGCGGTAGGAGATTTAATCATTGGAGATTATACCCGCATCGGATTAGGAAATACCATTATCGGTCCGGTTCTTATAGGAAATCATGTGAATCTTGCACAGCATGTAACAGTCACAGGACTTAATCATAATTATCAAGATGCGGAGAAATCAATCGACGAACAGGGAGTAAGTACACAGCCTGTCACTATTGAGGATGATGTATGGGTAGGTGCAAACTCAGTCATACTGCCAGGAGTTACTTTAGGGAAACATTGTGTAGTGGCTGCCGGAAGCGTTGTCAGCCGTTCCATCCCAGCATACTCTATTTGTGCCGGTTGCCCTGCCAAAGTGATCAAATCATATGATTTCGCAACGAAAGAGTGGAAAAAAGTAAAATGATATCCACCACTAATTATTAATAGTGAGAGCAGCTACGCAATATACCTTATAAAGGGGATTGTGACAGATACAGAAACGCACTATCTTTGCAGTATCAGAATTGAATTAATTAGTCATAATTTTATTACGTAGCCACATTTAAGTAAAAATGAAATAGGGTCCCGCCGAAGCGATTTCGTCGGGATTTTATTTTATACACTCCTGGCATTAGCAATCCCGGTATTTATATACCTTTCGGCTCCCCTGCGTCTATAAACAAAAAACGAGTCAATTCCTAGAAGGGAACCACTCGCCACAGCATCAGAAAAGCCAGAAAGGCTTTTCTTTTATTACCTCAATTCCTGAAAACTAATCTTCTTTTTACCTTTTAAACTTCTTACCTATTGTTATCCTTTTTACCTTTTACCAAAAAATGTCCTATTGAACACTAAAAAATTTAATACCTTAATTATTTAAATCTAATACCTTAATAATCTTTTCTTTTACCTTTTAAACTAATAGCAATTTCCCAATTGCACTGCAAAGGTACGAAAAGATTCCGTGTTCGCAAACGGCTTCAGATTTTATAACATTCTTTTAAGGTTATAAATCTTTCACATCATTTAGCGTAACAAGCTTATTTACAATAGCATAAATAGTCAGGCCAGCCGCACTGTGTATCTGTAGCTTTTTGCTGATATTTCTCCGGTGAGTAATGACAGTGTGAATAGACAAGAAAAGATTCTCTGCAATCTCTTTATTCGTCATACCTTTCACCACACAGATCACTATCTCTTTCTCCCGTTGGCTAAGCGTTTCCTGATTGTCAAGCTCCTCCTCTTCCGAAGCCAGATTTAGCAGACCATGAATCTTTTTAGAAAGAATATCCAGATCATCAAAGATAGAAATCGACTCATCATATTTAGTCAGCAAAGAGGCATCTACAAAAGAGCTAACCAAAGCAATCAAACGTATTTTCTTACCGGCAGTTTCTTCCCGGAACTTATTTACATCAAAGTAGTCACCAAAAGTAGGATTTACAATCAGCATTTCCGGATATTGCGTACGCAGGCAATCACTCAGAGCCTCTACTGAAAGTAATTCTATAGGTTGCACCTTCACATTAGGAAGACGCTTCAATGCAGCGGTCAGCCCACCCCGGATAATCACTGAGGTTTCGGCGATCGCAATTCGAATGGCTTCGTTATTTTTCATTTTCCCTAATCCTCCTTTCCAACTTCAGAATGGCAGGAACAAAAATATAGTCTTCAACCTTGCAGTGAGATTCCAAACCGGCCTCACAGGCGTATATATCGAAAAGAGCCGCATTCAACAGATTCTCATTGGCTTTGGCAGGACAATATTTAATGATGATATTTTTCAGTTCTGTCAGCTTCTCTCCCACCTGGTCATGATGCTTGGAGAATGTGCTAATCTGATAATTCCGGGGAGCATTGCCATTTATCAGCGCATCCACATATTTGAATACCGTTTTCTCCTCATAATCCATGTGTTTACGTACCTCTCGTGTATATTCATCAAAGAACTTAAGAATCAGAAAAGCTACATCATCCTGCGAACAGTCAATCGCTTCAATCAGTTTACGGCGAATGGCAGGAAGAGAAAAGTCCAGAAAGTAAATATGGGCTTGCCGCAGATAATCGATTAGTGCAGGTATAGAAATATCCTCACTGCTTCCATCCATCCGCGAAAAGCCTTCAGACATAAAGTTGACTACAATCAGAAAAGTCCTGCAATCTACTCCATTAAGCTCGCAAACTTCTTTCACTGTTTTGTCACCAAATCCCAACGAAAGGCCGAAACGGCTCATCACTTGTAACAAGGAATAGTTATCACTGATGAGATCAATCATCTTATCAGTTGGTTTGTATTTTTGCAAATTATCCATTTACACCTATTTACATTAGAGACTGCAAAGAAACGGAATATTTCGAGGATATGCAATCACCACAAATAGGTATTTTCGCTACTCACAGTTTCCCCAATACTAATTACTTGTTACTAATTTATAACAGGAGGCTAGGCTGGCTATTCTTTTTTTAGTAATTTTGTCGCTATCAATTTGTAATCAGTAATTCATAATTAAATAATATGGCAAACGAACTCGAACTGAAATACGGCTGCAACCCAAATCAAAAGCCTGCCCGTATCTTCATGAAAGAAGGCGAACTACCCATTGAGGTATTGAACGGACATCCCGGTTACATCAATCTGCTGGATGCATTCAACAGTTGGCAGTTAGTAAAAGAACTGAAAGAAGCTACCGGACTTCCGGCTGCCGCATCATTCAAACACGTCAGCCCGGCAGGTGCTGCTGTTGCTGTAGAAATGAGTGACACACTGAAGAAAATCTATTTTGTGGATGATGTAAAACTGTCTCCACTGGCAACAGCCTATGCACGCGCACGCGGTGCCGACCGTATGTCTTCTTACGGAGACTTCATCGCATTGTCCGATACTTGTGATGAAGAGACTGCACGCATTATCAACCGTGAAGTATCCGATGGTGTGATTGCACCGGATTACACTCCCGAAGCTCTGGAAATCCTGAAAAATAAAAGAAAAGGAACTTACAATGTGATCAAGATAGATCCGGCTTACCGCCCGGCTCCTATCGAACACAAAGATGTTTTCGGAGTGACTTTTGAGCAAGGCAGAAACGAACTGAAAATAGACGAAAGTCTTTTGAAAGAGTTACCTACACAAAACAAGGAAATTCCGGCTGAAGCCAAACGTGACCTAATCATTTCTTTAATCACCTTAAAATATACACAATCCAATTCCGTATGTTATGCAAAGGACGGACAGGCGATTGGTATCGGTGCAGGACAGCAGTCACGTATTCACTGCACGCGCCTTGCTGGAAATAAAGCAGATATCTGGTATCTCCGCCAACATCCGAAAGTAATGAATCTGCCCTGGATTGAAAAAATCCGCCGTGCAGATCGTGATAATACTATCGACGTTTATATTTCAGAAGATCATGATGACGTATTGGCAGACGGCGTTTGGCAACAGTTTTTTACAGAAAAGCCGGAAGTACTGACCCGCGAAGAGAAACGTGCATGGCTGGATACAATGACTGGCGTAGCTTTGGGCTCTGACGCATTCTTCCCCTTCGGAGACAATATCGAACGTGCACACAAAAGCGGTGTAAGCTATATCGCACAACCGGGAGGTTCAGTACGAGATGATCATGTTATCGGTACATGCGACAAGTACAATATGGCAATGGCATTCACAGGCATTCGCTTGTTCCATCATTAAAACATATCAATCCCCTTTATAATAGAAACTAATCCGTTTCTCCATTATAAAGGGGATTCTTATGTTTTAAGACCTGCTCAGAAAAATAAGGGTATCTTTTAAAGCATCAACTCCACAACCAACAAAAATATTTTAGTATAATTCATCCTCATCTACATTCTCTGAAATAGTGAAATCAAACCAAGACAAGTCCGTCTTATTTATTACCCACTTGCTATAATTCTTATAAGCCTTCACTACTGACGATTTTTCTTTCGGATATCTCCATGCCGGGTCGCTTGCTGAAGTACGAGGAAAATCTAATGCCCAACAAGACATATCTTCCATCCGATAATAAATATTTCGTGATGCATCAGAACAGTCATCCGCAGTTTGAAGCAAGTTTGTATCCATCTTCGAAGTCGGAGCAAAGTCTGTTAAATGAATTTCATGAGAACGGTTGTTCACAAATATAAATGGATTGAATTTCATCATTGAAACATTGTCAACCGGAATAGTCAGCGGAATAGTGATTTCAACTTCCGCTGCTGAAACAAAACTCGTCCCCTTTTCTGTATTTACAAAACCATTTATATTAGGAAAGAGTCTGCTTACATCTTCCCAAATCACAAAAGTCGCCTTTGAATTACCACTTTCGAAAGTCGCTCCCATCACCTTTGCAGCATCAATATAACTTTCTGCCAATGGAAGTTCAATGCCAAAACCGATCTTTGTATAAGCGGCAGCCCCTTTGGCTATTGGTTTAAAACGCAATTTAATGCTTGTAATCTTGTTTTCCGTATTCTTTCCCAAACCGTATGCATAATTTACTACAAAGTCATTCAGGTCATAATCACCGGCATTAGGCCACTGGTCTTCGAAAGCCAATGTACCATGAATAGATTCAGTTACAACTACTTCTTCTTCAACCGGAATATCCTCTCCCGGTTCAATTGCTTTTTCAGGAGTAGCAGTCACTTTCAACATTACATCATTAAAATCATAATCTGATTGATTATCGCCAAAAGGACGGATATCAAATCCGGTCACACAACAATTATAACCATCTAACTGACGAGTTACAGCCTGAGATTTTCCCCATTTATTCAATACCGGAGTAGAGTAATACATTCCAGAGACGTCACCATTAACAACAGGATTCGTTTTATTTTTAAAAGAATACGCATTCTTCGTTGTTACATCCGTACCATCCTTCTTATAACCGGCACGTGCTACAACAAAACCTATCCGTGTCCCTTTTGGGAAAATCTCAGTATACTCCTTTCCATTCCAATAAAGTAACTGAACTTTCAAACCCGACGGACACTGCAGCTGGTTAGTATTAGGCAACAACATAGTCATCCGAAGATGATCAATGTCATTTGGACTATTCAGTTCTTCCTCTTTATAATTATAATACATCAATGAATTATAAACAGTCTGATTAGCGACATAGAAACCACCATCACCGACATAAGTCACCCAAACTCTGGCTCCATTTTCATCAACGACCCGTAAATCCGAGTTTTTATCCAAATCTGCTTTCTGAACATTCTGCCTCTCTGGGTACCAACTATCAATCTGATTAATCAAAACAGGAGATAGTTGCTCTTTAGAGACCAAAGAACACCCACCCTGCAGCGGAATACCATCCCTACTTATTTCAACATTCTTATAAGGGATATACAATTGATACAGACCACTGATCGGTCCGGAAAATGAAGGAATCTCAATCGAAAAAGCACGCGAGACAGCCATATGAGGAAAACTGACTCCTTGAAAATCCAATGAAACAAAATCCTGAACATCCGCTTCCTTCACCTGACCATAACCAGCAGTGAGAGGAGCCACATAAATTTTGGAAACATTATTTCCTATCACCACTTCAGCTTTCAACTTACCTGAAGCATCCGTATATCCGACAAAGACCGGATCAATAGAAATAACTCCTTCGCCCGTGTAAGGCTGACTCATAAACACACCGAATTTCACACCGGCCTGTGATTTTCCATCACCATCGACAGCAGTAATAAATATACTCCTTTGCGTTTTCAACAAGAAATCCGTAGATAAACCGAGTTGAGCATCCTCAGGCGTTCCTTCATCCGGATTATACAAATTTTTCTCTTCTACACATGAAGCAAGAACCATGCCGATAACTCCAAAAGAAAAATACTTTAAGCTTCTCATATTCATATAGTATATGTGTCTGTTTTGATCTCTGCAAAGATAATACATTATTTAAAAACAACTTTAATAAAAGTTGCATTTCTTGTAGAAAAAAAGCGAGAGAACATCCCCATTTATAATGAGAATAAAGCAATTATTCCACTATAAATGGGGATTTCCTATTTCTCCGAGACCCTCTATCTTTGCACCATCACATTAAAATAGAATCAAAGATGAATAAAATTGGAGTATTTTACGGTTCCACTACCGGAACAACAGAAGACCTTGCCCGTCGGATTGCAGAGAAACTAGATGTTCCTTCCGCACATATTTATGATGTATCCAAACTCACTGAAGCTTTGGTCGGTGAATATGATGTACTGGTACTAGGCAGTTCCACATGGGGAGCCGGTGAATTACAGGATGACTGGTACGACGGAATTAAAATTTTAAAGAAATGCGATCTGTCTCACAAATATGTAGCCTTGTTCGGTTGTGGTGATTCCGATTCTTACAGCGATACTTTCTGTGATGCTATCGGTATTCTTTTTGAAGAGCTGAAAGATACCCGCTGCAAATTCTGTGGAGTAGTAGACACATCTGGTTATACATTCGATTCTTCTATCGCTGTCGTTAATGGCAAGTTCGTAGGTCTTCCAATCGACGAAGTCAATGAAGACGGTCAGACAGATGAACGTATCAGCGCATGGGTTGAACAAGTAAAACAAGAAATCAGCTAATCTTTATCTCCATATAAAATAACAGTTTACATCATGGCTACCGAAAGAATCATTCCCGGAGAAATCCGGATTTTCCTCAACCACATTTATGAGTTCAAGAAAGGCGTACGCAACATGGTACTCTATACGATGAGCAGAGAGCACGAAGAGTTTGCCATCCGCCGGCTGAAAAATCAGAAGATCAGTTATATGATACAAGAAGTAGGTACTAACAAGATTAATCTGTTTTTCGGCAAACCCGAATGTATGGAAGCCATGCGACATATCATCATTCGCCCTTTGAATCAACTGTCTGCCGAAGAGGACTTCATTTTGGGAGCCATGCTGGGATACGACCTTTGCCAACAATGCAAACGGTATTGTAATAAAAAAGAAGGTATAAAGATAGCCGTCTAAAGAATAACTTTTGCATTGTTAGCTTTGTTTTGTATGTAGTTTGTCTTGAGTAGAATCGTTTCAAAAAAAACAGGTTTTCATAAAAACATTTTCCAGTGGAAACTTGTTCTAATAAGAAACGATTCTCTATAATAACAAACTAACAACAAACAGTATGCTGACACACCAACAAGAACCATCCAAAGCCTACATACTTGCGGGCATTTTCACTCTCTCCTTACGACTGATCGTCGGCTGGACTTATTTCTCAGCTTTTTGGCGCAGACTCGTTCTTGAAAACAAACTCATTCCGGATGGAACCGGATACATTGGAGAAAAATTCAATCATTTTCTTCCCAATTCCATTGGCATCAAACCGATTATTGAATACTTGGTCAGCACACCGGATTTACTGTGGTGGGCAATGGTTATTTTCACATTAGTAGAAGGCATCGTCGGGTTACTCTATATGCTCGGTTTCTTCACACGATTAATGAGTATCGGCGTATTCAGTCTGGCATTCGGCATTCTTTTAGGCTCCGGCTGGCTGGGTACTACCTGCCTCGACGAATGGCAAATCGGCATCTTGGGAGTGTCAGCCGGATTCACTATTTTCCTGTCCGGCGGCGGAAAATATTCTTTGGATTATCTGTTATTGCCTAAACTTTCCAAGAACAAATGGCTTGTATGGCTTACTTCCGGTGAACTTCCACTATCTATCAAGCAATTCAGTAAAGTCGCAATAAGCGGTGCGGTACTGCTTTTCATACTGACCTTATATACTAACCAAGTCTTCCATAACGGTGTTTGGGGACCTTTGCACAACAAATCGGTCAAACCGGAACTGGAAATATCCAACGCAAAGATTCAAGAGGATATCCTCACGTTCAAAGTATACCGGATAGAAGGAGCCGACGTGTACGGTTCCTTCCTGATCGGCATAACACTAAAAGACGAGAATGGAAAAACAATACTTCAAAAGAATGGAGAAGAGCTAGCCCGCTTCCCACTTACCCGAATAAAAAATGACTATGTAGCCAAAGTAGCTCCGGGAAAGCACAGCCTCATCATTCCTTTGGGAAGTAAAGCAACCCTTACAATCAGAAGTGATATTTTTGTGGACTTGCCCAAAGGTGACTACGAACTAATTCTGACAGATATAAGTGGTATAACCTGGAAAGAGAAAATTACCGTCAATTAAATCAAGTCAGAAAAATCTAATAACAAAAGAAGGTGTATATCAGCAAAAATGCCGATATGCACCTTTTACTCATTTACCCTTTCAAATTTCCTTGCTTCTCATTCTAAGCAAAAAATTACCTACATATACTGAATTTAAGAAATAACTATGCCTACTTTTAGGTCTTGTTTTTTTGTCTATCCCACTTAACTTTACAAATTATAAACCATCAAAACAAATAAAAGCATGAAAACTTTAAAGACATCTTCTAAACTAAAAGAATTAATCATAGGGATACAAATATAAAAAACATTCCACATACCTACTGATTACCAACTTTCAGAAAAATATACTTATTTTTAGGTATTGCCCGCTATTTCACCTTCCAATACCTTTGCATCGAATTAAAATTATAAAAATTAAAGTAAATGAAAAGAAAGGTATTGCTATTTTCTTTATGTTTGGCAGCCTGTATAGCAAGCAGTTATGCTGAAAATATCACAGGAGCTAATGAAAATAATGACAAAACAGAAAAAGCGACAACAAACGAACCAAAAAAGAAATCACGCCTTACATTTGGAGGCTATGGCGAAGCAGTGCTGACACGCAATTTCTATAGTGATAACTACTTACGTTACACAGATGCAGCAAGTTTCAAAAATGCCAAAAGTCATGGTCGTTTTGATCTTCCGCACGTAGTGTTTTTCGTCGGTTATGACTTTGGAAAAGGATGGACTTTAGGAACCGAAATAGAATTTGAACATGGAGGAACAGAAAGTGCCATTGAAATAGAAGAGGAAGAAGGAGGTGAATATGAATCAGAGATAGAACGTGGCGGTGAAGTAGCTTTAGAGCAGTTTTGGATTCAAAAATCATTCTCCTCTGCACTCAATTTAAAGATGGGACATATCATTATTCCTGTAGGTGGAACCAACCAGCACCATATGCCAACTGAGTTTTTTGGAGTATATCGCCCCGAGGGTGAAAACACCATCATGCCTTGTACATGGCACGAAACCGGAATCAGCCTGTGGGGACGTGTAGGTAATTGGCGTTATGAGGCATTATTCCTACCGGGATTAGACTCCGACCGCTTCGGACGAAAAGGATGGATTCACGACGGAGCCGGAAGTCCTTACGAATTTAAAATAGCAAACTCCTATGCAGGAGCTTTCCGCGTTGACAACTACTCCGTACCCGGGCTTCGTTTGTCAGTCAGCGGATATATAGGAAATACATTCAGTAATACACTGAGTACTAATGAGAGCGCAACTTATAAAGATGTAAAAGGTACAGTTACCATTGGTGCTTTCGACTTCCATTATAACGCTCACAACTGGATTGTACGCGGGAACTTCGACTATGGTCATTTAACAGACTCACAGCTTATTACTCAATACAATATGTCTATGCGTAAAGCATCACCTTCTCCCAAACAAGCCGTAGCATCTGATGCAATCGCTACCGGAATAGAGGCAGGTTACAACATATTCTCACAATTCAGCAAGTTGAGAGAAGCAGAACATAAATTATATGTTTTCGGACGTTACGATTATTATGACTCGATGTATAAAACCAAAGGTACCGCTTATGATTGGTGTGGACGTAACCGTATAGCTGCCGGATTGAATTACTATCCAATGAAAGATATCGTCATAAAAGGTGAATATTCCATCGGATTAATGAAAAGTAACTATAACAATGAGCCCTCTATCTCCTTGGGAATAGCTTACGCTGGTTTCTTCACCAGATAGAAACAGAATAGGTATTATTAATAATTTAAATAAAAACGAGAGAACAATGAAGACTTTTTTTAAATGGCCGGTATATATGGCTTTTAGCGCTCTAATATCAACAAGTATAGTTGCTTGTAGTGATAGCGATGGAGATGATTCCAACCTATTAATTAAAGAAAACATGCTGCAAAGCGCAATGACTCCTTACGTGAATAAAACCGTGATTCCAACTTACAAAGCTATGGCTGATGCAGCTATCGACATGTACGATAAATGCGTAGCTATGCAGGAAGCACATACCGCAGGCAACTTAACTACGGATATGATAAAAGCTGCCGGAGAAGCATGGAATACATCACGTAAATATTGGGAATTAAGCGAAGCATTTTTATTTGGTGCCGCCGCCGATTACAATATCGACCCGCATATTGACTCATGGCCTTTGGACAAAACGGCAATGGACAACATGCTGAACAATGCAGGACAAATGGCACAAATGAGTCCTGAATATGTAGGAAACAATCTAGGTTATGGTCTACTAGGATTCCATGCAGTAGAATATATGCTGTTCCAATTAGATGCCAGTGAAACACAATCATTGCCTCATAACCTGACTTACACAAAAGAAGAAATGATTTACCTGACTTCTGTTGCCGGAGACTTGCGTAATCAATGTGTTCGTTTGGAAGCATCTTGGGCAGGACTTGACAATGTCAGCAGTGAAAAACAGGAAATACTGGAAGAGGCAGAACTTGAGCCGACATTCGATTACGGTTCAAGTATGATAAATGCAGGAAAGGGAGGCAGCAAATACGTAAACTATCAGGATGCAGCAGAAGAAATCATCCAAGGATGTATCGATATAGCTGATGAAGTTGGTAATACAAAAATCGGCAGACCTGTCAACGGTTCTTCAACAGAAGATAAAAACTACATTGAATCTCCTTATAGCTTGAACTCGATCGTAGACTTTACCGACAATATTATCAGCATCCAAAATGCATATACAGGAAGCAATGCAGGTGATGCATCTATCAGCGACTATATCCAACATATAGATCCAACTTTAGATGCAGAATTGAAAGCTGCTATAGAAAAATCTATTGCTACTATCAAAAAAATCCCCGAGCCATTTGCAAAAACGGCAACAACTAATGCTGACGCTAAAACAGCTGTGACCGTTGTAGGTACAGATTTAGTTAATGTACTGGGAAAAGTAATGACAGCATTATCTAAATATTAATTCAACAAAACAACATCCCATAGCGGGCAAACTGAGGATGCAGTTTACCCGCTATTGATGCTTAGTAACAAACTAATTAATTCAGACTAAAGTATGAAAAAGATTCATTATTTATTTGGAATTTGCCTCTTCACCGGACTGATGTCCTGTAGTGATGATAATAATGAGCCGACACCAGAACCGGAACCGGACGAACTTCCTGAATGGTATTATACCGGAGGCGAATTAGGAACGGCTTATTTATCAACTTCAAACGCTTTCGAACAGCCTACCCTTGCCGTAGAAAATGCCGGACTGTATCAATCCTTTAAAAATGGAGAACAACTATTCGAAAAACCGTTTATGACAAACAACTCAGGCGTGCGAAAAGGACTCGGCCCTGTCTATGTACGTAATTCCTGTATGCACTGTCATCCGGGATACGGACACGGAAGACGCATCAATGCCGGTTCATTCAACACAAATGAGATAGGAAACGGCTGTTTGTTGGTAGTATATACCCCTGACGACAACAATTATGTAAGTTGGTTGGCAGGGATGCCTCAAAGCCGTGCTGTAGCACCATTCAAGAACCCACTGGACGAAAGCAAAATTAATATAACATGGAAAAACTATACTGACGAATGGAATAATAAATTTCCCGACGGTGAAACTTACGAACTTCAATATCCGGAAGTGACTATGCCCCAAGAAGCTGTTTATGTAGTAAACCAAGGGTATCAGATTCCCAAAGAGTATGTAGTAAAACTAGAATCAACAATTGGTATCTACGGTACAGGATTGCTGGATGCTATCAGCGATGCAGATCTGAAAGCTCAATATACCCAACAAGAAAAGGATGGATATATGAAAAATGGTCTGAACACAGCTTTCTTTAAAGATGGCGAATGGGTAAGCCAATATTCCAATACTGCACAAGGCGGTGACGGAACAAAATATCCCCGGCGGTATACATATGCCTTAAGTCGTGGCCCTTTACAAGATGCAGCCGGCGCCAACGCTATCTGGAACATCACCAATGTTACTCGTAGTGACCGCCGCTTCCATTATCTGGACGGAGCCGGTACTTATACTGAATACTCAGCTAAAGATCCGGATGTACAAGCCGGATTCGAAGCTTACATAGCACAGGTAGACCCCAATAAAGAACATCCGACATGGTGGAATGGTACAATGGAAGAAAGAATCAAGGCTTACCTGACAGCCAAGGACTTGCCCATAGAAATGACTGATGAAGAATATACCGATTTGATGGTATGGCACAGAGGCTTGGCAGTCCCGGCTGCCCGCAATGTTACCGACAAGAATGTTGTGAAAGGAAAAGAGTTGTTCGAAGAAATCGGTTGTACTTATTGCCACCGCCCATCTTGGACTACAGGATCTGATGAAATCAGAGACCCTGCCAAATTCTTCACCGATAACTCAAAACTGCCAAGATACCCGAATCAGAAAATATGGCCTTATACTGATATGGTACAACATAAGCTCCATATGGAAAGTGATATTCGCACCGGATGGTGCCGTACCACTCCATTATGGGGACGTGGATTACATCAGAAGTGTACAGGTTCGGCCACATCCGACCGTCTCCATGACTGCCGTGCACGAACTGTTATCGAAGCAATCATGTGGCATGGAAATGCACAAAGCGATGCCCGCCGAAGCATTGAGAAATTCCGCGAATTATCTAAAGCTGACCGCGACGCTGTTGTTAAATTCATTGACTCTATCTAACTCATTAATGCAATGAAAGAGGCTGTGTCAAGCTCAAAGTGACAAGCCTCTTTCTACTTTACTACAATCGAATGGCTACATACAAACTACCTCTAAAATATTTATCTTTCGGACTGACAAGCATACTGGTATGCACCTTAATCACTGCGACCATCCTTGAAAAAGTCTACGGAAGCACATTCGTAACACAACAGATTTACGGTTCTCCACTCTTTATCTTTCTATGGGGAATAGCAGCCATAGCTTCGCTCATCTATCTGCTCATACGAAAGATACAAAAACAATTCATCACTTTCTGCCTACATCTCTCATTTATCCTGATATTAGCAGGTGCACTTACCACACACTTGTTCGGCATTCAAGGAGCTATACATTTACGCCAAGATATGGCACCTTCCACCACATTCACATTACTTGACGGAAAAACAGCCAACTTCCCGTTTCAGATTTCTCTTAAAGAATTTCGTTTAGAATATTATCCAGGCACTTTCGCTCCAATGGACTTTGTCAGTACTATCCTCATCAAGGATGAAAATATGGAAAACCATGAAGGAGAAGTTTCTATGAATCACATATACAGTTATCATAATTACCGTTTCTATCAATCGAAATATGACGAAGACGGTAATGGCACGACCCTCTCTGTTTCACATGACCCATACGGCATTGCCATCACCTATATTGGATATGCTTTGTTATTATGTTGTATGATTACTTTCTTCTTCAAAAAAAACAGCAGTTTCCGCAAATTACTTCACCATCCCCTATTGTACAAGGCAGCCGCAATAAGTATACTTTTCCTTTACGGTTCAATTAATACGCTACAGGCAGCAGACTGTCCCGAAACATTGCCCAAACAAATAGCCCGGCAGTTCGGTGATTTATACATATATTATAATGACCGCATCTGTCCGCTCCAAACGTTAGCAAAAGACTTTACTATAAAATTATATGGTAAATCAAGCTACAAAGGACTAAGCCCCGAACAAGTACTGACTGGATGGTTCTTCTATTATGATGATTGGAAGAGAGAACCGATGATCCGTATCAAAAGTAAAGAGGTTCAAGCCTTGTTGGAAATTAACCAAGAGTATGCCTGCCTGACTGATTTTGTAGACATAAACGGTTATAAACTGGAAGTTGCCATGCAAGGAAACTCTAAAATAAAAGATCGGGCAGGAATTGAGAGCGCCAATGAAAAGTTTAACCTCATTAGCATGATCAGCACAGGAAGCCTTTTAAAAATCTATCCCTATCGTAAAGTGGAAAACCAACAGACAACATGGTATTCACTGGCAGACAAATTACCACAGGATATGCCGGACGGACAATGGGCCTTTATCAGAAACAGCATGAGCTACGTAGCAGAGAAAGTGGCTGGGAAGAATAATGCAGAAACAGCCACTCTATTGGAAAAGATAAAAAAGTACCAACAAAAAGAAGCCGGGACAGAACTTCCTACAGATACCCGTTTCATAACCGAGAAGATTTATAATAACATGAGTTATAACCGTCCGCTAGCTATGTTTTGCATCACCATTGGTTTATTGGTTTTTATTTTTTATTGTCAACAAATGATTACACAACAGAATAAAAGAAGTCATTGGCATCTTTTACTAAACATCATCTTAGTTGTTATCTTCATCTATCTAAGCGCCATCATTGCTTTTCGAGGTTATATAAGTAATCATCTTCCATTGTCTAACGGATTTGAAACAATGCAATTTATGGCTTGGTGCAGTGTTTTACTTACTTTTTTGCTGCAACGCAAATTCAGTATGGCGTTACCATTCGGTTTTCTGCTTTGCGGACTTACTCTACTAGTCTCCATGTTGAGTGAAGCCAATCCACAAATCACACAATTAATGCCTGTTTTGGCCTCTCCCTTACTAAGTATCCATGTAGTAGTCATTATGATAGCCTATTCTCTATTAGCGTTCATTATGCTAAATGGAGTAACTGCTGTAATACTGCACTATTCGAATAAAGAATGTATTCCCCAAATAGAACGCTTACAGGTTATCAGCAGAATTATTCTTTACCCTGCCATATTTTTGCTTACCATTGGTATTTTTGTTGGAGCGATATGGGCAAACATTTCCTGGGGACGATACTGGGGATGGGACCCGAAAGAAGTGTGGGCACTCATTACAATGCTGGTTTACGCTTTAGCGTTACATCCCTCTTCACTCCCCCCATTTCGCAAACCTATGTTTTTCCACATTTTCTCCATTGTAGCTTTCCTGACAGTATTGGTTACTTACTTCGGAGTAAACTATATTTTGGGTGGAATACATAGCTATGCAAATAGTTAACGTTCATTCCAAGAAACAAAATACAAATTGTCAAAAGTGACAATTTGTATTTTGTAATGCTCAGAGTTTCGCTAATTCCGCCCCTTCTCTACCCTCGGAATTTTTATCGGAATCTAAGCAATCAGCGATTTATCAATATCGAAGTTTTATAGCAATTATGATATCACTCTGCACCTTCATCTTTCTCGTTCCGGTTCTCTAAGCAAACAATTTAGCCAATAGTCTTCCCTTCTGCTCTAACTATTTCGTTCAAGTCTATGAACGAAATAGAAAGGGAAAAGACTAAAAACAGTCTATTTCCACCTTCTTTTCAGGATACTGACGCTATTTGCAGGGTATAGTTACGCTATTCGCAGGCTATAGTTACACTATACGCACCGTATACTTACACTATATGCACCGTATACTTACTCTATATCTTGTCTAACCTTACTCTTCACGCTAATAAGCCCCGTGCTGAAGCACTCTGAGAGCCGGGTCGGGAGTAGAAGAACTCCTTTCTGAGAGCAGGGAATCGCTATTCGAGGTTATTATACAATATACAACGACAGGAAATTACCTTAAATCAAATCAGAAAGAAAGAATATCACAGAAAGTATTGCGCTTTTTGCTATTACACATACCTTTTCCCAATATATGCGAAAAGGGGAGAATATCAATTCGCACATCCTGTGGATAAATACCTGTCCAGCATGGTAAAGATAAAAACAAGCTCCGCTCTTTATCTTTTCCTGATTAAACATATCATGCAGCAGATCATTGTGGAATTGACTGTCAAGGGATGCTTTTTTATAGGATAGAGGAAAAAACTAACAGATTCCTTTGTGGGTGATTAGACAAAACTGTATTTTTAGAGGCATAATACCGATATTGATGAATTATCAGAATGTATGTGATAAGATAGAACAAGGAACGGACTTGAAAATCATAAAAGAACTATTGGGGCATGAAAATATTAAAACAACAGAGATGTACGCCCATATAGCAGACACTTACAAAAGCAAAATTAAAAAAGATGGAAGTGAAAAAGAAAATAGAACAATTGCGCCGAAATAGCATAGTTCTCAAGATAGCAAGAAAAGAAAAGTATAAATTATATGGAACTCGTTTCGGAGGAAAACCAGATGTTCCTTCTGATTTCGTATGGCCATACTTCGAAGGAAAAAATTGGGAGAACATCGTGGAAAATCGTCCACTAACTTTTTTGGCGCAGTTCAATTGTGAGGAGTTGGCTCAATATGATACAGAACATTTACTGCCTGATCACGGCATATTGTCCTTTTTCTATGAAATGGATACCGAGCGATGGGGCTATGATCCAACGGATAAAGGATGTGCACGTGTTTTCTGGTTTGAGGACACTTCTGTATTATCTCCAGCAGAATTTCCAACGGATATGGAAGATGACTACAAGTTTCCGATGATAAAAATTAAAATGACCCAGAAAACGTCTTATCCTTCGAAAACTGACTTTAACAGCATATTTCCTGCCGAAGACGATGGCAATGATTTTGACGTTGCATGGGAAAAAGTGACCGGAATAAAGCTTGAAGATATGCAAGATGGCTGCCAGTTGCTTGGCTGGCCGGATGTGATTCAGGGCAATATGTTCGTTGAATGTGAATTGGTTTCAAAAGGTTATTATTTAGGTGACGGATGGAGTAACATTCCCAAAGACATACGTCAGCAAGCGCGAGAAATCGCTCACGACAAATGGCAGCTACTCCTCCAACTTGACACTATTGAATGTGGAAACTTTTATCTGATGTTTGGTGACTGCGGACACATCTATTTTTACATCACGAAAGAAGACTTGGAGGCTCGGCACTTTGAACGGGCGTGGCTGATACTCCAATGTTGTTAACAAACTTGGTGGCTAACAAACGGATCAATCTCCCCAAGGTCGATTATCCGTCGAATATTAGTTGCAATTAAAAAATGAAGAAAAATGAAAGTATGTAGATTACCTACACAAAAACAACTACGAATAATGATGAAAGACAGCTTGATTTAAATGGAACATGGCAATCCGGATTCTGTAAAAGAATTGAATTAGATATGAAAGATAAGAGTTTGGGAAAAAACACATTTTGGATTTATTCTACAAATAAGTTTGTTTGGGCAGGAGTTGCAATATGCAGTATATTTAGTGCATTTATGATCTACTTTTTATGCGTAGCCGATTTAAGTGAGAATAAAGTCCTCCTTATTTTCTTGTTACCCATATCTTTGTCTATACTGTTAATCTATTGGACATTACCCAGTAAGATTCTACTTTGTGAGGATAGAATAGAAGAACGAAGCCTGTTCGGGAAAAGAAGCATCCGGGTGGATGAGATTAATTCGTGGGGAGTTGTACAAATGTATAAACCCTACCGTTGTAAAGAGGGTATTTATTCTTACATACCTACCAAGTCATTCAAGCCTTCCCGCAAAATAGAGGAGAACATGATTTTCTCGTATAGCCTGTTTTTATCCAATATTCCGCACTATGACGGTAAAAAGAAAGAGTCCTTCCAAACAGATAAAACGATTTTTGTCAGTTATCGGAAAGAAGTGTATATTGCATTGGAAAAGCATCTAAAAAAAATAAAACGAACAATGGAGAACAACCAATTCAAAGATTAATTATCTTTGTCCCAACAAGAACTAAACACATTAACAACATGAAAAACAAATATCTACTAAGTCTGCTCGCCGCTTTAGGCTTTTCCGGATGTGGCAATAATAACGAGATCTGGGACGAACCTTGTTATTATGGTCCCGGCCCCGTTTGGACTCCTGACATTATAATAAGCAGTCAAGTACAAAATGAAGAAAAAGAAACTATTAATGGTATTCGCGTAGTATCCAGTTATATGAATCAAGAAGATTCATTAATTACAGATACTGCCTATACCGAGTCACGTGAAATAGAGCATTATACGGTAGGCGGTATAGCAATCAATACATTTAAATTCGAAGAGTATCCTCCCAAAAAATCTGAAATGTACCTTGAGTATACAGATGTAGACGGCGAAAAGAATGGCGCATACCAGACAAAAAAGATTAGAATACAAGACCTTGGAAAAGAGGGAAAAGTCACTTTACTTAAAGAGGAGAAAAAAGAAGAAGAATGAAACGTATCATCCCCCTTACTCCCCGCCGATGGCTGGCTTTAGAAATATTTCGCCGGATGAAACACGAAAGAGTGGAAGAACATCCGCTCAGACAGCTTTTTTGGGAATGCACCTTACGATGTAATGTACGTTGCCGCCATTGTGGCAGTGACTGCAAGTCCTCTCCCGCTACTCCGGATATGCCTCTGCAGGATTTTCTAAAAGTACTGGACAGTATAGCAACACATACCAATCCGCACGATGTATTCGTCATTATCTCCGGTGGAGAGCCAACCGTACGTGAAGATTTGGAAACTTGCGGTAAAGAAATATCCCGACGGGGATACCCGTGGGGCATGGTATGCAACGGCCTGTGTCTCACACGCGAACGGCTTCACAACCTGATCCGCAGCGGTATGCGTAGTATATCCATCAGCCTGGACGGACTGAAGGATGTACACAACTGGATGCGACGACATCCCGAAAGTTTCGATTGTGCCGTAAATGCCATACGGGAAATCACAGCTATCCCCGAACTGACATTCGACGTCATTACCTGTGTCACCCGCCGTAGCCTGCCACAGTTGTCGGCTATGAAAGAGTTACTTATCAGTCTCGGAGTCAAACGATGGAGAGTATCTACCATCTTTCCGGTAGGACGAGCCGCCGAAGAACCGGAATTCCGTATGAACGGAGAAGAACTGAAACAAGTGCTCGACTTCATCCGTGATACCCGAAAGGAAGGAATTATCCGTGCGAGTTACGGCTGCGAAGGTTTCCTGGGTAACTATGAAGGTGAAGTACGGAATACTCCTTTCTTCTGTAGCGCCGGAATATCAGTCGGCTCCGTTTTGATTGACGGTTCTATCAGTGCCTGTAGCAGCATCCGCTCCAACTACCATCAAGGAAATATCTATCAGGATGATTTTTGGGAAATATGGCAAACGAAATTCCAGCCTTATCGCGACCGTTCATGGATGAAAAAAGACGAGTGCGCCCGATGCAAATACTTCCGGTATTGTCAAGGCAATGGTATGCATTTGAGAGATAATGAAGGAAAACTACTGGTATGTCATCTGAACAGGTTGACAGGAAACTCTGCAAATGTTCCGGAATAAAAGATTCAGACCCACTATATATTGCTAGTAACCCACCCAAGAATACCCATTTCAGGTGATTGCAGGAAATCGTCAAAGCCCCTATCTTTGCAATATCAGAATTGAATTAATTAGTCATAATTAAAAATTACGTAGCCACATTGAAAACATTGGAATCGGCCGAAGTGATTCTCCCGCATTCTCACATTTGGTTGTTAGTTTTAAAAAACCATATAATGTATTCAATATTACAGAATAAGTGTAAATAGCATAAATTCTAGTAAACAAAAGGCCCGGCTTGTGAAAGCCGGACCTTTTCGTTTTATCTCTGATGAGCCGTTTTTATAGTTTCCATCCCGATGTCTGTTCCTGTATATTCCAAAGTTTGGCGTACAGCCCCGGCCGGCTCAAAAGTTCATCATGAGTGCCTTGTTCCGCAATTCGTCCTTCTTCCAGCACAATAATCCGGTCGGCATTTCGGATCGTTTTGAGGCGGTGAGCGATAACGATTACCGTCCGCCCCGCAATCAAGGTATTGATAGCCTGCTGCACTTCCACTTCATTCTCCGGATCGAGAGAGGCGGTAGCCTCATCCAGCAGCACGACCGGAGCTTCTTTCAGCATGGCACGGGCAATGGAGATCCGTTGTTTTTCTCCTCCCGAAAGAGTGCAGCCGCCTTCTCCTACCATCGTATCGTATCCTTTGGGCAGACGCATGATGAATTCGTGACAACAAGCCTTTTTCGCTGCCGCTACAATCTCCTCATCTGTAGCATCTGTCCTGCCGAAACAGATATTATTCTTCAGCGTATCCTGAAACAGATAGACATCCTGAAAAACCATGGAACAATGTTTCATTAATGACTCCGGCTCCAGTTCTTTCATATCCATTCCGTTAAAACGAACCGAACCTTTACGCGGATCATAGAAGCGTGCGCAAAGTTTCAGCATCGTACTCTTTCCGCTTCCGGAAGGACCGACCAAAGCAGTGAGCGTCCCTTTTCTAAGAGTCACAGAAATATCATGCAGTATTTCCTTTTCCTGATAACCGAAAGATACATGATCAAAAGTAATATCTCCGCTTTCGGGCACATCACGATCTCCCTTCATTTCCGGTTCGTTCATCAACGTAAGGATACGTCCTCCTGCGATGGAGAAGTAGCGAAACTCGGCAAAGTTAGTCAAGGCAGATGTCAGCGGATCGAAAACACGGGAACCGACCACCAGAAACATGACAAACGTGAGCAGTGAAAGTTCGCCTCCTATCAACAGGTACGTACCGCAAAGTATCATGAATGTCAATCCGGCACGGATCAATGTGACCGAGAATAAGATAAATGGACCGAGAAGCACCTCCTGCCGGATACAGGCACGACGGAGATCACTAAAAGCCATTTTCAGGCGTTCGAACTTGCCTCCCAGCAAATTATATGCTTTCATCACCCGTATGCCTTGCAGATATTCTTCCAGACGGTTTCCGGCATTAATCTTGGCTTCAATCTGCCGCACACTCAGCTTACGCTGGGCGATATTGCTAAGCAACAGGACAGCAACCGCAAGCGGTAAAGCTACGAACATGGCCACCGCCATGCGCCAGTCAATCCAAAGCAAGCCAAGGAAGGCAAGAACCGGCATTACCAACGCTCCCATCAATTGGGGCAAGTGATGGGATATTCCCGTTTCCGCCATAGTAAAGTCAGTGATCAGCATGGAAGAAAGATCCCCCGGATCTCTGCGGGACAGGAATCCCAAGGATAATTTACGCAAATGCTCGGCTAAATTAATACGCCCTTCGGCACTCATCTCATAAGCACCGCGAAAGTTGGCATGATAGGCGGCGCGTTCGGCAAAAGCCATCACCACCATATACACGACCAATATAGCAAAAACCATCCAAAGACGATTCGTATCCAGCGGTGTACCACTACCGTCGAACGTACGGAAAATCACATTAATGGCTTCGATAGAAAGACAGAACGGAGCGATATTCACCAGATTGGCAAGCATCGTGTAACCGACAGGTCTACGCAGACGTTCGGTATGTCCTACCGTAATATTCTTGATTGCATTCATTTTGTTTCCTCCTTTTTGATAGTTAATTGCCAACGGAATGCGCTGGTATAGGCATCCCACATTCTTTTATATACACCATCCGTTTTGCTCAGCACTTCGTGACGTCCGCTTTGTACGAGCTTGCCTTCTTTCAGGACAAGTATCTGCTCGGTTGAAATGATGGACGAAAGTCTGTGAGCAATAATGATGACCGTTTTATTTTTGATAAGTTGCTGAATGGCTTGCTGCATCTTATATTCGTTCTCCGGATCGGCAAAAGCAGTCGCCTCGTCAAGCACCAGAATCGGAGCATTTTTAAGAATGGCTCTTGCCACACAAACCCGTTGGGACTCACCGCCGGACAAATACACTCCTTTGTCACCGATCCGCGTATGATAGCCGTCCGGCAGACTCTCTATAAAATCGTGGCATTGAGCCGCACGGGCAGCTTCGATCACCTGTTCACGGGTAGCAGACGTATTACCGACCCGAATATTCTCATAGAGCGTATCAAAGAAGAGGAAGCTGTCCTGAAAAACAAAGGAAACGAGATTCATCAAATCCTCGGTCGCTATCTCTTTTATATTCATTCCGCCAATGCAGATCTCCCCTTCACTGACATCCCAAAAGCGCGGAATCAGGTTGGCTACCGTAGATTTTCCGGAACCTGACGGACCGACCAGCGCAGTAATCGCTCCCTGTGGCGCAGTAAAAGAGATGTCTTTCAGCGCTTCGGTACGGGTAGTTTCCGCCTTGTTTTCGTAGGCAAACGATACGTGACGAAACTCGATATCATAGGAAGCGGGCAAATGCGAAACCGCAGTTTCGGGAAGTACCTGTTCATCAAATATGCGGTCGATTCGTTTCACTCCCTCATCAATCTCGTTCGTACTTGAACCGAGATACATCAGTTTATAGATAGGAGAAACCACGCCGGGCCCCATAATAATAAAGAAGAGATAAACTGCCGCCAGACCAATATTCTGCGGCTCTCTGCTCAGAAGCAACAGACCTACGGGCAAAATGAAAGTTATCAGCGAATTCAGCAAAACAGTAAAAGCAATCATACCGGGCTGGTAGGTGTCGCAGACTCTTAAAGCATAACTTTTATAGGCCTCTATCTCACTATTAAACTGGCGGAACGAGCGCACACTCTGACCAAATATCTTCACCACGGGCATTCCTCTCACATACTGGACAGCTGAAGCACTCATACGCTCCTGCGTATCATAATAGATTTTCGTAAACTCTTTGGCTTTTTTCCCAAAGAAGTTCATAAACTGCAAACCGATACTACAAACGATGCAGACCACACAAATAGCCGCCATCCACCCGTTCAGGGAGAAGAAGATGATAAACATCAGCACAATGGTTGCCAGCACATTGACCAGATCGGGAATGGTGTGCGCCACAAAATTCTCTATCTTCTCCACATTCTGTTCCATAGTCTTCTTGATCGCTCCGGTGGAAGTACCGTTCAGGTATCCCAGCGAAAGGCGTCCGATATGCCCGGACAGACGAATGCGCAACCCGTAGAGAATACGGAACGCCGCTATATGCGATGCCATCAATGCTCCATACAGCAAAAGCAGTCCTGCCACCAGACCGACAAATGCCACCCATCCCCAGTTTATAAGCACACTGCTATCCAACTCGCTTATCTTGCTGCCATGCAACAAAAGCTCTTTCAGCACTTCATATACCGACCAATAAGGCACCAGCATACACAAGGCACTGACCGCCGAAAGTACCCCGGCAAGCATCAGTAAGCCTTTCTTCTCACCTGCTATCTCAAACAAGCGACTCACACCACTTTTCTTTTTCTGTTTTTCTTTCATACCTTTTCATTTATATATATCTGATTTTTAAAAAAGAACATTCCTCTGAATCGTTCAAAAAAAAGAAGGAGCTCATACATTCATGAGCTCCTTCCAACCTGCCGTTTCAAAGGCTATATATTCTGCTATAAATTTCTGCATTTCTTCTTTCTTCACGTGGTGCAGCACCAGTTCTTCGAGCAAGGCAAACAGCCACACCGTATTGAGATGAATAAAGAAATCGGTGATACCTATATTCAGGTGCGGGTACTTCTGCTTCATCCCCTGAAAAAAGACAAAAATAGTACGTGTCATCGCATCGGTATACTCCGAACGGAAGTTTTCCAGGGATGATCCCTGTGCCTGGAAAAGTAACATACGCAACCGGGCACGGTGTTCAGAAACCAAATCGATATATTCCTGCACGGATTCCTGCTGATAGTCCGAATTCGTAAAAACTTCTATGGACATCTGATTGGCATCATGGCTGTATATCTTGGCATACAAATCATTCAGCACGGGTTTCAGAATCGTGCGGAATATCTCATCCTTATTGGTGAAATAATGGTAGATATTGCTGACTGTAATCCCTGTTCGGGAAGCAATTTCGCGCATGGAAGCATCCTTATATCCTTTTTCGGAGAATACTTCTTCGGCTATGTGGAGGATTTTTTCCTGTATGTCTTCTTTCAAATATTGCATAGTGGCGTTTTATTCACTCTGCAAAGTTGAGAAGAACTTTTGATTTGGGAAATACCCATTTATAGGGATATTTCAACAAGAATTACCTACAGAATAAAAACAGCGGATAAAAGTATCCCTACTTCTACCCGCCTTCTATCAAACCTTATCTATATTAATACCTAAAAAAATCTTCAGGGGATCTGTTTATTCATGTTTCAGCCATTCTTTAGGAAGCACTTCTTTCTCACCCTTTTCATTGACTAATTCCATCTGCAAAACTCCGCCATTGCAATCGAAGTAGCGTACTTCTATCGGGTGCAGTCCGGCTTTCAAGGCCTTCTGTACTATAATCTCTACCGGTGAATGTGCTCCGTCATTATCTCCCAGTAATTCACCGTCCAGTTTCAGCGTACTGCCGTCGTCCGAAAGAAGGGCAAATGTATAGATGCCATCGGCAGGTACTTCCAGGTAGCCCGTGAGTATCAGGCCAATATCTCCTTTCACCTCTTCGGGGATAGAGACGGATTCTACGATATACTCACCATTCACGGGAGCCGCATCGATATCCGCACAAAGATTACCACGGAATTTATGCCATACCGCTTTCAGTCCGGAATTCAAAGAAGCCGGAGCAGCAGTTGCCTCCGCATAAGGAGCTTTGGCGTATCGGGTACGTGCTATATCCGATGGAGTACCGTCGGGACGGAAAGTGCGGAAAGTAAAATCTGTCGTTTCCGTCACTTTCAGATTTCCTTCATAAAGAGTGGATTGCTTAGTCGGCATACTTCCGTCAGTAGTATAACGAACTTCAATGCCCGGCAACGGACATGTCAGATCAACCGAAGCCTCATCAAGGAAAGCATTCACTTTGTAGAATCCTTCCAGATCGGGTATCCGATAGTTCAATCCAAGGATATCCATCCGCTTGAAATGCGGAACAAGCTGACGATAGAACTCTTTCAGATCCGGCTTCGCCTCCGGCTGCACCCAAGCTATTTCACTCAACGCCACCATACGGGGAAGTATCAGATATTCGATACGTTTCATGGACGGAATCCATTCTGCCCAAAGATTAGCCTGCACGCCCCAGAAACATTCTTTCTGTTCGGGTGACAAGCGATCGTCTGCATACGGATCGTATGCCAATATCTTCTTCACGGAGTTTTTATCCTGCGCATAATCAAAATAGAAATATTCATTCGGGCAGGCAATCACTCTTTGTCCTTGCGAAGTGGCCATAGGCACCGCCTCTTTCGACCAGCTCCTCCACCAGGTAATAGCAGCATCCGAAGTCAGTCCGTCAGCAACAACTTCATCCCAGCCTATCAACTTCTTTCCATTGGCAAGGAAGAATTTCTCCATATCGCGCACGAACCACGCCTGCAAATCTTCTACCGATTTAAGTCCTTCCGTGCGGATTCGCTTCTGGCAACGGGGGCACTTTTTCCAGTTATTTTTCTCAACTTCGTCACCACCCATGTGTACATATTCATAAGGAAAGAGATCGAAAATCTCTTTAAAGACATCCTGGCAGAATTCCAGCGTCGTATCCTTTCCCGGACAAATAGGAGAAGAGAATGTTTCTCCCCAGCCGATCAGTCCGTCACAAGCGAGATCAGGGTATTGGGTAATAGCAGCCAGGAAATGCCCCGGCATATCTATTTCCGGAATCACATCGATTCCTCTCTGTGCAGCATAATCTACAATTTCTTTGATATCTTCATGCGTATAGTAACCACCATACAGAGTATCTCCTTCTACAATCCGTATTTTGTTTTCCGGAATCAGGAAGTCGGTATTGTCCTCTTCTACCGCACGCTCCATACAACCACGGTCGTGCTTGTTAAATTTCCGCCACGCTCCTTTTTCCGTCAGCAACGGATATTTCTCAATTTCAATCCGCCATCCCTGATCATCTGTCAGATGCCAGTGGAACTTATTCAGTTTATACAAGGACATCAGGTCCAGTATATGTTTCACTTCATCTTTATTCCAGAAGTGACGGGAAGCATCCAGCATAAAGCCACGCCATTCAAAGCGCGGTGAGTCCTCTATTTGCACGGCAGGAATGGAGAAAGTCTGTTTCGTTCCCTGCACTTCTATTCCGGCAGGCAGCAGTTGGTGGAGGCTGGCAATAGCGGAAACGATGCCCGAATAATCTCCGGCTTCAACCTGAACAGACTTGGGGGTAGCCTGAAGTTTGTAAGAGCCGGGCTTTCCATTATCCTGCCCTAGCTGGAGATAGATATCCGCCTTATCGGCTTCGGTCACCTCTACAGAAGTAGACACCACATTCCGAAGAATATCCTGCAAATATCCGGCAGCCGGAAATAAGGACTGATCGGAAACGCCGATTTTCATTCCATCCTTTAAGACGAAGGCACCCGGCTGTTCCGTCAGACTAACGGGGGTAGGTAAAATTGCGATCTCCTGCTTCACCGTAGGCGTGCAAGAGGACAAAATACATGCTGATGCAATCAGTAGAGAAGTACTTAGTTGTTTGAACATAAGGTTAACTGTTTAATAAGTTGATTACTTTGACTTTTATTGACTATCTATATATAATACAACTCAAACAGGCAAACTACTAAAAGGGAAAGAAAAGTTTTTAGTGATTTACTACTAATGATGCTCCATCGCTTCCATCAAACTATAAGGATATTCTTCCACAAAGATTCGGACAATCTCAATAATATTTTTCTATTCCGCCAAATCCGGTTATCATCTTATTCTCTTTCACTTTACAGATAAAGTTGTTTAATCGCTTTTCAAATTCTTCCGGTCGCTTCCTTGCTGCTTCAATGTATGCAATTCGGATACGCTTATATGCGTCGGAAAAATGCCGGTAGTTTTTCCATGCTATTTCATCTTCTTTCAATCTATCCATTATATCATTGGGAAAAATAAAAGGATCAGATAAAACAGTGCGTATTTTATCTTCAAATTCAGGGTGTATCATTTTATTTTCCAATAACCATTTAAGTCTTTCTTTGTTGGCCTGCGAGTATGTACTTTTAGGTTTTCTAGGCGTGAAACGTTGAATTCGATGTCCTTTATCAAGCGGTTTTATCGTACTGTCGATCCATTCGAAACAAAGGGCTTCTTCGACAGCATCGTTGTATGCAATACTTTTTTCACCTGACGATTTAAGAGGAAATACAAACCAAATTTCGTCTTCGGTTTCAAAGTTGTCCATCAACCACTTTCTCCAGTCTTCCCGATTTTCAAAATACTTTATTTTATTTTCTGTTGCCATAATAGGTCATTCAAACTAATTATTTTACTGCCTTTACATTCGTAATAATGAAGCATTTCGTCCATCTTCTTTTTATCATAACCCGTAATGCAATCTGATAAGACTTTGAATTGCTTACTTACAATCGCCAAAAATACTAAAAATCGGTCAGGCAGACATGATTATCGTTGAAATCATCAATGCCAAATCTGTCGCTTATTTATAAAACATCCGGAAAGCAATCGTTTTATCACATTCCCGGATGCATAAAATGTTCTGAAAATAACGGACCGATATCGTATCAATAACTGATCTTCACTCCGGCAAAGAAACTTCTCGGAAGCGAAGGACCGTAGATATAGTTGGAATCCCGGTTAGCTCCTCTGTCGAAGTCTTTCTGATACGCTTCAAAGATATTCTGGACACCTCCGCTAAGTTGTAAGTCTACCGTTTTATAGAGTTTGAAGTCATACGCTATCTTCACTCCCATATCGAAGAACCGGGGTGTACGGATGGCTTCCGCTTTTCGCTCGGGCATATCGCCCATTGCTGCGTTTTCTGCGCTGATGTCCATACGCTGCACAAGCATACTGCCGGTATATGTACCCGAGAGAGCGATGGACAACGGTTTGACGGGAGTATAAGTAGCCGTAAAATATCCGTAAGTATCGGGAGTACGGAAGATTTTTCTTTCTGCCGGCGCATCATCGTGCCATTTATGCGGTTCATCGTAACGGCTGCGCTGCAATGTCAGTCCTGCCTGTATTTGAAGCAAAGAAAGATAAGCAATCTTTCCTTCCAGAGTCAATCCCATTACTTTGGCTCCCGGACCATTGCTGCGTATTTTCACCAATACACCGTCACCACGGTCAAAGGGCTCTCCTAACACGAACACATCAGTCAGCCTCGTATAAAATCCTTCTACTAACAGATTAGTCTGAAAAGCACCAAAGCGGTGATACATATCTGCGGATGCACTAAAACTCTGCGATTTTTCCTCTTTCAAGTCCTTTGCACGCTCGATCATCGCCACTGTTCCACCTACATTTTCAATATGCATATCTTCGTCAAATGCCTGTGGGGCGCGGAAGCCGGAAGAATAGCTCAAACGCAGATTGATATTATCCGTAGGATTGAAACGCAGGTTGGCACGCGGGCTGAAAATAACATCATCCACCATATTGTGCTTATCCAGACGCCCGCCAATCAAAATTCCCCAGTGTTTGTTTTTCCATTCGTTCTGTAGAAAAGCACTGTAAACCTTGACCGTCTGGTCCGTATGGCGGTCGTATCCCCACATATTATCTTTCAGCCGGTCACGGTTATATTCAAGTCCCACCGTCAGGTCGGAAGGCATAAAAAGACATTTGTCGAATGTGTGCACATATTGCGCACCGCCCATAGCGGTGAGGTCGGTCGTCTTTCCGTATGCTTTCAGAGGATCGTTGCCGGGACCATAATAACTGTCACGATCCGTATTGGCTGCCGAGGCAAAAACACTTAAACGATTCTTTTCATTCGGTGAGAAATAATCGTATTTCAGACTTCCGCCATCTATGGAGTGTTGTAACTGCTCGGCAATATGGGCTTCGTGAGGAGGACGATCCAGCATATCTCCACCACGGCGGAATTCCTGCATATGATGGTATTCAAACGTTAGTTTGGAGTAAGTACTCGTTTTCAGATAAGAACGGAAACCGACCGTCTGATTCTTCAGTTTCGGAAGTTCCGTAAATCCGTCTCCGTCATAATCATATCCCGACCGATGACGGTTTTGCCCGAAGATATACAATCCGGCACGATGATCGTCCGTTACAAGGGAAGCATTCAGCGAGGTGTTGTTATCGAATGCGGAACTGCCACCAATGGAAGTGATCGTATGCGATAACTGACCGGAATTTCGCAGAGGCTCCTTCGTGATGATATTGATCGTTCCCGCAATGGCCGAAGAGCCGAACAATGCCGATCCACCCCCGCGCATGACTTCTACACGTTCGATCATGCTGGCAGGAATCTGCTCCAGCCCGTATACTCCGGAAAGGGCACTGAACACGGGACGGGAGTCGATGAGTATCTGTGTATAGGGGCCGTCCAGCCCATTGATCCGGACTTGCTGAAACCCACAATTCTGACAGTTAGTCTCTACACGGACACCAGGCTGAAAATTCAAGCCCTGTGATAATGTAGAAGAATTAGTGGTTTCAAACAGTTTCAAATCTACTACATTGACCAGAGTCGGTGCCAGACGTCGGGTCGTTTCACTACGGTTGGCAGAGACGACTACTCCGTCCAGAGCAATTGCATCTTCTTCCAGTTCAAAGTTCTCTTCCAGCGTTTTACCTTTTTTCAAGGTCACACTACGGGTAACCGTCTTATACCCTACCGAGCTGACTTCCATCATAAAGTTTCCTTCCGGCAGATTCTTCAGGAAGTAGTGTCCGGTAGCGTCGGTGACGGTCCCTATCGTGGTTCCCTTTAATGCTATGGTAATATAAGGCAGATGCTCACTTGTCTTTTTATCCAATACATGACCAATTATATTCGCATCGGATTTTTTCAATTCCGGATACTCCGGATGTTCAGCCAATGCAGGCAACAAGGCACAACATAGGCTGACCAGGACTAAAAGATATTTTTTCATTGTCGTTAGTCTTTTAATGTTTTAAATCAAAAATAATAAGGATGGGAAGCAACAGCAGTTTCCAAAGAAGACCTGCCTGCTTCTACGTGATGCAGACTAAACGACGGGAGGTGCTCTGAGAGAAATAACGCCCGGACAGGGACGACAATACCGCATACGCTGCGGAGAGGCGAGAAAAATACATAAAAGAAACAGGACAGAAGTCACAAACAAAGGTGTCAAACCATTATCTGTCACCAATGTATGGTCCAATATGTGAATCAGCTGAAACTCTACTGTCGTATGGCTATGTTCGCCACCTTTCTTAAAGGGATGTGAATGAACAATCGTAACCCCGTTTACCACATGGGAGTGAGTAAACAAAGTAATCCCTGCCATGTACGAAATAAACAGTACAGGCAAAAACCACTTCATTATATTCAGGTATATTTGTTTCATTCGTCAGTTTTTGTGCAGCGAAGATAAGGTTTATCTTCAGCGGCAAAGATAGGGATTGTCCGGTTCCGAAACAATCCCCATTTATAAGGATTTATAAGCTAAAAAGATTATTAAACCATTATTAATAGCTAATTTTCACTCCAGCAAAGAAACTTCTCGGCAGTGAAGGGCCATAAATATAGCCCGAATCACGGTCGGCTCCCTTATCAAAGTCATTCTGATAAGCATTGAAGATATTCTGTATTCCGGCATTCACCTGCAAGTTCATCGACTTATAGAGTTTGAAGTCGTATGCCGCCTTCAGAGCGATATCGAAGAAGTCTTCCGTATTGACCGTAATCGGTTTGTCGAGGAATCCGGGAACAGGTTCGTGAGGTATCAGCATCGAACCCGTATAGGTACCGGAAAGGGCGATAGACAACGGTTTGACCGGAGTATAAGTAGCTGTAAAATAGCCGTAAGTATTCGGGGTGCGCATCATCTTCTTTACTGCCGGAGCTTCTTTGTTCCACACGTGCGGTTCGCTGTAATGGCTCTGCTGCAAAGTAGCCCCAGCCTGGATCTGGAATTTATTCAGATAAGCCATCTTTCCTTCCAGTGTCAGTCCCATCACACGTGCTCCGGGAGCATTATAGCGTGTACGTGTCAGAATTCCGTCTTTTACTTCGCCATCAGTCAATGCAAAGACATCCGACAATTTAGTATAGAACCCTTCCACCAAAAAGTTAATCTGGAATGCACCGAAACGGTGGTAAATATCTGCTGAAGCACTTAAGCTCTGTGATCTTTCCTCTTTCAGATCCTTTGCAAGCTCAACCATTGCCACATTTCCACCTACGTTCTCCACATGCAAATCTTCATCAAAAGCCTGCGGTGCACGGAAACCGGAAGAATAGCTCAAACGCAGGTTAATATTTTGGGTAGGATTGAAACGCAGGTTAGCACGCGGGCTGAATATAATATGATCAATCAGGTTATGCTTATCCAAACGACCGCCAAGCAAGAATCCCCAATGATCGTTCTTCCATTCATTTTGCAGGAAAGCGCTACCGATATTTACTTTTTGATCTACCGTGCGGTGATATCCCCACATATTGTCTTCCAGCTTATCCTGGTTGAATTCGATTCCGGCAGTCAGGTCCGAAGGCATAAAAATACATTTTCCGAAGCTGTAGACATATTGTGATCCTGCCATCCAGTTCAGGTCGGTAGTGTTTCCGTAAGCATTCAGATCCTGCCCGCCACCATAATAGCTGTCACGATTGATGTGTTGTGCAGATGCAAACACATTAAAACGGTGCTTCTCGTTTGGTGAGAAATAGTCATATTTCAATCCACCGCCATTGATGGAATGTTCTGTCTGTTCGGCCACATTCGCTTCATGAGGCGGACGGTTCAGTAAGTCTCCTCCCCTGCGGAATTCTTCCATATGGTGATATTCGAAAGTCAGTTTTGAATAAGTAGTCGTTTTCAGGAAGGAACGGAAACCGATTGTCTGGCCATGTATTTTCGGTATTTCAGAATATCCGTCTCCATCATGGTCGTATGCCGAACGGTGGCGGTTCTGACCAAAGATATATAAACCGGCACGCTGATCGTCCGTTACAAGAGAGGCATTCAAAGCAGTATTATTATCGAAAGCGTCTCCATCTCCAATACCGGTAATGGTATGAGACAACATTCCTGAATTGCGAATCGGCTCTTTAGTAATAATATTGATTGTACCGGCAATGGCAGACGACCCGAACAAAGCTGAACCGCCTCCACGCATTACTTCCACACGCTCTATCATGCTGGCAGGAATCTGCTCAATGCCATATACACCCGAAAGTGCACTGAAAATCGGACGGGAATCAAGCAAGATTTGTGTATAAGGACCATCCAAACCGTTAATACGTACTTGCTGGAAACCACAATTCTGACAGTTGGATTCTACGCGTACTCCCGGCTGAAAGCTCAATCCCTGTGCCAGAGTAGTGGAGTTGGTCGTTTCAAACATTTTCATATCGACTACATTCACCAAAGTAGGCGCTAAACGACGGGTGGTCTCGTTACGGTTGGCGGAAACAACTACGCCGTCCAAGGCAACCGCATCTTCTTCTATTTCAAAATCTTCTTCCAGCGTACGGCCTTTCTTCAGTGTTACATTGCGTCTTACGGTTTTATAACCTACTGAGCTGACTTCAAGCACGAAGTTACCTTCGGGGAGGTTCTTCAAAAAGTAGTGTCCGGTAGCATCGGTCACAGTACCGATCGTTGTACCTTTCAATGCCACAGTAATATAAGGCAGGTGTTCTTTGGTGTTTTTATCAAGGATATGACCTACGATGTTTGCATCCGATTTACGTAAATCCGGATATTCGGGATGCTCATGGAGAGCAGCTTGTCCTTCGAGGGCAGGCAACAATGCACAGCACAAGCAGACAAGCGAAAAGATGTATTTCTTCATTTTTCGTTTGTTATTCGTTTTCGTTAAGTGATGATGTGAACAAACAGATGAGGACTTCCCGCTTTACCATAAAGCAGGATACCATCGGTTCAAATGACGGAAAAACGAATAGCAGGAGGGGCTCTGAGTGCCACCACCCCATGATAGGGAGAATAGTAGTGCGTATGCTGCGTAATACCATGCAACCGCCACAAGAGGAATGGAATAAAAAGAGAGAGAGCAAACACAACAGCCGCACCGTCCGTTGTCAGATGTGACAGGAAATGAACTAATAACAGTTCGACTGTTGAGTGCTTATGTGCCGCCCCTTTCTTGAAAGGATGCGAATGGACGATTGTCACGCCATTGACCACGTGTATGTGAGCAAAGAATGTGATACTTACCAAATACGATACAAACAGTACCGGCAAGAAACAGCGCATGATATTCAATGACAATCGTTTCACCTCATCTTAAATTTGAGGCGGCAAAGATACAAACTATTATTTTAACAATCAATACCTATATATACTGATTTTCATTAATACACAGCTGAAGATATCACCTGTATAAATAAAATAAGGAATACCATAGCAATCGGATAAACGGTCGCGTATGCCACGCTTGGAATATTACTGTCTACCATCGAATCGGCAGCAGCCAGTCCCGGAGTACTGGTCATACCTCCCGTAATGGTTCCCAGTAGATCAAGTATGTTGATCTTGAATACCAAGCGTCCTACAATTACCGCAACCAGCATCGGTACTACCGTGATAGCTGCACCCACTCCGAACATCAGTAATCCGCTTTCCTGAAAAGTAGCCACAAGGTTCTTTCCGGCAGAGGTTCCGACTTCAGCAAGGAAAAGCAACAGACCTAACTGCCGCAACAGTTGATTGGCGGGGCCGGACATAGACCAAATGATAGGCCCTGTCTTACCAACGGCACTCAAAACCAACGCCACCATCAATACTCCTCCGGTCAATCCAGGTGAAAACGACAGTGTATCGGAGAAAGAAATATTCAGCTTACCAAATAAGACCCCCAGCACAATACCCATCGCGATGGGGAAGAAATCAGTATCGGAAAGTTTCTTCGCATTGTTTCCCAGTAGGCGGGCTACTCCTTTGATGCCTTCCTTCTCTCCTACCACCATCAGTTTATCACCAAACTTCAAAGCCAAATCCGGTGACGGAGATAAGTCAATACCGCTTCGACGAACACGGGTCACCGTACAACCGAAGTTTTTCTGTAAATTCAGATCACCCAGTTGCTTATTGATCATATCTTTCTTGGTCAATAGTAAGGACTCGATTTCCTGTGTTTTATCCAAAGGAAGTTCGCCTTCTTCACGTTCGCCAATTAATACAGACAGCTGATTCAGTGATTCCTCACTGCCTACTGCCTGAATATAGTCTCCTTCGTGCAATACTGTATGCGCGGTGGGGATGGATATTTCATCTTTATGTTTCAGACGGGAAATAACAGCACCTGTCATTGCCCGTGCATTGATCTGCATCAAGCTACGGTTGAATACGCTTGCATTAGTGACACGGTAGATACAAGTGCCCAACTCCGGAAATTGTCCGCGGCGCTCTATTTCAAGGCGACGGGCTTCCTGATCCAAATTTACACGCATGATTTTGGGAAGCAGCTTCACAAACAAAATCACTCCGATTACACCAAACGGATAAGCGATACCGTAAGCAATGGATGCTAACGGAGAGTGGGTACTATCAATTGCTACCGCCAATCCCGGAGTACTGGTCAAAGCTCCTGCAATCAATCCGACTACACTCGGCGTATCAATATCGAACGCATACTTCAAACCTACTGCCGTGAGGCAGGCAGAACAGATAATAAGCATAGTAATGAGAATCAGCGTCTTTCCTTTACTACGAAAAGAGTCGAAGAATCCGGGACCGGCCTGAATACCGATGGTAAAAATAAAAAGTACCAAACCGAAGTTTCCTAATTCTTTAGGAATAATAACACCAAAGTGTCCAAAAAGAAGAGCAATAAAGATCACCGCTGACACATCAAGCGATAGCCCCTTAATCTTAATTCTTCCTAACATAAATCCCAACGCTACTATCAGAAAGAGCGAGAAATAAGAGGAATGCAATAAGTCAGTAAACATGTTTTTTAAAGGTTAGTTAGTTTAAGGGCGCAAAGGTACGGATTTATTTCAATCCTCACAACATTCTGTGCTACAAGTCACTTCCTCGCCCTCTATCTCTAATGTAGCATGATGGATACCTGCTGCTTCAAGCGCCTCCTTTATACGATGTTTTATTTCCTCCATTTTTGCTATATCATCCACTACAACGTGTGCAGTCAAAGCCGTTTCCGTAGTACTGATGGCCCAAATATGCAGATGATGACAGCTTTCTACCCCCGGCTGTTCCACTATCAGTTGCTGAATCTGCTGAGTATCGATTCCCACCGGAACACCATCCAGCGATAATCGAAGACTGTCATGAAGTAATCCCCAGGTAGAAACAATAATAATCACAGCGATGCCCAGTCCGATAATCGGATCGATGATGCTCCATCCCGTATACATGATAATAATACCGGAAGCAACTACTCCGACAGAGACCAGTGCGTCAGCTGCCATATGCAGGTAGGCTCCTTTTACATTCAGGTCTTTATCCTTATCCTTCATAAAAAGCCAGGCAGTAAGTGCGTTGACCACCACTCCCACTCCGGCAGTCCAGGCAATGGCGGAACCGTCAACTGATACCGGATGAAACAGCTTGTCTATGCTTTCAGCGATAATTATCCCGACAGCAACCAATAATATGACTGCATTTAGTAAAGAAACGAGGATGGTACTTTTCTTATATCCGTAAGTATAACGACTATTCGGGTGTACTTTCTCCAACCGGAAAGCCAACATAGCAAGAATCAGGCTTGCTACATCTCCCAAATTATGTCCGGCATCAGAGAGCAGTCCCAGAGAATCATAATAAAAACCAACTCCGAACTCGACTATAACGAAAGAGATATTCAGAACGATACCTATTATAAAGGCTTTATTAAGAGACGTTACCCGATGATTATGTTCGTGATAATGAGGTTCCATATTCTAAATAGGTTTATATCATATATTTAGGAAACAGTTATCTAAGAAATTAGTTCACTCTTTTCTCAAACATCAAGAATGCAACAAGAGCGGTGACAGGTCTGTGCTCACCAATAAAGTTTTCATCATAACAAAACAATAAAACCAAATAGCTGGTCCACATGATGAGATTCAGTTCCATGAAAGTTACGATAGAGGCACGTGCTCCATAAAAATCATCAATGCATGCTCTAAAGACATAGTAAACAATACAATCAGGAAATAAGTAATCCCTGTCAATACACTTTTCTATTGTAGCCACCTTTCATTCTCTTCTCAATTTCGTATTTTTAATATTTAATTAGTAAATGACTGCAAAAATAAGGACTTATCCTTCCCTATTCAATACCTATATATGATTAAACGCCCATTTTTTTTCATTTCTTTTAGGTATTGTCCCTGCTTATATATCCCCCTAACTTTGCAAACGAAAAATAAATTAATCATTATCTATCAAAATTAAGTATGAAAATATTAAACTTATGGATGGTTGCTCTAATGGCACTATCATTCTCATTCACTTTTGTATCTTGCAGTGACGATAACGACGATACCGACAATACAGAGCAAGCAAAAGCCATTGCCGGCACTTACAAAGGTTATTCTATTGGCGAAAGCAGAATGTTCTCTGATTATCTGATGGGCGACGATGCCAGCGCAACAATTACCGCCAATACAGATGGTACCGTCAATCTGGTTTATAAATCAGGATCCGGAGATTTTATCCTGAATAACCTGACAGTTTCTTCCAAATCATTTAAAGGCGAAGGTGAAGTTGCCCTAGCTATGGAAGGAAGTGAACCTGCCAACTACGAATATACACTGGAAGGTAGTGTCAGCGATGCTAAAGTACTAACCCTGAAAGCCAATGTTCCTGTGCCAATGGGTGGCATCGATATCAATTTCATTCAGGCAGAAACTCCGATTGCTTATTACGTAGCCGCTACTTATAAGTATAATACTAATCTTGCTATCAGCGTTATGGGAAGTTCATATGGTTCTACCGAAGATTGTAAAGCAGTCATTAAACGTGCATCCGAAACGACAGTAGACATCGCCCTAAACGGTTTTGGCAATTTAACCGGAGGCGGTAATATGAATTTGGGAGACTTCACGATTAGCGGAGTAAACGTTGAAAAAGCAGATGACGGCTACACACTCAGTTTAGGCGCATTTGAATCTGCAGCCGAATCCGCAAGCGGTACTACTCCAATTACAGGTGAAAGTCTGGAAGGTACAGTTACAGCAAATGGTAAAGCTAATATTACGGTAGCCTTCAAACCAGGAGCCATGCCTATGGCAATCACCGCAGTATTCACCGGAAACGTCAAAAAAACTAGTGCACAATAAATAACTAATAGAAAAAATGAGAAGAAGCAGTAACGCTATTTTCAAAAATATAATGATACTGGGAGCGGCTATGTCGCTCTCAGCTTGTAATGGAATGTTTGAAGGGATTTATGACGATCCCATTGAAGCGGAAATGGAGATTAAAGAAAGTAGCTTTTCACAAATCAATGCTACCGAGTACACTAACTGGGTCTATATCGACCTATCCGAACGTAAAGCAACGACTGTTGAAATCGGAGAGGAACATAAGAGCGAGATACCAGCAAAATGGGACCTTGCCATCCACCGCTACGACATCAAAACCAATGAAGGTGCAGCCTTTCAGACAACTTATACAAGTATTGATGACCTGAAGGCCAGTGGAAAACTTCCCGCCGAAGAAAATTTTGTAAAAGACGAATGGACGACAGATAAAATAGCAATCGATATGTCCGGTATGATGGAAGGAAACATTAAATATACAGAAGACTATCGTAATGATATTTTATCCGGCTGGTTAAACGTAGACACTTCAAGTATGCCTCCTATTTACACCATGTCCAATCAAGTCTATCTGATACGGTTGAAGGATAATACCTATGCGGCCATTCGTTTTACCAACTATACCAATGCCAAAGGCATAAAAGGATATATCGACTTCGATTTCCTATATCCACTTGATTTCGAAGAAAACAACTAAGAAACCAATTACAAAGAATGAAACCTACATTTATAGCATCAATCTTGATATTCTCCTTTATAGTAACCTGTTCCACATCCGCACAACAATCAACCGAGCACATCAGCGGGCGTGTTACTGATACCAATGGTGAACCCCTACCAGGTGCGACCATTTCCATAAAAGGAGAAGAAACAGGAGCCGTCACCAGTGTTGACGGAACCTATACATTACAACTGCCGGGAATCGGTTCATATATCATTACTGCATCTTACATAGGTTATCAAACCGAACAAAAAAGAATAACCACCGAGAAAGGAAAGAAAGTTAACTTCAGCTTATCCGAAGATCAGTTCGACCTCGGAACAGTCGTTGTAACCGGTACCCGTACTCCCAAATTGCTGAAGGACGCTCCCATCATCACCCGGGTTATCACCTCAGACGATATTAAGAAAGTTAATGCCAACAACGTTGCCGACCTGCTGAAAACAGAGTTGCCCGGTATCGAATTTTCCTTCTCTATGGATCAGCAAACCGCTATTAATATGCAAGGCTTCGGCGGTAATTCCGTACTGTTTCTGGTAGATGGCGAACGGCTGGCAGGGGAAACACTGAATAATGTAGACTACGAACGTCTGAATCTCGACAATGTAGAACGCATAGAGATAGTGAAAGGTGCTGCATCTACCCTTTACGGTTCCAGTGCTATCGGAGGAGTAATTAACATCATCACCCGCGAATCGGACGATCCATGGAACTTAAATCTTAATTCACGTTTCTCCGAACACAACGACCAGCGGTATGGTGGCACTGCAGGATTTAATGCAGGTAAATTCAACAGCCTGACCAACGTGCAGTATAATAATGTAGACACTTATGCCGTAGACAATCCGGGAGATTTCTCTACAGTGTTCGGAAGCCGGGTGTGGAACTTCAAAGAACGTTTAATATACCGTCCGCTGGAAACGCTCAAACTGACGGGAAGAGCCAGCTATTATTTCCGTGAACGCAATAAACCAGGGGATACCCAGGACAGATACCGTGGATTCAGCGGTGGAATGAAAGCTAACTACACCTTCAATATAATGAGTAACCTTGAAGTCGGTTATACTTTCGACCAGTATGATAAGAGTGATTATCAGTCTCTTTATAAAAACGACGTGCGTGATTACAGTAATGTACAGCACAATGTGCATGCACTCTATAATTATACCTTCAACGGAAAGCATACGCTGACTGTCGGCGCCGACTACCTGCGCGATTATCTGATGTCTTACCAATTCACTGATAACGCAGACCACACCATGCATACGGCAGATGCGTTCGGTCAGTTCGACTGGAACCCCACAGAAAGACTGAATGTGATAGCCGGATTACGGTTCGACTACTTCTCCGACTCCAATGTACGCCATCTGTCTCCACATTTGGGAATGATGTATAAGATAGGCAATTGTTCATTAAGAGGATCGTATTCGCAAGGATTCCGCTCTCCTACCCTGAAGGAGATGTATATGGTGTTCAATATGGCAAATATGATGATGATTTATGGTAATCCGGACCTTAAGTCGGAAACAAGCCATAATTTCTCTGTATCTGCCGAATATACCAAGAGTCGTTATAACTTCTCTATTACAGGATATTATAATCTGGTACACAATCGTATCAATACCGTTTACAGCGAAGACCCCAAAGGACAAATCTATACCAATACCGACAAAATGGATATTGCAGGAATTGACGCCAACGTTTCCGCCAAGTATCCTTGCGGACTCGGCTATCGTCTGTCATACACATATATTCATGAGTTCATGCGCGACGGTCAAAAGAAATTCACGGATACACGTCCCCATACGGCAACTGTAAGAATCGACTGGGGCAAGACTCTGAACAAAATAGATTTCAACTACTCACTCAACGGACGTTTGCTATCAAAAGTTAAAACAAACATCTATAACGATAGTTTCAACAATCCGTCTGCCGGAAGCCAGGCAGTCGAGTATCCGGGATATATGATATGGGATTTTACTTTCTCGTTGGGAATTATAAAAGGAATCAATATGAATCTGGCTGTAAACAACCTGTTCGACTATGTGCCGGATTATTATTATTTCAACTCTCCTACCACAACGGGAACCAACCTGACATTAGGACTATCACTGGATATAGACAGGCTCTTCAAAAAATAAACGGCAACAATAGAACTACATACAAAGCTAAAAATAAGAGAAATGAAAAAGAAAAGTAAAATCATTTTAGGTGGATGCATCGTTGTAGCAGCCCTGATAGGTCTATCCGTATGGAATACCTGGTTCAGCGCTACCAAAATAGCTTTCGTCAACTTCCAGACCATACAGCAGGGAAGCATCTCGAAAGCCAACGACAATTCATTCATCAAACTCAGCGAAGTGTCTCTTGACAACCTCGATCGTCTGACCAGTTATGACATGGTATTCATCAATGGCATGGGACTGCGCATTGTCGAAGAACAACGTCAGCAAATACAGCAGGCAGCAGATAAGGGTATCCCCGTATACACTTCTATGGCTACCAACCCTGCCAATAACATCTGCAACCTCGACAGTATACAGCAGAATCTCATACGCGGCTATCTGAGCAACGGCGGAAAGACCAACTACCGCAATATGCTGAACTATATCCGTAAAGCCATTGACGGAAAGGCTTCCGCTGTACCCGAAGTGGAAGATCCGGCAGAAAGACCGAGCGATATGCTTTATCATGCCGGAATCAGTAATCCGGATGATGAACAGGAATTCCTCACCGTTGCCGATTATGAGAAATTCATGCAAGAGAATAACCTTTATAAAGAAGGGGCACGAAAAATCATGATTACCGGACAAATGGCAGATGCCACCGATCTGATAAAAGCACTGGAAAATGCGGGATATAATGTTTATCCCGTTCAATCCATGACAAGATTCATGTCATTCATTGAGGAAGTGCAGCCCGATGCCGTCATCAATATGGCACACGGACGTATGGGAGATAAAATGGTGGATTATCTGAAAGCCAGAAATATCCTTTTGTTCGCTCCGCTCACAATCAACAGTCTTGTGGATGAATGGGAAAACGATCCGATGGGTATGTCGGGAGGCTTTATGTCACAGAGCATCGTAACACCGGAAATAGACGGAGCTATCCGCCCTTTCGCCCTTTTCGCACAATATGAAGATAAAGAAGGATTGCGCCATTCGTATGCCGTCCCCGAACGTCTGAAGACTTTTGTATCTACAATAGACAACTACCTGAATCTGAAAACAAAACCTAATTTTGAGAAGAAAGTAGCTATCTATTATTACAAAGGTCCCGGTCAGAACGCATTGACCGCTGCCGGCATGGAAGTAGTACCTTCCCTTTACAATCTTCTGCTTCGTATGAAACAGGAGGGATACAAGATATCCGGTCTGCCTGTCAACGCTCAGGAACTGGAAAAAATGATACAAGCCCAAGGGGCGGTATTCAACGCTTATGCAGAAGGAGCTTTCAACGACTTCATGCAAAACGGACATCCCGAACTGATCACCAAAGAACAGTATGAAAGCTGGGTGAAAGAATCGCTTCGTCCCGAAAAGTATCAGGAGGTGGTAGATGCTTTCGGAGAATTTCCCGGCAACTATATGGTGACTCCTGACGGCAAATTAGGTATTGCCCGTTTACAGTTCGGTAACGTTGTGCTATTGCCACAAAACGCTGCCGGAAGCGGTGACAACTCCTTCCAGGTGGTGCACGGCACCGACATGGCTCCGCCACACACCTACATTGCCTCATACCTGTGGATGCAACATGGCTTCAAAGCCGATGCACTGATTCACTTCGGTACACACGGCAGTCTCGAATTCACTCCGAGAAAACAAGTCGCATTATGCAGCAATGACTGGCCGGACCGTTTGGTAGGAGCCGTTCCCCACTACTACCTCTACTCTATCGGAAACGTCGGAGAAGGTATGATGGCCAAACGCCGTTCTTATGCTACCTTGCAATCATATCTCACTCCTCCTTTCCTTGAAAGCAGCGTACGCGGCATTTACCGGGAATTAATGGAAAAGATCAAAATCTATAATAACTCCCAGAAGGCAAACAAAGATCAGGAGTCGCTGGCTGTGAAAACCTTGACTGTGAAGATGGGAATCCATCGTGATTTAGGACTGGACAGTATTGCTAATAAACCGTATACGGAAGATGAAATCGCCCGTGTAGAAAACTTTGCCGAAGAACTGGCTACAGAGAAAATCACGGGGCAGCTTTACACAATGGGAGTTCCTTACGAATCGGAAAGAATAACTTCTTCTGTCTACGCGATGGCAACAGAACCAATTGCCTATAGTCTTTTTGCTCTTGACAAACAACGCGGCAAAGCTACAGAATCTGCCGGAAAATACCGAAGTGTCTTTACCCAGCAATATCTCATGCCTGCCCGCCTTCTCGTAGAGAGACTGATGGCTAACCCTTCACTGGCAACCGACGAACTGATTTGCCACACAGCCGGAATCACTCCGCAAGAGTTGGCAAAAGCGAGACAGATAGAAGCCGAGCGCAATGCCCCCAAAGGCATGATGGCAATGATGATGGCTGCCGCAGCCAAAAAGGATCAGGCTGATAATGAGCCGTCGGGCAATGGTCATCCGGCTTCGGCAAAAATGGAAAAAGGACCTCATGGTAAAATGCCTGCAGGCATGAAAGAAGCCATGAAGAAAATGGGTGCTAACATGGACCCGGAAAAAGCGATGGAAATGGCCAAATCAATGGGTGCCAGTCCGGAAGCTTTAAAGAAAATGGAAGCCAGCATGAAGGCTAATAAGGATACATCCACAGACGCTTCGGGCAAACCGGCAATGGCAGGAAAGACTGAAAAGCCGCAGGGTATGTCAGCAATGATGGCAGCTATGGGAAAGGCTCCGAAAGAATACAGCAAAGAAGAGGTGGAATTTGCGCTTGCAGTAGCTGAAGTAGAACGTACCATCAAGAATGTAGGCAATTATAAAAATGCACTTCTGACAAGTCCGGAAGAGGAACTGAGCAGTCTGATGAATGCCTTGAAAGGCGGATACACAGCTCCCACACCCGGTGGTGACCCGATCGCTAATCCGAACACGCTACCTACCGGACGTAATATGTATGCCATTAATGCCGAAGCGACTCCGACAGAGTCTGCCTGGGAAAAAGGTATTGCTTTGGCCAAGCAGACAATTGATAGGTACAAGCAACGTCACAACGACTCCATACCACGCAAGGTCAGTTATACACTATGGTCATCCGAGTTTATTGAAACCGGAGGGGCAACCATCGCACAGGTACTTTATATGTTAGGTGTTGAGCCTGTCCGTGATGCTTTCGGTCGTGTCAGCGATTTAAAACTGATTCCTTCAGCCGAATTAGGACGTCCGCGCATCGACGTGGTAGTCCAGACTTCCGGACAACTTCGTGATCTTGCCGCCTCCCGTCTCTTCCTCGTCAACCGTGCAGTAGAAATGGCTGCCGCCGCCAAAGACGACAAATATGAAAATCAGGTTGCCTCCAGCGTAATAGAAGCCGAACGGGTGCTGACCGAAAAAGGATTAAGCCCGAAAGATGCCCGCGAAATTTCAACATTCCGGGTATTCGGAGGAGCCAACGGTATGTATGGAACCGGTATTCAGGAAATGGTAGAATCCGGCGACCGCTGGGAGAATGAATCGGAAATCGCCGATACTTATCTCAATAATATGGGCGCGTATTACGGCAGTGAGAAGAATTGGGAAGTATTCCAAAAGTTCGCTTTCGAAGCTGCACTGACCCGGACGGATGTTGTCGTACAACCACGACAAAGTAATACCTGGGGAGCCTTAAGCCTTGACCATGTATACGAATTTATGGGAGGTATGAATCTCGCCGTACGCAATGTGACCGGCAAAGATCCGGATGCCTACCTCAGTGATTATCGCAACCGGAACCATATGAAGATGCAGGAACTGAAAGAGGCTGTCGGCGTAGAAAGTCGCACCACTATCCTGAACCCAACTTACATCAAAGAAAAAATGAAAGGCGGGGCTTCTTCGGCAAGTGAATTTGCAGAAGTGATCACCAATACCTATGGATGGAATGTGATGAAACCGGCTGCAATCGACAAAGAGCTTTGGGATAATATATATAATGTATATGTGAAGGATGAACTGAACTTGGGAGTCAAACAATATTTCGAACAACAGAATCCTGCCGCTTTGGAAGAGATGACTGCCGTCATGCTCGAAAGCGCCCGTAAGGGATTGTGGCAAGCAAGTGAAGAACAGGTAGCGGAACTTAGCAAACTTCATACGGAGATTGTCAATACTTACCGCCCGTCTTGTTCCGGATTTGTTTGTGACAATGCCAAGCTCCGTGACTTCATTGCATCGAAAGCAGACGCACAAACCGCTACACAGTACAAAGAAAATATCTCTAAAATCCGTGAAGCAAAAGCAAGCGGCAGCAACAAGGGAGTGGTGATGAAAAAAGAAGAGATGAATCAGACAGCCGAAAATCAGACAAATACATTAAGCAATGTAGCCGTAGGCATCGCTGTCATTATCGTTATTCTTGCTCTGATACTCTTTGTACGCAAGCGCCGCAAAAGCAGTCAGATGTAACCCACGTCCTGTGAATTATCAATCGTAACTTGTAAATTGTAAAATCATATAATGGATACAGTTGTTCTTGTACTTATGCTTCTTACAGCATTTAACTTTCTGTTGAAGCAAACGTTCTGGAAATTGATAGCGGTCGGTATTATCGCCGCTATCTGCGCTGTCTTCGCCGGATTGATGTGGCCGTATGCTATCGAGCAATCGAAGACTCAGATAGCCAATTGGCTAAGCAATCAGCCCTTGATGCTAGATACTTCCGTACTCCTCAGTGTGGAAGTCTGCATACAAATGGCTTATGCCATGCTTGCCGTCCACGTAGCCAATGACTATCCGGTCAAGCCACGCATGATACTCATGTACCGTTTTCTCCGCTGGTTTCCGGGATTATTGATTTTCCCGGTTTTATTCAGCGGGCTGGTATATCTCATCTTTGCTTTTCCGGGTACTTCATTTCAAACGATAGCATGGAGCTATGCAGCCTTTATCCTGGCAGCCATCCCTTGCGGCAGATTTATACTGCTCCATTTGTTGCCGGAAAAAGAACTGCGCCTCGAACTATTTTTCCTGACCAATGCCCTGGTAGCCGTTTTGGGAATTGTTGCCACAGTCAACGGAAAGACTTCCGCAGCAGGTGTCAGTGAAATAGACTGGAAAGCATTGACAGGCGTCATAGTCATCGCACTGGCTGGCGGAATTCTCGGACTTCTCTGGTGGAACATCCGAAACAGAAACAAAGAAAAAAGTGTGAAACAATAATAGAATAAATAACTCTTCAAATTATCAATAACAATGAACTTTATATCAGATATTTTATACTGGATTTCAACAGGCTTGCTCGTTCCTGTCATCGTTTTATTAATCATCCTCTTTTGCCGCGCGATTTTACTTGCCGGTAGTTTCTATGGTCAATATCTGTCCATTCGTAAAACGGAAACCCTGCTCCGCAACAAGCTGAGCAAGCTGACTCCGGACACGGTAGAAGAACTGAGTTCCAAACTTCCGGAAAATTCTAGATCACTTGTCATTACCTATATGCGTCAGGTATTGGACGCCCGTGATACTCCGGCACAGGTACAACGTTTATTGGCTAATTTTGAAATCGCAGCGGACAAAGACTTAGCCATCTCCAAGACCCTGACCAAACTGGGACCGATCTTAGGTCTGATGGGAACATTAATTCCAATGGGACCCGCCCTCGCAGGACTGGCCAGCGGAGATATTGCTTCCATGGCTTACAATATGCAGATCGCTTTCGCCACCACTGTAGTCGGACTGGTAGCCGGTGCCGTAGGCTTCCTTACACAGCAAGTGAAACAACGCTGGTACCTGCAGGATATGACCAACCTTGAATTCATATCCGAATTGCTCAATGACAAACGTTCCATTCATAAAACCTCAGAGAAATGAAACATAACCTATTGCGAAAAGAGGAAGACTCCGACCCGATCAGCGTAGTATCCAATCTGTTCGACATTGCGATGGTTTTTGCCGTTGCATTGATGGTAGCACTTGTCAGCCGGTATAACATGACAGAGGTTTTCTCGCAGGAAGACTATACGATGGTAAAAAATCCGGGTAAAGAGAATATGGAAATCATTACCAAGGAAGGCAATAAAATCAACCGGTATACCCCGTCCGAAGATCAGGACAAGAAAGAAGGTAAACGTGGGAAAAAGGTAGGCATTGCCTATGAACTGGATAACGGTGAAATCATTTATGTACCTGAATAACTAATTAAGGCATCTTTGTCGTCCGAACAATTAACATCGTGAAGAATCTCCTCTTTGTATGTACAGAAGAAGAGATTCTTCTTTAGCACAACACACATACAACTTTTATCATTGGTATGGCGTTGCACAACAGCGATAACCCCGATTGCATGTGCCTTGTCTGCCTGTATAATTGATCTACATCAAATCATTTGAAAAGAATATGCTTCTCATGCTCCATCGTTTACTTTTTTAGTTACCTTTGCGCCGATTTTAAGAATCCCTTTGAACTAAACCATAAGTACTGTGTTGAAACCATAACAGGAATTTACGTATAACTTAAAAGGGTAAGAAAGATGTCTACAGAAATATTAGTGGATACTGTAACCACAACTACAGATAGCTGCCAGATGGTAGCAACAGAAACAACACTGCAAGTAACAGCAGCCACCAAGTCTGACAATCAGACTACAGCCAACGAGGCTTATACCGCTGTACCTCCACGCCGCACTTTCAATGAACAGAAACCGTTTGTTTTTTCAATCGTAGGCTTTGCCGTGGTGTACGTTGCAGCGCTCGTTATCGGACGGATTATCAAAATGCGAATGCCACATCATTCTTAAAAGAAGCGCTTACGACCAACAAAAAAACAAGTCACCGAAATGATCACTCATTCCGATGACTTATCCCCTTTAAACACCTTTAAACAAAATGGAAAATATGCCTCATTACTAACTAAACTAACTAACCCTTTGAGGCATATTTTGAAGAGGCTGACGCATCAGCCTCTTTTTTATTTATAGATAGCTTTCGCTCTCTAATCTTATTTTTTGCGAGCCTCGGCAATATAGCCAAGAGCTTCTTCGCATTTTGCAGTTACATAAGCCCAGTCTTCTGCTGCTACCTTGTCTTTCGGGAACAGTTTTGATCCCATACCGACACAGAATACACCTGCTTTAATCCATGCAGTCAGGTTTTCCTTGGAAGGCTCTACCCCACCAGTCACCATCAGCTTAGACCATGGCATCGGAGCCATCAAACCTTTCACAAAGTTAGTTCCATATACATCACCCGGAAACACTTTGCAAAGATCACAACCTACTTCCTGCGCAAAACCTACTTCAGATACAGAACCACAACCCGGAGTATAAGCTACCAGACGACGGTTACATATCTTAGCGATTTCCGGATTAAATAACGGACCTACCACAAAGTTAGCTCCTAACTGAAGATACATAGCAGCAGTAGCCGGATCAACGATTGAACCGATACCGATAGCCATTTCAGGACATTCTTTTGCTGCATATTTCACGATTTCAGCAAATACTTCCTGTGCAAAGTCACCACGGTTTGTGAATTCGAAAGCACGAACACCACCGTCATAACAAGCCTTTACTACTTTCTTTGCAACTTCTGCATCTTTGTGATAGAATACAGGAACCATTCCTGTAGAGCCGATCTTATTCAATACGGCTATTTTATCGAATTTTGCCATCTTATTATTTACTATTTTAAATGAAATGATTTTTCAAACTCTCAACTCTCCATTCTCAATTCTCAACTTATTTACCTCTGTACGCGACCGCTTGCATCACCACCAGCCAATGCTTCTACTTCTTCTACAGAAACAAGGTTGAAGTCACCATTGATAGTATGTTTCAAAGCAGATGCAGCAACTGCAAATTCAAGGGCAGCACCCTGATTAGGTTTAGTCATCAAACCATGGATAATACCACCGGAGAAAGAGTCACCACCACCTACACGGTCAATGATCGGATCGATATCATAACGTTTTGAAGTATAGAATTCTTCACCGTTGTAGATCATAGCTTTCCAGCCGTTGTGAGTAGCAGAGAAAGATTCGCGCAAAGTAGAAACTACATATTTGAATCCGAATTCTTTCATCATTTGCTGGAAGATACCCTTGTAGCCTTCAGCATCTGTGTGGCCAGCCTCAACGTCAGCATCGGGTTTGAAGCCCAAGCAAAGTTCTGCATCTTCTTCGTTACCGATACATACGTCTACATACTTCATCAACGGTTTCATGATAGACTGTGCTTTTTCTTTCGTCCACAGTTTCTTACGGAAGTTCAAGTCAACAGAAACAGTTACACCGTGACGTTTGGCAGCTTCACAAGCCAGACGAGTCAACTCGGCAGCCTTGTCAGAAATAGCCGGAGTGATACCAGACCAGTGGAACCAGTCAGCACCTTCCATGATTGCATCAAAGTCGAAATCAGCAGCGTCAGCTTCAGCAATAGCAGAGTGAGCACGGTCATAAATAACCTTGCTAGGACGCATAGAAGCACCTGTTTCCAGATAATAAATACCTACACGATCACCACCACGAGCAATAAAATCTGTCTTAACACCATACTTACGTAAAGCGTTTACTGCTGATTGACCGATTTCATGCTTCGGCAGCTTTGTTACGAAGTATGCATCGTGGCCGTAATTGGCGCAGCTAACAGCAACATTTGCTTCACCACCACCGTATACAACATCAAAGTTATCAGACTGCACGAAACGGGTATTTCCCGGAGTTGACAATCTCAACATGATCTCACCTAAAGTAACAATTTTTCCCATTGTAGATAAATTTTATACTATTTATAATAAGTTTGATAATCTTACCGTCAAAGTGGATATCACATGTTCGCGTCTTCATAGATTAAATAAACAATATCCTCTTTGTGTACGCACACAAAGGTACGAGTTATTTTTTAAATAACAAAAAAAGTTATATATTTGTATCGAAAAATTTTTTCTTCATCAATTAAGAAAGACCTCCTATATAAATAAGGTATATAGATATGGATAAACAAGTAGAACGTATTCGTATAAAAGATATAGCCCAGATGGCGGAAGTGTCAGTCGGGACAGTAGACAGAGTTCTTCACGGGCGAACCGGCGTTTCGGAAGCAAGTCGCAAGAAGGTAGAAAACATCCTTAAGCAACTTGACTACCAACCCAACATGTATGCCAGCGCACTGGCGTCGAATAAAAAATATATTTTTGCCTGTTTATTGCCTCTCCATGCAAAAGGCGACTATTGGGTGGATGTAGAAAATGGCATGTATCAGGCAATGAAGGCTTTTTCCGATTTTAATATTTCATTACATATTGATTATTACGACCAATACGAATTCGGCTCTTTTGTATCCGCCGGCAACCGCCTGCTGGCAATGAACCCAGACGGCTTGATTCTATCTCCGACAATTGAA
>OOAK01000300.1_pt1 | contig 52619 bp, 53 predicted proteins | sample 1671811 | NCBI WGS metagenome assembly OOAK01 (sample SAMN06348195, study PRJEB24527) | human gut metagenome | biome: human gut; feature: ankylosing spondylitis patient; material: feces | host: Homo sapiens | place: China | collected 2015-10 | reverse complement strand
ACACCCCATTTCCTAAACAGTATACCATACTGTCTAACAAATGGGGTGCAGTTCACCGTGACGGAGGGAGTTTTTTTATTGGGCACAGAGCGGGACGGAACACAAGCAATCGCGCGATTCCGGACGCATTCCGGAGCAAAAACGGCATGTGGAGCACTCTCTGCCGGAGAACGGCGGCAGACGGTGGAAAACCGCAGTTTTCCCCGCTTTTTCCACACGAAAAAGCGGCGTTCCCGTTCTGTGGAAAACTCAGGACTTCTTTTTTCCAATCTGGAGAGGGACCGAATCGTCAGCCGGAACGAACTGTAAAAAGAAAAGAAAATCCTTCGACTTTCTTTTATATAAAAGGCAAAGTGCCCACTTTTCTTCCCAGAAACTGGCATGAATCGCCGGGCTGCATTACGGCTTGTATAAGCAAAACCAGATTTCCATGTGTAAAACCCGGTGGAAAAAGTGGAAAACCTCGTGGGAAACTGGGCCTTTTTTTCACAAAATCAGTGGAAAACCCGGTGGAAAAAGTGAAAAGTTCTCTCCGGAATGGAAAAACATCACCCTTTTTTGTTGTGAAATGGGCCGGAGTGCGGCTGCATTTTGCTGTAACAGCCTGAGTTTTTCCCCGCCGGTGTGCACACCGCGCCGGAGTGCCTGTTTTTTCTTGAATGCCCTGTCCAATCATGGTACAATAACCTCAGACAAGCGTGAAACATCAACTTTTGGAGGCATGATGCATGAACAATTGGCTGAACAAGTTGGAGCGCAAATATGGGCGCTTCGGCATTCCAAACCTGACCAACATTCTGGTGGCGGGGCAGATCCTTGTCTTTGCCATTGAGCTGTTTATCGACCGCACCATCACCGCCTGGGTGGGCCTGAACCGGTTTTTCCTGCTGCAGGGGCAGATCTGGCGGGCGATCACCTTTGTGTTCATCCCCTTCTCCGGCGGCAGCATCCTCAGCGTGGTGCTGGGCATCTACTTTACCTGGTTCGTGGGCACGGCGCTGGAAAAGGAGTGGGGCGATTTCCGCTATACCCTCTATTTCCTGCTGGGCATGGTGGGCACTGTGCTGGCCTGCCTGCTTACCGGCGTGACGGCCAGCACTTACTGTCTGTCCCTTTCGCTGCTGCTGGCCTTTGCCATGCTGTACCCGGAGGTACAGCTGCTGCTGTTCTTCGTGATCCCCATCCGGGTGAAGTATTTCGGCTTCTTTGCAGCGGCCCTGTGGGTGTTCAGCTTCCTGTCCGCGCCGCTGGCCGGCAAGCTGAGCTACCTGCTCAGTATGCTGAACGTCTGGGCATTCTTTGGCCCCATGGCCTACCGCAGTGTGCGGGCCTGGATCCGCCGCGAGCAGTGGAAGCGCAAGAACCGGCGGTAAACTGCTGTCACTCGGAACCGGCCTGCCGATGGCAGGTGAAGCATAAAGCAAAAGGAGCATATCCACCATGATGCTGGACCGCATGGAAGGCAACGCAGAACTGAAAACCAGCGTGCACCAGATGCTGGCGTCCCGCCGCTTGACCCACAGCGTATTGCTGGTGGGCGAAGAGGGGCTGGGGGCCGGGTTTGCGGCCCGCTGCATTGCCGCAGATTATCTCTACCCGGCCGGTGGTGCCCCCGCTGAGGCCCTGCTGCGGGGCGAATGCTGCCGCGCTGTGGGCAAGGCCGGCAAACGCGACAGCGGCCAGATCGAGACCGGCATCGTGCGCGAAGCCATCTCGGTGGAGGGCATGGGGGCTGGCGGCCGGTATCTGGTCAGCCAGGTCACCGCCATGCGCAGCGAGATCTTCAACACCAGCCTGTCGGCCGAGGGCCGTGCGGTGCTGCTGTACCATGTGGAGCGCATGAACGAGGAATCTGCCAACGCTCTGCTGAAGGTCATGGAGGAGCCGCCGGAGGGCGTGCTCTTCCTGCTCACGGCCGATTCGCTGGCCGGGGTGCTGCCCACCATCCGCAGCCGCTGCGTCAGCTTTGCCATCGCGCCGGTGTCCCCAGCGGACTGTGCCCGCTACTGCACCGCCCATGGGGTGGACAAAAAGACGGCGGCACTCTACAGTGAACTGTTCGACGGCCACATTGGCACGGTGCTCACGGCGGCCCGCGACAAGGCTCGCACCGAGCAGGTGGACAAGGCCATGGAACTGGCCCGGGCTGCGCAGGCGGGCGACAGCTACACCGCCGCCGTGCTGCTGGCCCCCTACGAAAAAGACAAGGCCGGTGCGGCAGCTCTTTTGCGGGACCTCCGGGCCGTGGCAGCGGCGGGGCTGCAGGGCAGCCCCCATGCCCCGGTACAGGGCCAGCAGGCCCAGCGTACCCTGCGGCTGGCCGAAGCTGCCATCCAGCGGCTGGGCGCACAGGTGAACCCGAAGATCGTACTCACCGTATTTGCCGCAAGGCTGGCGCATGCATAAAAAAGACAAAAACAAACAGAGAACCCCTCCGGCGCTTGCGGTACACCGGAGGGGTTCTCTGTTTGGGGTATTGCTTTGGTGTGAGGAGGAATCATGTGTAAGGGGGCGGTTGCGGCCCCGCGTCCCTTACAGGCCCTAGTATACCCGATTTTGCAGGAAAAGTCATTACCTTTCTGTGAAAAAATCAAAAAATCAGAAATTTTAAATGAAAAAGCGTCAGATTGCTTCAAAGATTCCGGTTCGGGTATTGCCGCGCACGGTCACACTTTCATCGCCGTAGGAAAAGGTGATCTCCAGCGTATGCCCCGTTGTGTACAGGGTGCTGTACTCGTCTTTGGTCAGCGAAATCCCGGTTTTCGCAAAACAGATCTCCTGCGGCTGGAGGGTTTCAAGGTGGCCTTTTTCCTCTGGAGTGAAACGGGAAGTATGGGTACAGGCATAGAGCCGGTAATGATTCCGCGGCTGGCCGTCCATCCGGATGATGAAATTGTCCAGAACATCCCCGTTTTCGGCAACGCCACGGAACGGCAGCTGGGCGGCTGTGTCATTGCTGTTCTGCATGGTAAAGTAGATCGGCAGACTGTAAGAAGGGACCTGGGTGAGCAAATCACTGCTCCAGAAACCGGAAAGTACGATGCCGCCCACCGACGGCAGGACGGTGCTTTCCACCGGCCCGGCGGTGTATTCGGTGCTGTAACGATCCGGGAGCAGGTAGCCGGTAAAGGTCTGGCGCTGCCCGCCGTAAAGCAGCGTGAGGCTCCAGGGTGCAGGGTCAACGGTCCGCAGACCGGCGCTCAGATCCTCCGGCTGCAGCTTGCAGATGCAGGAGATGGTCTGGGTCTCCCCGGCTTTCAGCTGGACGTCCTGCACATATCTGGAGCCGTTCCACTTGTTCAGGCCGGAAAAGGTTCTTTCTCCGCCGTAACGGCTGTTTCCGAGCAGGGGGACAAAGTTTTCCTGATTGAAATAGGCCGCAGAGGAATTGGTGTTCTCTATATTCAGATGGATCTCCATCTGCCGGAAATTATTTCCGTAATCCTTGGCAAAGGCGCGGATGTAATTCACCCGCAGGCCGCCTACCGTGGGCACGGCGGCGCCGCCCTCCGCAGGGTCGCCTGCGCCGCAAAGCAGGCCGGATACCGCAGAGCCGAGCATCAGGCAGCCGGAAACTTTCAGGAAGCTGCGGCGGGAAATTTTACAGGAAATAAACATCCTCCTCTCAGAAATAAAGCAGATATTACCTCCTTTTATCATACACGATGTGCAACTGGAATGCAACATGATCCTTGCAATGCCGCAAAAATTGGTCAATCTGCTGTGATTTTCAGTTCCTGTGCGTGCACTTTGCCGTGCTCCACATAGTGGGCGGCGTTGCGCAGGTTGGCTTCGATCTGTGCCTCGGTCACGGGTTTGATCACCCGGGCAGGGACGCCCACGGCCACCGATCCGTCCGGGATGACCATGCCTTCCGGCACCAGGGCACCGGCCCCGATGATGCAGTTTTTGCCCACCACGCAGTGGTTCAGCAGGGTAGCGTGCATCCCGATCAGGGTGCCGTCGCCCACGGTGCAGCCGTGTACCACGGCGCTGTGGCCCACGGTGACGCTGCGGCCCAGGGTCACGGCCCCGCCTACGTCGCAGTGCAGCACGGCATTGTCCTGCACGTTGCTGTTCTCGCCGAGGGTCAGGGTACCGTCGTCGCCGCGCAGCACGGCCCCATACCATACGGTGGAGCCGGGCTTCAGGATCACATCGCCCTGCACGGTGGCGTTGGGAGCCACAAAGGCCGCGCCTTCGTTGCGGGGACTTTTTCCACAAAAGGACAGGAACATTGTGAAAAACCACCTTTCTCTTTTGGTTCGTTTATGGTATTCTTATAAGTAAGGAACAAAAATGTGCGCACCGGTTTTGCCGGAGCGGGATTCAAGGGGGTACCTTCATGCTTCACAACACGTTCTGCCGCCGGTTGGCGGCGCTGGTGCTTACGCTGGCGGTCGCCGTCAGTGCAGTGCTGCCGGTATTTGCAGTATACCCCATGCCCATCCAGACTGCAACCGAGACCGAGGCGGTGTACCTGTTCAATGCCGATACCGGCAAGACACTGCTGACCCAGAATGCCGACCAGCCCCGCTATGTAGCCAGCCTGACCAAGATGATGACGGCCCTGCTGCTGCTGGAAAGCGGCAAGGACCTGAACGGTGAGGTCACGGTGCCCACCGACCTGACGCAGGAGTTCAAGGACATCCAGAACGCCAACGGCACCACCATGGGCCTGCGCATCGGGGAGACGGTGCGCCGCATCGACCTGCTGAACGCCCTGCTCATCACCAGTGCCAACGACGCGGCCAGCGTCATCGCCTGGGACGTGGGCGGCAGCCTGAATGCCTTCATCCAGCAGATGAACGCCCGTGCCGCCGAGCTGGGCTGCACCAGTGCCACCTTTACCTGCGCCCACGGCCTGTACGATTACGGCAATGTGGCCTCGGCAGAGGACATGGCAAAGATCGCGGCGGCCTGCGCGGCCAACGAGACCTTTGCGCAGGTGGCCGGTTCCACCACCTATACGCTGGGCCAGACGAATTTCCACAGCGAGCAGCGCACCATCAGCAGCTCCAACCCGCTGATGGACGCCTCCGGTGCTTATTATAAGGATTCTGTCAAGTGGGTCAAGGGCGGTTTTACCACCTTGGCAGGCCGCTGTGCGGTGGCCCTTGCCCAAAAGGACGGCCACACCTACGGCCTTGTGATCCTGGGCAGCGACAGCAACGAGCATCTGTACAGTGAGTGTGATGCGTTGTTTGACTGGGCCTTTGCCAGCTTTGCCGACCGGCCGCTGGTGGACACCCAGACCGTGGTGACCACCGTGGACCTGACCAAATGCCGTACCCATCCGGAGGTGGAACTGTATGCGGCTGCTCCGGTCAGAGGCTACGGTCACGCGGACGACAAGGTGAGCTATTCCTTTGACCTGCCCGAGAGCGTGTCGGCCACCGTGAAAAACGGCCAGAAGCTGGGCACCGCCACGGTGTATCTGGACGGCTGCGAGGTAGGCCAGGTGGATCTGGTGACCCATCAGGAGTACGTCTCCGACTTCCGCACCGACAGCCGGTCCACCCTGCTGCTGTTGGCCGCACTGGCGGTCATCCTGCTCGTGCTGAGTGTTGTCACGCTGGCATGCGGCGGCGGTTCCCTCAACCTGAACCGGCGGCGCAGAATGAAGCGGAGAAGATAAGCCGAACGATAAGAGCCGCTGCTGCACATCCTCCGTGCAGCAGCGGCTCTTTTTGCATATTACACCGCGCCGTAGATGCCGTGCACCGATACTTCGCCGGTGAACACATGCACTTCGCCGCTGTCGGTGCGCACCACAAGGCGTCCTTCCTCGTCCACGTCGATGGCCTCCCCGGCGCCCTGCCCGCCCTCCGGCAGGTCAAAGGTGACCCGGCGGCCCAGATTGACGCAGGCGGCCTTGTACTCCTCCCGGAAGGGCGCAAAGCCGTCCCGGGCAAAGGTGTACAGGTTGCGGTCAAAGCCAAAGTCGGTCAGGCCCTCGGCCAGCCAGGCAGGGTCGGCGGCAAGATCAACGTTTGCCCCCTGCAGTGCCAGCGAGGTGCCGTTGGGCAGGTTGGCGGCGTCAAAATAGCTCTGGGGCTGGGCCAGATTGATGCCGATGCCGCACAGGATGCCGCGCCCCTGCTGCTGGTAGCCGTAGCTCACGCTTTCGCACAGGATGCCCACGACTTTTTTGCCGTTGAGCAGCAGGTCGTTGGGCCATTTGATCTGGCAGTCCACGCCGTAGCGCAGCTGCAGCTGGCGGCGCACCGCCAGACTGGCCAGCAGCGGCAGGGTGGCAGGCTGGGCCAGGGGCTCCCGGATGGCCACCGTATAGTACAGGGCCTTGCCCTCGGCGTTCACCCAGCTGCGGCCCAGACGACCGCGCCCGGCGGTCTGGTTTTCGGTATACACGGCCCCCACCGGACCGAATTCTTCAAAATGCTCTTTCACATAGGCGTTGGTGCTGCCGCATTCCGGCAGATAGCGCACCTCGTTGATGCTCATTGCTTCGGTACCTCTTTGTGCTCATAGGCGGTCACCTTGCCGTTTTCCAGCGTCAGCAGGCCGTAGGTGTTGGGGCCGGTGTAGCAGCGGCCGCAGGAGCCGGGGTTGAACAAAAACACCTTGCCCCGCTGCTCGGCATGGGGAACGTGGGTGTGGCCGAACAGGGCCACTTCCGCGCCCCGGGCGGCAGCGGCATCTGTCAGCGTGTCCAGATCGTATTTTACGCCGTACATATGGCCGTGCGTATAGAACGCGATGGTCTGGTCAAAGGCGGCCAGACCGTCCATCGGCTCCAGAGCGCCGTAGTCGCAGTTGCCGGCCACCGAGTAGGCCCGCAGCCGGGGGTACAGGGTCAGGGCCTGTTCCAGGTCCCGCAGGCCGTCGCCCAGAAAAACCAGGGCGTCAATGTTCGCATTCTCCTTCAGCAGCACCCGCTCAATGGCAGCGCGTCCGCCATGGCTGTCGCTCAGGACCAAAAGTTTTGTCACGAAAAAAGTCCTCCTCTTATCATTCCGCAGTCTGCCGGTCCTGTTGCAGCACCAGCAGCTGCTTGTACACTTCGCTCTTGGAATAGGGCGTGCCCTGTGCCGCCGCCTTGGCCGCTGCCGTGGGGCCAAAGCCCTCACCCGTCAGCTCCAGTGCCCGCTGCGCTGCCTGCTCCAGCGTCAGCCCGGCGTCGGCATCCTCCCCGGCGGGGGCACCGGCCATCACCAGCACATACTCGCCGCGGGGGTCGTTGGCCCTGTAGTGCTCCACGGCCTCGCCCAGGGTGGTTTTCCAGATCTCCTCGTGGAGCTTGGTCAGCTCCCGGCACAGGGTGATGCTACGCTCCGGGCCAAAGGCGGCGGTCAGGTCGTCCAGGGTGGTGCGCAGCTTGTGGGGTGCTTCGTAAAAGATCACGGTGCGCTTTTCGTGCAGAAGATCGGCCAGCCGTTCCTTTTTCTGCTTGCGGTTCACCGGCAGAAAGCCCTCGAATACCCAGCGGGAGGTGTCCTGCCCGGACACGGCCAGTGCTGTGACGCAGGCCGAGGCAGCCGGCACCGGCACCACCTTGATGCCGCGGGCCAGAGCGTCCCGCACGATCACCTCACCGGGGTCGGAAACGCAGGGCATGCCCGCATCGGAGCACAGCGCACAGCTCTCCCCTGCCTCGATGCGCTGCAGAATGGCCTCGCCCTTCTGCAAAGCGTGCTCGTAGTAGCTGACCATGGGCTTTTTCAGGCCCAGAAAGTTCAGCAGCTTCATGGTCACGCGGGTGTCCTCGGCGGCAATGAAGTCTGCCGCGCCAAAGGTGGCGGCCACCCGGGGCGGCATGTCGTCCAGGTTGCCGATGGGGGTTGCCACGATGTAAAGAGTTCCTGCCATAGTTACCTCCCGTAGAGCGCCGCTCCGGCGCTGATGAGCACATCCGGCTCCACACGCAGGCCGGTCTTGCGGTTTTTCTGGGCTTCCACAAGGAAAAGCCACGGGGCTGCGTCTGCCCGGTTCTTGACGAAGGCCAGCCGCTTGGGCTCCAGCCGGTGGGCCCGCAGCACATCCAGCACTTCGGCCAACCGCTCCGGCCGGTGGCACAGTGCCAGCCGCCCGCCGTCCTTCAACAGGCGGAACGCGCAGGCGCACACATCGTCCAGCGTGCAGGTGTTTTCGTGCCGGGCCAGCGCGTGGGCCGCATTCTGACTCTGAGGCCCGGCGGTAAAATAGGGCGGATTGCACGCACACACGTCAAAACTGCCCTCCCCCTGCCGGAAGGTGCGCAGGTCGGCGCAATGGGGCGTGATGTGGCCGATGCCTTGCTCGGTGACAGCATCGGCCAGCAGGGCGCTGCCCTCGGGTTGGAGCTCCAGCGCCGCACAGGGGCCGCGGTGGCCGCGGTCGTGCCACTCCAACGCCACGATGCCGCAGCCGGAGCACAGGTCGGCCGCCGTCTGGCTGCGTTTTGGCTCGCAGAAGCGGGCCAGCAGCAGCGCGTCCGACCCGAACCGGTGGGCAGGGGTGCAGTAGACCTTTGTTCTATTATACAAAACTTCGGTAGAATGTTCCATAGACAGTGTGCCGATTCCTCTCAGAAAAATAACCGGAATTGCTCCCGGAATTTGTGCAAAAACAAAAAGCAGCAGACCCGCCTGAACAGGTCTGCTGCCTTGGATGCGTTATTCCGGCAATGCCGCTGATTATTCAGCGGTGATTGCACCGGTGGGGCAAGCGCCCTCGCAAGCGCCGCAATCGATGCAAGCGTCTGCGTTCACAACTGCAACGCCGTTCTCAACGGCAACTGCACCAACCGGGCAAGCGCCCTCGCAAGCGCCGCAGCCAACACATGCGTCAGAAACCTTGTGTGCCATAATAAAATCTCCTTTTATCCCCGTGCCCGTTGTAATGTATGAAGAAATGTGTCAGGCACGGCTGTACACATCTCTCCGGAATTCATATCCTTGCCTGCATTTTAACAAAGCCGAAAAGAAAAGGCAAGACTAACCGTAAGCGCCCCGCACCAAAAGGAGATTTTTTGTTGGGTTGCACAAAAGCATGGGCTAACTTATGGACAAAATTGCCGGAGATTTTTAGCGAAAATCACGAAGAATGGTTAGTTTTGCTTTACTAACCGCTCGGATGCTCAGCCATTCTTCTCGCTGCGCTTTTTGGCGCAGCAGCCGCCTGCACAGCGCTTGTCGTCATCGGAGGAAGCCACCACCGGGGCGGGGTTGCGCACACCGGAATAATCGTCGTCCGGGTCGGGGCGGCGGGGTGCGCGCTTGCCGCCGCTGATGTATTCGCACACGCCTACCTTGTAGTACCGGGGCGACAAGCTCTCGGTGCCGCAGCGCACCCGCAGATAGCCGGACACCGGGTTCACTTCCAGCACGGTGCCCAGACCGTCCGGGGTGCGCACGGTGCTGCCCACCATGGGCATGATGCTGTTCAGGTATTCGTAAGCGTTTTCCTCATAGGCCAGGCAGCACATCAGGCGGCCGCAGGCACCGCTGATCTTGGTGGGGTTCAGCGACAGGCCCTGCTCCTTGGCCATCTTGATGGAAACGGGCTGGAAGTCCTTGAGGAAGCGGCTGCAGCAGAAGGGCTGGCCGCAGATGCCCAGACCACCGATCATCTTGCTCTCGTCGCGCACGCCGATCTGGCGCAGCTCGATGCGGGTGTGGAAGATGCCGGCCAGATCCTTGACCAGCTCACGGAAGTCCACGCGGCCGTCGGCGGTGAAGTAGAACATGATCTTGGAACGGTCGAGGGTATACTCGGCCTCCACCAGCTTCATCTCCAGCCCGTGGCGGGCAATGCAGTCCTGGCAGGTGCGGTAGGCGCGCTTTTCGTCCTCGCGGTTCTGGCGCATCCGGCGCACATCCACGCTGTCGGCCATGCGGGTAATGGGCTTGAGGGCCTTGGGCACCGCCGCGTCGGCGATCTCCTTGACGCCCTGCACCACCTCGCCGCACTCGATGCCGCGGGCAGTCTCCACGATGACGTAATCGCCGGTACGGATATCCGCATCGGCAGGGTCAAAATAATAGCTTTTGCCGTTTTCTTTGAAACGGACCGAAATGACTTTTTTCATAGTTCTCCTCGTCTGCTGGTTCGCTCTATCGGGAAAAAGGCCGCAAAAGGGCCTGTTGCTCCATTCTGAACTCTAGTATACCATATTCAAAAGCACATTTCCACGCAAAAAACAAAATGCGCCCGGTGCAATGATCCGGCCCTCCGGACCGTATTTCAGGCGGAGTGTGACGGAATTTGGTCCCGAACAGACGGCAAAGAGAAAAGTTTTGTGAAAGAAAGTGACGGGCTCTGTTGCAACCCTACGTCTTCTGTGTATAATAGGAATGTTAAAGTGTGAACGAGCCTCTTGCGGAGGTAAGGACTGCGGTGCTGCGGTGCATGGCAGGGAAACGGTAGGAAAAATGGAAAAATTCAGTGTCAAAAAACCATTCACGGTGCTGGTGGCCGTGGTGATGGTGCTGATCCTGGGCTTTGTGGCCATCACGAAGATGCAGACCAATCTGCTGCCCGATGTCAGCACGCCGTATCTGATGGTGGTCACCGTATACCCGGGTGCCAGCCCGGAGCGTGTGGAGAGCGAAGTGTCAGACGTGCTGCAGAACGCCCTCACGGTGCCCGGTGTGGAGAACATCACGGCCACCTCGGCGGAGAACTACAGCCTGCTGCTGATGCACTTCACCGATGATACCGACATGAACAGTGCCCTGGTGAAGGTGTCCAACAAGCTGGATCAGGCCAAGAGCGACCTGCCCAGCAGCTGCCTGACGCCCTCCATCATTGAGTACAGCCTGAACATGAACGCCTTCATGACCGTGGCGGTGAGCCGGGAGGGCAGCGACATCTACCAGATGTCGGAGCTGGTCAAGGACACGCTGGTGCCCTATGTGCAGCGCAAGGGCGGCGTGTCCAATGTGTCGTCCAGCGGTCTGGTGGAAAAGCTGGTGCAGGTGCAGCTGAATCAGGACAAGATCGACGAGATCAACGCCCAGCTGCTGGACCTGATCGACACCAAGCTGGCGGACGCCCGTGCCCAGCTGGACAGTGCGGAAAGCCAGATCGCCGCCGGCCGCGCCGAGTACAACAAGCAGATGAAGAACTTTGGCAACACCGTGTCCAACACGGTGCTGTCCTCCATGAGCACCGAGGTGGGCAACGCGGTGGATGTGGTGCGCAAGCAGGCCCAGGCGCTGATGGAAAGCGTGAACCAGCTCATTGCCGTGGTCAAGGAGCCGGAGATCCAGCAGGCACTGATCGAGGTGCAGCAGGGTCTGCAGAAGGTGCTGGACAAGTTCGACAACACCGGCATGCGGGACATCGACTCCCTGATCGAGGTCGTGTCCGAACTGCGTGACGTGACCGACAAGCTCACCGATGCCCTGCAGAAGCTGCAGGAGCGGGTGAACACCGAGACCGGTACGGAGGGCAGCAGCGCTGCGGATCTGGCGGACGAGCTGCAGCTGCAGAAGAGCCTGCAGGTGATCTACAGCACGCTGGAAGATACCATCAAGGCCATGGACAACGTGCCCCAGCTCATGAGCACCTTCTCCCGTGCACTGGGCAGCTTTACCCAGCAGCAGCTCAACGCCTACATGCAGTTTACCGAGGCCCGCGAGCAGCTCAACGAGTACGAAAAGCAGCTGGAAACGGCCAAGCAGGAGTACGAGACGGCCCGCACCCAGGCGCTGGCCCAGGCGGATGTGCAGAAGCAGCTGGACATCAACACCCTGTCCACCCTGATCTACGCCCAGAACTTCTCCATGCCGGCAGGCTATGTGCAGGACGCCAGCGGCGAGTCCTGGCTGCTGAAAGTCGGCGAGGAGTACAACAGCGTGGATGACATTGCCGGTGCCCTGCTGCTGCATGTGGACGGCTACGGCGACGTGCGCCTGTCCGATGTGGCGGACGTGGAGGTCATCGACAACGCCGCCGACAGCTTCACCCGCCTGAACGGCGAACAGGCCGCCGTGCTCAAGATCTATAAAAACGCTACCTCCAGTGCCAGCGACGTCTCGGACAACTGCCTGAGCGCCTTCCAGGAGCTGGAAGCCCAGTACGACGGCCTGCACATCGTGGTGCTGTCCAACCAGGGCAACTATATCACCATCATCATCCGCAGCATCCTCACCAGCATGGCGGTGGGCGCTGCACTGGCCATCATCGTGCTGGCCATCTTCCTCAAGGACGTCAAACCCACGCTGGTGGTCGGCATCAGCATCCCGCTGTCGGTGCTGTTTGCCGTGGTGCTCATGTACTTTACCAATCTGGACATGAACGTCATGACCCTCGCGGGCCTCTCCCTCGGCATCGGCATGCTGGTGGACAACTCGGTAGTGGTCATCGAGAACATCTACCGCCTGCGCAGCCGGGGGGTCCCGGCGGCCCGCGCCGCCGTGCAGGGCGCAAAGCAGGTAGGCATGTCCGTCATCGCCTCCACCCTCACCTCGGTGTGCGTGTTCCTGCCGGTGGTGTTCTCCTCCAGCATCGTGCGCAGCCTGATGCTGCCCATGTCGCTGTGCATCGGCTACTGCCTCATGGCGTCCCTCATCGTGGCTGTCACCGTGGTGCCGGCGGCTGCCTCCACCGTGCTGAAAAAGGCCGAGCCCAAGGAGCTGCCCTGGTTTGAAAAGGTCCAGGACAAGTACGTCCAGAGCCTGAAATGGTGCCTGCAGCACCGTGCCGTGCCGCTGGCAGCTGCCGTGGTGCTGCTGGTGTTCAGCGGCTGGCAGGTGCTGAACATGGGCATCGAGCTTCTGCCCCAGATCACCAGCAACGAGGCGGTCATCACGCTGTCCACCGACGCAAGCCTGAGCAAGGAGGAATCCTACGTTGTGGCCGGCAAGGCCGTGGAAGCTGCCATGGCCGTGGACAATGTGACCGAGGTGGGCATCACCACCGACACCAGCGTGGCGGGCATGGACATCAGCCAGCTGGGCCTGCCCAGAACCATCACCGACCTGCTGGCTGCCGCCAGCAGCTACGGTAAATATCAAATCAACGTGATGCTGAAGGAGGATCTGTCTTCCCGTCAGATCGAGACCGCCCGGCAGGCGCTGGAAACCGCCATTGCCGGGGTGGAACAGTGCACCGGCACGGTGGAGATCTCCGGCATGACCGGGGAGCTCACCAGCCAGCTGTCCAGCGGTCTGTCCATCAAGATCTATGGTTCCGATGTGAACACCCTCACCGCCCTGTCGGAAAAGGTGGTGGACATCGTGAACAGCACCCCCGGCTTTGCCAACGCCACCAACGGCCTTGGCGCCGGTGACTCCACCATCACCCTGAAGGTGGACCGCGACAAGGTGCGCGCCTACGGCCTGACCGTGGCCGAGGTGTATCAGAAGATCGCCCAGCGGCTCACCACCACCGCCACGGCCCAGACCCCGGTGACGGTGGATGGCACCACCATGGACGTAAAGATCACCAATAATCTGGACCCCCTGACCAAGGAAAACATGATGGACATGACCTTTGACACCAGCGTCCTGAACACCGATGGCGAGACGGTGACCGGCACCTGCACCTTGGCTGACATTGCCACCTGGGAGGCCGGCACCGCGCCGGACTCCATCACCAGCGAGAACCAGACCGAGTACGTCACCGTCACGGCCGACACGCTGGACGGCTACAACACCACCGTGCAGTCCCGCGTTCTGCAGAAGGCCCTGAACGAGTTTGCGGCCGGCAGCGAGATGCCGGAGGGCTGCAACTTCTCCATGGGCGGCGAGACCGAGAACGTGGACTTCATGGTCAGGGAAATGGTCCAGTGGATGGCTCTGGCCCTGCCCTTTGTGTATCTGGTCATGGTGGCGCAGTTCCAGAGCCTGCTGTCTCCCTTCATCGTGCTGTTTACCGTGCCGCTGGCCTTTACCGGCGGCCTGATCGGCCTGCTGGTCACCGGCCAGCAGCTCACCATGATCTCCCTCATGGGCTTCATCGTGCTGATGGGCACCGTCGTCAACAACGGCATCGTGTTCGTGGACTACGCCAACCAGCTGCGCATGGGCGGCATGGAGCGGCGCGCCGCGCTGATCGCCACCGGCAAGACCCGTATGCGCCCCATCCTGATGACCACCCTGACCACCGTGCTGGCCATGCTGCAGATGGTGTTCAGCGGTGATATGGCCAGCCAGCTGATGAGCGGCATGGCCATCGTGATCATCTGCGGCCTGAGCTACGCCACCCTGATGACCCTGTATATCGTGCCCCTCCTGTACGATGTCCTGTTCAAAAAGCCGCCGCTCAGTGTGGATGTGGGCAGCGACGACGATCTGGACGACATCCCGGACGATGCAGCCGAGTTCATCGCAGCCCAGGGTGCCGCACGGCCCCAGCCGTAAAAGAAGTTTCTGTTTGGAGCACCTCGTATCCTGTCTGTTGGGATACGGGGTGCTTTTTTGTGCGGCAGCACCGGTGGTGTTCTATAATTCCTACAAAAAATCCCCTGAAAAATTGGATGCAAATTCTAAAAGGATGCTCACACAAACACGCAAAACTGTGATATAATCATAAATACAGTAGAAAGACGGGGGCAGTCTGCCCGGCCGTGTGTTCCAAAAATCCTTAGGAGGCGATGCCCAATGGCACAGATCCGCTCAAAGCCCTTCGGAGTGACCAAAGAGGGCGCGAATGTTACCGAATATATCCTGTCCAACCCCGGTGGGTTGACTGTCAGCGTACTGGACTACGGTTGCGTGATCAAAAGCATCATCGTGCCGGCCAAAAACGGCCCGGTGGACGTGGTGGTGGGTCACGACACCATGGCAGACTACGAGGCGGACTTCAACTCCTCCGGCAGCACCTGCTGCGGTGCCTTTGTGGGCCGCTACGCCAACCGCATCGAGAATGCAGTATTTACCGTGGGGGGCAAGACCTATCAGCTGGAGGCCAACAACGGCCCCAACCACCTCCACGGCTGCTTCAGCCGCAAGCTCTACCGGGTCAAATCCTTTGGCGACACCCTGCTCATGGAGGCCGAAAGCCCCGACGGCGAGGACGGATTCCCCGGCAACCTGAAGATCGCGGTGCGCTATACCCTCACCGAGGACAATGCATTCCGCATGGATTACCGCGTCTCTTCCGACGCGGACACCATCGTGAACCTGACCAACCACAGCTACTTCAATCTGGACGGCGGCGGCGACGTGCTGAACCAGAAGCTGCGCATCTACGCTTCCCGCTATCTGGAAGGCAACAATCAGTGCTGTCCCACCGGTGCCATTCTGCCGGTGGCGGACACGCCCATGGACTTCACCGCGGGCAAGCTCATCGGCCGGGAAATCGACACCGGCTTTGCCCAGACCACCATGGTGGGCGGCGGCTACGACCACTGCTATGTCATCGACCGCGCCCGCGGTTCCAGCCAGAGCATCTGCGCCTGGGCCACCAGCGACAAGACCGGCATCAGCATGAAGCTGTACACCACCCAGCCGGGCATCCAGCTGTACACGGCCAACTTCCTGCAGGACTGCCCCAGCCCCGGCAAGGGCGGCAAGCCGCTGCAGAAATACGGCGGCTTTGCGCTGGAAACGCAGCACTACCCCTGCAGCCCCTCTCACCCGGAGTTCCCCTCCACGGTGCTGCGGGCCGGCAAGGTGTTCCGCGCCACTACCACCCTGCGCTTCTTCACCGGCAAGCAGTGCGGGAAACTGTAACGACTCAGAACGGATGGCTGCCGGAAACGGACAGCCGTCCGTTTTCTTTCTCCCATTTGCACAAAGAGGGCCATCCATCCATTTGCGGCAGACAAAAAATGCTTTGAAATCAGAAATTGCAAAATTGAAGATGCAACAAAATTACATGTAAATAAAAACCGCGTCCCTTGATTCTGCGCAGAGAACGTTGTATTCTTTAAACAGGCCGGGGCACGCCCGGCCGCAGCTGAACAAGTGATAAGTGAGAGAGGTACTGGACTATGGCAATTTTGGTTTCCGGCGGTGCCGGCTATATCGGCAGCCACACCTGCATCGAACTTCTGAATGCCGGCTATGACGTGGTCGTGGCAGATAACTATTATAACGCTTCCCCCGTGGTGCTGGACCGCGTGAAGCAGATCACCGGCAAGGACTTCCGCTTCTACAATGCGGACATGACCAAGCACGAGGACGTGGAGAAGATCTTCACCGAGTGCCCGGACATCACCGCCGTCATCCAGTTTGCCGCTTACAAGGCGGTGGGCGAGAGCGTGTCCAAGCCCATCGAATACTACTATAATAACCTCAACTGCACGCTGGTCATCCTGGACGTGATGCGCCGCCACAACTGCAAGAACTTCGTGTTCAGCTCTTCGGCCACCGTCTACGGCGACCCCGCCAGCGTGCCCATCACCGAGGACTTCCCCGTGGGTGCCACCACCAACCCCTACGGCACCACCAAGGCTTTCACTGAGCGCATCCTGCAGGATGTCTGCAAGGCCGACCCCAGCCTGAACGTGGCCCTGCTGCGCTACTTTAACCCCATCGGTGCCCACAAGTCCGGCCTCATCGGCGAGGACCCCAACGGCATCCCCAACAACCTGATGCCCTACATCGCCAAGGTGGCGGTCGGCAAGCTGGAAAAGGTGCATGTGTTCGGCAACGACTACCCCACCCCGGACGGCACCGGCGTGCGCGACTACATCCATGTGGTGGACCTGGCCCGCGGCCATGTGTGCGCCATCCGCAAGCTGGAGACCGGCTGCGGCCTGTTCATCTGCAACCTGGGCACCGGCAAGGGCTACAGCGTGCTGGAAGTGCTCCACGCCTTTGAAAAGGCCTGCGGCAAGCAGATCCCCTACGTCATCGACCCGCGCCGCCCCGGCGATATCGCTGAGTGCTACGCCGACCCCACCAAGGCCAAGAACGAGCTGGGCTGGGTGGCACAGTACGGCATTGAGGACATGTGCGCCGACAGCTGGAACTGGCAGCAGAAGAACCCCGACGGTTACAACACCGCAAAGTAACGCATGATTTCCAAAAGCCGTGCATTCTCTGAAAAGAGTGCACGGCTTTTTTGGTTACGGAACGATTGGAAATCCCCTCCGCTTCGCTCTGGGGATATTCAGCGGAAAATTTATTTTGATATTGGCGTTTGTCGCGGCCTGCGGGCCGCTCCAAACGCATTTTCACCAGAGGGTCGTAACGGGAAGCGGCATCTGCTGCCGGTAACTGTTCTGCTGTTCCTGCTGCGCGACGGCTGCAAAGCCGGCAGCAGCCGATGCCATCATCCGTAACGACCCCATCTGTGAAAAGGCAAATCCGGCAGGGCCGCAGCCCTGCCGGATTTGCAAACTTAAAAATAGTATTTCCGCTGATATAGCCAGAGCGAAGCGGAGGCTAGTTTAAATCGTATTTTCTCTGCTCTTCTATTGACATATTTCGCCAGTTAGCCTATATTACTATTGTTCGCAAAAGCTAACATTTTTCGCTCAAAGGAGCATGAAATATGACACTGAAAGAATTGCAGATCGGCAAGAGCGCGGTGGTGGACACGGTGGGCGGCACCGGGGCGCTGCGGCAGCATTTTCTGGATATGGGCCTTGTTCCGGGGGCGCAGGTCACCCTGATCAAGCTGGCCCCCATGGGCGACCCCATGGAGCTGCGCATCCACGGCTATGAGCTGACCCTGCGCCTGGATGACGCCGCACAGATCGGCATCATCCCCACCGAAAAGGTCCCGGCGGCCCCCGCTTTGGTGGATGATAAGATGGTGGACCACCCGGGTCTGGGTGAGGGCGGCAAGTACCACATCAAAAAGGGCGAGCATCCCCTGCCGGACGGCACGACCCTGACGTTTGCGCTGGCCGGCAATCAGAACTGCGGCAAGACCACCCTGTTCAACCAGCTTACCGGTTCCAACCAGCATGTGGGCAACTTCCCCGGTGTGACGGTGGACCGCAAGAGCGGTGCCATCAAGGGCCACCCGGAAACGGAGGTCACCGATCTGCCGGGCATCTACTCCATGTCGCCCTACTCCAGCGAGGAGATCGTCACCCGGCAGTTCATCATCGGCGAAAAGCCCACCGGCATCATCAACATCGTGGATGCCACCAACATCGAGCGCAACCTCTACCTGACCATGCAGCTCATGGAGCTGGACACCCCCATGGTGCTGGCCCTGAACATGATGGACGAGATGCGCGGCAACGGCGGCACGGTGCGCATCAACAAGATGGAATCCATGCTGGGCATCCCGGTCATCCCCATCTCTGCCGCCAAAAACGAGGGCGTGGACGAGCTGGTGGACCATGCCGTGCATGTGGCAAAATATCAGGAGCGGCCCGGCCGCATGGATTTCTGCAGTGAGGATGACCACGGCGGCGCGGTGCACCGCTGCATCCACGGCATCATCCACCTCATCGAGGACCATGCCAAGGCGGCGGGCATCCCGGTGCGGTTTGCCGCCACCAAGCTGGTGGAGGGCGACCACCGCATTGAGGAAGCCCTGAAGCTGGACCAGAACGAAAAAGAGATGATCGAGCACATCATCGTGCAGATGGAGCAGGAGCGCGGCCTGGACCGCGCTGCCGCCATTGCGGATATGCGCTTCTCCTTCATTCAGGAGCTGGTGGCCCAGACGGTGGTCAAGCCCCACGAGAGCAAGGAGCAGCTGCGCTCCAACCGCATCGACAAGTTCCTTACCGGCAAATACACCGCCATCCCGGCGTTTATCGCCATCATGGGTCTGGTGTTCTACCTCACCTTCAACGTCATCGGCCTGTTCTTCCAGAACCTGATGGAAGCCGGCATCGACGCCCTGACCGGTGCGGTGGACACCCTGCTGACCAACTGGAACATCAATGAAGCGATCCATTCCCTGATCATTGACGGTGTTTTTACCGGCGTGGGCAGCGTGCTGAGCTTTTTGCCCATCATCGTGGTGCTGTTCTTCTTCCTGTCCATGTTGGAGGACACCGGTTACATGGCCCGCGTGGCCTTTGTGATGGACAAACTGCTGCGCCGCATCGGCCTGTCCGGCCGCAGCATCGTGCCCATGCTCATCGGCTTTGGCTGCACGGTGCCCGGCGTCATGGCCAGCCGTACCCTGCCCTCGGAGCGGGACCGCAAGATGACCATCCTGCTTACCCCGTTCATGAGCTGTTCGGCCAAACTCCCCATCTACAGCCTGTTTGCGGCAGCGTTCTTCCCGGATTATGCGGGCCTTGTCATGGTGCTGCTGTACTTTGGCGGCATCGTGGTGGGCGTGCTGGCGGCGCTGCTGCTCAAGAGCACCGTGTTCCAGGGCGAGGCGGTGCCCTTTGTGATGGAGCTGCCCAACTACCGCCTGCCCGGCCTGAAAAACGTGGCCCAGCTGCTGTGGGAAAAGGCCCGCGACTTCCTGCAGAAAGCCTTTACGGTCATCTTTGCGGCCACCATCGTCATCTGGTTCCTGCAGAACTTTGACCTGCAGCTCAGCCTGACGGCCTACCCGCAGGACAGCATCCTGGCCCGCATTGCAGGCGACATCGCCCCGCTGTTCGCCCCGCTGGGCTTTGCGGACTGGCGGGTGTCCACGGCCCTCATCACCGGCTTTATGGCCAAGGAGAGCGTGGTGTCCACCCTGCTGATCCTCTTTGGTTCCACGGCGGCCCTGTCGGCGGCTTTGACCCCGGCACAAGCGGCTCCCCTGCTGGTGTTCTGCCTGCTGTACACCCCCTGCATTGCGGCTGTGGCCGCAGTCAAGCGGGAACTTGGCGGCAAGTGGGCCACCATTATGGTGGTGAACCAGTGCGTTGTGGCCTGGGTCTGCGCCCTGCTGGTGCGGCTTGTGGCCGTGATGGTGTTCTAAGACAATATAAAAGGTTATAAAAGGGACAGCGAAAGGCCCGGAGGCTTTCCGCTGTCCCTTTTTGTGGGTTTTGGGAACCCTCTCAGTCAAATCCTGCGGATTTGCCAGCTCCCCCGAGGGGGGAGCTTTTATTCATCGATCGGTTAGCTGTAATAGACCTCCCCCTTTCGGGGGAGGTGGCACGGCGTAAGCCGTGACGGAGAGGGTTCGTCTCCCGCCCCCCCTTGACAATCTCCGGCGGCTGCACTATAATACTTCAAAAATGAATGATTCAAAAATGAAAGGAGAACTCGGCGTGAATCCGAACATGGAATTTGCCATCAAGACCGCACAGGCCTACAATGCGGTCTGCAAGCCCCTGTGTCAGGAGCTGAAGCTGCCGCAGACGGCCTTTGATATCCTGATGTTCCTTGCCAACAACCCGGACCGCAGAACGGCCAGCGACATCGTGGAGTTCCGCCATATCAAGGCAAATCTGGTGTCGATGAATGTAGACCGGCTGGTGAAGGAGGGGTATCTGGAACGGCGCGCCGTTGCGGGCGACCGCCGCAAGACCGAGCTGCTCTGCACCGAAAAGGCCCGCTCGGTCATCGAGCGGGGCCGCGCGGTGCAGAATGCGTTCTTTGCGCGGCTGCTGACCAACACCGACGAGCCGACCCGGGAGGCCTTTTTCCGGACCATGGAAATCATCGGGAAAAATCTGGACGATATTTTAAAGGAGAATGCATGAGATGAACGTGTTGTTTCCCGTTCTGGTCACCTTTTTTGCCGGCATGGGGGCCGGCCTTGGCACCGGCTTTGCCGGCATGAGCGCAGCAGCGGTGATCACCCCCATGCTCATCACCTTTTTGCACATGGACCCCTATATGGCGGTGGGCATCGCCCTGTCGTCGGACGTGCTGGCCAGCGCTGTCTCGGCTTACACCTACCATAAAAACAAGAATCTCGATATCAAAAACGGCCTCATTATGATGGCCAGCGTGCTCACCTTTACGGTGGTGGGCAGCTGGGTGGCCAGCAAGGTGCCCTCGGCCACCATGGGCAGCTTTTCGGTGTTCATGACCTTCCTGCTGGGCATCAAGTTCATCCTGCGCCCGGTCATGACCACCAAGGAAGCCATGCAGGGCGTCAGCGCCAAAAAGCGGGCTGTCCAGTCGCTGGTGTGCGGCATGCTCATCGGCTTCATCTGCGGATTCATCGGTGCGGGCGGCGGCATGATGATGCTGCTCATCCTCACCAGCGTGCTGGGCTATGAGCTCAAGACGGCTGTGGGCACCAGCGTGTTCATCATGACTTTCACCGCCCTGACCGGTGCAGTCTCCCACTTCATGATCGGCGGTGCGCCGGACTGGGGCGTCTGGGTGCTGTGTGTGGTGTTCACCCTGCTGTGGGCCCGCATTGCGGCCGTGTTTGCCAACAAGGCTGCCCCCAAGACCCTGAACCGTGCCACCGGTGTCGTGCTGGTGGTGCTGGGCATCGTCATCATGGGCTTCAAGCTTCTGGCATAAAGAGAAAATTTCGGAGAACGAAAAAACCGCCTGTGCGTCGGCACAGGCGGTTTTGGTTTTTACGGATTTACTTTTCCTCGATGGTGGAGCGCTCGATCACCCAGTCGGCAGCGCGGCGGATGGCCTCGGTGCGCTTCAGAGCAGGGATGTTGGTCTTTTCGCGGATCTCCTCCACGGTCTTTTTGGTGCGCTCGGCACGCTCGGCGATCATCTTGTCAATCTCCTCGTCAGTGGGCACCAGATTTTCCTGCTGTGCGATCTGCAGCAGAGCCATGCGGGCACGGGTGTTCTTCTCGGCACCGGCGTGCAGCTTGGCGGTAAAGCTCTCACGGGTCTCGTGGATCTGGCTCAGATAGCTGTTCAGGGTCATGCGCTGCATCTGCAGCTGCTGCTGCACGTTCTGCATCTCCTGCTGGTAGGTGCTCTCCACCAGAACGCTGGGCAGCTCGCCCTCAGCGGCATCGGCCAGCTTGGCCAGCACCTGATCCTTGGCGCGGTTCAGTGCACCGCCGTGACGGCCGTCGTACAGCTGCTTGCGCACCTTCTCGCGGAACTCTTCCATGGTGTCCACGCCGCCCACTTTCTTGGCAAAGTCGCTGTTCATGGAAGGCAGCTGGCGCACGCACACGTCGTGCAGCTTGATCTTGAACACCACAGCCTTGCCGGCCAGGTCCTTTGCATGGTAGCGCTCCGGGAAGGTGACGTGGATGTCGAATTCGTCGCCTGCCTTGTGGCCCAGGATGCCGTCCTCAAAGCCGGGGATCATGCGGCCGCTGCCCAGCTGCACGGACTGGTTCTGTGCGGTGCCGCCCTGGAAGGCCACGCCGTCCAGCAGGCCCTCAAAGTCCATGTGCACCACGTTGCCCTTCACGGCCGGGCCCTTGTGGGGCACCAGCTCGGCGGCGGCATTGCGGCGGCGCTCCAGCACCGCGTCGATCTCCTTGTCGGTCACGGCGGGAGTGACGCACTCCACCACAAAACCGGTGGTCTGGGTCAGGTTCAGCTCCGGCTGCAGGGCCACGGTGGCGGTGGCTACAAAGCCCTCGTCCTTTTTCACGCTCACCAGGTCGTAGCTGGGCTCGTCCACCGGGTGGAAGCCGTGCTCGGCCAGCGCAGCGTCGTACAGTGCGGGCACGTCCTTGTCCATCAGGTCGTTGATGGCGTCGTACCAGAAGGTGTGCTCACCGCGGTCGGCCTCGATCTGGGCACGGTCGGCCTCGCCTTTTTCAAAGCCCTTGATCGTATAGTTGGCGCGGGTGCGCTCATACACCGCGTTGGATGCGGCTTCCAGTTCTTCGGCGGTGGCGCTGAAGGTCATTTTGCAGACGCTCTTTTCAGGAGTTTCCACGCTTACCAGTTTCATAGGATTTACCCTCCGTGTTGTCCTCTGCAGGGGAATACCGGGCTGCGCACCATGCCCTGCGGCATGTCCGGCCCGGCCCCTGTGTCCCTGCCAGGACGCAATTTCAAACATATAGTAAAGTTATTATAGCACAAGATAGCGAAAAGCGGTATAATAAAAATCATAAAATATGCCATTCTGGTATTTTTGCCCCGCCCTCCCCCGGCGGGACAGAGAAAGGATGTAGATGTCATGCGACTTTTCGACGTTCTGGGCCCGGTGATGATCGGGCCGTCCTCCAGCCATACCGCCGGTGCCGCGCGGATCGGCTACACGGCCCAGAAGCTGCTGGGCGAGGTGCCGGCAAAGGCGGACATCGGCCTGTACGGCAGCTTTGCCACCACCGGCAAGGGCCACGGCACCGACCGGGCGCTGGTGGCGGGTCTGCTGGGCCTGCGCCCGGATGATCCCCGCCTGCCGGACAGCTTTGCGCTGGCAGAGGAACAGGGCATGGCCTTTACGATCCACCCGGTGGAGCTGCGCAGCGCCCACCCCAACACGGCGGTGCTCCGTCTTACCGCCCGCAGCGGCCGGGAGCTGTCGCTCAAGGCCGCGTCGGTGGGCGGCGGACGCATCCGGGTCACCGAGATCGACGGGGTGCCCGCCGACTTCGGCGGCGACAGCAACACCCTGATCATCCACAACGAGGACACCCCCGGCTGCATCGCCGAGGTGACCATGTCGCTGGCGCTGCGGCGCATCAACATTGCGTCCATGCAGGTGTTCCGGGCGGCGGTGGGCCGCTACGCGGTCATGGTGCTGGAATGCGACTCCCACATCCCCCACACGCTGGAACAGCAGCTGGCCGTGATGCCGGGCCTGCTCAAGGTCACCTGCCTGAATGTGGACGAGCCGGAAGGAATGGAGGAATGAGCCGTGTCGTTTTTGTCCTGTGAAGAGATGCTGGCGGCCACCCGCAGCCAGAAGATCACGCTGGCCGAAGCCGTGCTGCGCAGCGACCTGGAAGAGAGCCGCCTGACCGAGGAGCAGAGCCGTGCGGCCATGAACCACCTGTGGCAGGTGATGCAGGCCACCAGCTGGGAGTACGACCCGGCCCAGCGAAGCCGCAGCGGGCTTTCCGGCGGCGATGCCGCCAAGGTGGAACAGGCTCACAAAGAAGGAAAGCTGCTGGGCGGCGATTACCTGTCCGCGGTGACCGCCGAGGCCCTCAAGACCGCCGAGTGCAACGCCTGCATGAAGCGGATCGTGGCAGCCCCCACGGCAGGCAGCTGCGGCGTGCTCCCGGCGGTGCTGCTGCCGCTGGCCCGCGCCGGAGAAGCGGACGAAGAGGCCCTCTGTGAGGCTCTCTATGTGGCAGCAGGCTTCGGGCAGGTCATCGCAGCCCGGGCCACACTGGCCGGTGCCGAGGGCGGCTGTCAGGCCGAGGTGGGCGCTGCCAGCGCCATGGCTGCCGCTGCCCTGTGCAGCCTGAAGGGCGGCACACCGGAACAGTGCGCCGCCGCTGCTGCCATGGCGTTGGGCAACCTGCTGGGCCTGGTGTGCGACCCTGTGGCGGGCCTGGTGGAGGTGCCCTGCGTCAAGCGCAACGTAGTGGGTGCCGTGAACGCCGTGTCCTGCGCCAATATGGCGCTGGCCGGGGTGGACTATGCTATCCCCTGCGACGAGGTCATTGACGCCATGGGCCGCGTGGGCAGTCTGCTCTCCCCGGACCTGCGCGAGACCGGCCAGGGCGGCCTTGCCGCCACGCCCACCGGCGTAAAGATCGCCCAGAGCCTCGCACAGGAGGGCTGATGGGCCCGTTGATATGAGATAGAAAAAAGTCCGGAAAGACGCTCTATTCAAAAAAGAATCGAAAAAATTCAAAAAACCTGTTGACAAACCCGACTCTGCGTGATAAAATACATCATGTTCCGACCGGAACGTATGCGTTGGTAGCTCAGCTGGATAGAGTGACTGACTACGAATCAGTAGGCCGGGGGTTCGAGTCCCTTCCATCGCACCAAGTAAAATCCCACGATTGACCGTTGAAAATACGGTGTAAATCGTGGGATTTCTTGCTTTACATAGGCTTCAAAAGGGCTGGAAAGTGCCTCATTTGTGCCTTACTGCCCCAAAAACTGCCTTACCGTGTGCCTTATGCTGGATGCCCGGCGGGGCGGGTGTTGCGCCTGAACCATAACAAAGGATAACAGGTTTTAACAGGTCAGAATACTAACTTTTACTAACCTTTTCGCCTGTTCCTCGCCTGTTCGGATGCTAACATTTGCTAACAGGCCCGCCGGGCAGATGTTAAGTTTTGTTAAGGTCTGAACACCAACTTTTACCAACAAAAAGAACCCTGCCCGGTGTGCTGCCGTGATGATCTGCGGCGCATTGGGGCGGGGTTCAGTGCTTTTTGTGTGGGAATGTTCAGGTTTTATCAGGTTTGGTGCTGTTGGGCTACCAATTGAGCGGCTTTCATGGCGGCCTGTTGGTAACTCATGCCCGGCGGTGCAACAACGGCGACCCGGAGCGGGTCCACAAAGAGGGCGGCAAAGAAGTCCATGCGGGTAACATAGTAGCCGCGGCCATCGATGCGGAACAGGTGAACGGTGCAGCCGTGAAATTTAAGTGCAGTCAGCATTGCGATGCGCCCCCTTCGTTCTGCGGTTGTGGCGTTCCTCGCGGATGCCTTGAACGCGGCCTAAAAAGTAGACATCCATCAGCAGGAATACAAGGTTGCTGTTCTGTTCTTCGGTTCCAGAGGGAAAAAACAGCTTGCGAAGGTCGTTCATGAACCGATAAATTGCACTGTTGAACAATGTATAGTCGTTCACAAGTATGAAGTCGGCCATTGATGGAACTGGGCTGAAGGTGGATTTTTTCATGTTGCTGCACCACCTTTCTTTTCTTTGGGGTCGGGCCAGACCCAGCGTTTTACAAAGGTCCATGCCAAATCTGCACACCTTGTGGCTTTTTCAGGGGCAACGGCAGAGTACCGTTTAAGTTCCCGCGTGATGGTATCGATATAATAAATCAGATCAGCATTCAAGTCCTCAAAAAACAGGCTGTCAATGGTTGTGCCGGTCAATTCGGCCAGCTGGTGCGCTTCATCCAGTGAAAAGGCCTGTTCACCAGACAATTTGCTTTCAAAGTCCTTCAGTGGGATATGAAGGATCCGTGCAGCGCCCCGCACGGTATAACCGTGATCGGTGATACATTCCCGGATTTGGTCTTTCATGCTGCACCCCCTTCCAGCAGCTGGGCCACAGCCTTGCCAGCCTTTGCGGCGGCCACATCCAGCACGGCCATCTTCCACAGAAAGCCGGTGTCAACGTGTGCGGTCAGGTGATCGCCCTTGTGGACTGCGCCCACGGTGAAGCCCTGCCGGGCGTACTGCTGGCAAATCCAGCTTTGCGGGGACTGGCCCAGACGTTCCAGCGCGGACACGCGCCCACCGTCCAGCACGACGGTTTCCCGGCGGACGGTGCGGGGCTTTGCTTCCCGCTGGTCGATGTACTCCACCTCAAAGGCGTACAGGTTGACACGCTTTTCAATCTTCATATATCTTAAACCTCTCTCAAAAAATTCTTGTGTGTAAATCGGCGCTGGACAGCAGGAGTCGCCAAGGCCATGGATGGGGGCCCTTCCCCCCTGCCTGAAATTTTGGCTATGCCAGATTGGCATAGTGTAAGGCTCTACCGTCTGCCATTCTGGCATAGTGTAGCTAATACAAACCGGGCTAGACCGTGCCATTTTGGCATAGTGCTGATACGATTCTACGTTGTTTCTTCTTTTCCTGTACTATGCCAATTTGGCAGACATATACTATATATAGCCATCTATACCCAGAAAAGTGTTCGGCTTTAGAGCCGGGGAAAGCAGGGGTCAAGGGGAAGAAAACGAGGGCGGGGCCTGTGGGCCTACTGGATAGAATCTGCTGAATGCCCTGCCCGGTGTTGTCTTCCCTTTGCTCCCGTTCTTTCGTTGGTGTGGTCAATGATAAAGAATCATCCATCATCCAGCCAGCGGAAGCAGAACGAATAGTCATTTGCCGTCCGGGTGGATTTCCCGCTGCGGTCGGTCTGAATGAACCCAGCCCTCTCTAGTTCTTTGATGTACCGGGCAAGTGATCGGGACGGTATTCCGTACTGCTCGGCTTTTGATGCGGGTATCTGAAAATTGATGCTCCCGGCGGATTCCATGGCACAGCAGATATAGAGTTTGAAAGCCCCTGCGCTCAGATTACGAAACTTCTCATTGAACAGCAGCGAATTGCCGACCTGAATAAATCTAGATTCCCGGCAGTCGCTCTTTGCACTCATCCAGCGTGGAAGGGGTTTTGCCCCTCGTTTAGCCATTGTTTTCACCCCTTTTTACGGCGTTTTGCTGTGCCGTAGTTCTTGACATTTTCAACTTGATAAAATAAAATAAGGGGTAGCAAGGGGCTTGTGTAACGGCTTGCTTCTAGCGGTTTAGCGGTTCAGGGTGCGTTCCTGGGCCGCTTTTTTGTATTCCTCGAAGCGGTTAATCTGCTCGGCTCGGCTGAGTCTTACAAACTCTTTGCTTGTCATCATGCTGCATCACCTCCCGGTGTATGCTCCCTTGCTACCCTGTAAACCTCCTTTCCATGCTTTTATTATAGCACTGTTTATAGTGCTTATAAATTGATGAAATAGACAATGTTTATAGTGCTTATTTGTGTAATTTGAGCATTGTAAACAGTGCTTTCCGGTGGTATACTATCATTGGAGAAATAGAAGGTGGTGAGTAAATGGCTATTTCCGAAAAGAAAAAGATAAGCAATGCACGATGGGACAAAGAAAACATGACTTCTTTGGCGTGTAGGGTCAGAAAAGACTTTGCGGAAGAGTTCAAGGCTGTGTGTGCGGCAGCCGGGACAACTTCAAATGCAGTTCTAAAACAGGCAGCGGAAGATTTTATACGTGAACACGAGATTCCAAACGCTGAAACGAGAGCGGCCATTGAAGAACTTGACAACGGCGGCGGTGAGCATTTCACAGGCTCCACGGAAGAACTTGTAAAGAAGCTGCTGGATGAACCCGCCGGGGAATGAACAGGAAGGACGTGAGAACATGGCCGACATTCAGAAATACAGTGAACAGACGTTCGAGAGTATCAAGCACATCAACGAATACGGGCAAGAGTTCTGGTATGCGAGAGAGCTGCAAACTGCACTTGAGTATAGCGAGTGGCGAAACTTCAAGAAAATCATAGACAAGGCGAAGGATGCCTGTGCTACGAGCGGAAATCCTGTGGAGGACCATTTTGTTGACGTCAACAAAATGGTCTCAATCGGTTCAGGCGCAGAACGTGAAGTCGATGATATTGAGCTGTCTCGCTATGCCTGCTATCTTACCGTGATGAATGGTGACCCCCGCAAAGAGGTTATTGCTGTCGGTCAGACCTACTTTGCTGTCAAAACACGCCAGCAGGAACTTGTAGAGAACTACGATGAGCTGACGGAGAATCAGAAGCGGATTGCAATCCGACACGAGATGGCAGAGCACAACAAGTCCCTTGCAGAAGCCGCACAGATGGCCGGTGTCGAAACAAGTCTGGACTATGCCACGTTCCAGAACTATGGGTACATGGGCCTGTATGGCGGTTTGAGGGCTGCGGACATCAAAGCCCGGAAAGGCTTGAAAAAGAGCCAGAACATTCTTGACCACATGGGCAGTACAGAGCTTGCAGCGAACCTTTTCCGTGCTACGCAGACGGATGAAAAGCTCCGCCGGGACAACGTGCAGGGCAAGGCAGCAGCCAATCAGGTGCATTATCAGGTGGGCGCAAAGGTGCGCCAGACCATCAAGGATCTGGGCGGCACAATGCCCGAAGACCTTCCCACGCCTGAAAAGAGTATCAAGCAGCTGGAACGTGAACAGGAAAAGAAGAAGCTGAAGGAGTAGGGCATACATGACTTGTCTGCTTTGCAAGGGTGAAATGAAGCCCGGCACGACCATTCACACAGTTCAGCTGAAGAACTGTGTCGTGGTCATCAAGAACGTGCCCTGCCTGAAGTGCGAACAGTGCGGCGAGGTCGTTCTGTCTGCGGACACGGTGGAGAAGATAGAGCACATCTTGCAGACGATCGAAAAGGCCGTGGCAGAGATCACTGTTGTGAACTTCCCCGACTGTGCAGCGTAACAGCCCCCGCCGGGGCTGCCAGAGTGCTGACACACCCGCCGCAAGGAATTTACCAACAAGCAACAAGAAAAGCCCTCAGACGCGCGCTGTCGTGGTCTGGGGGCTTTGTCATGCAGCGATTTTGTTGAGGTCAACAGAATCGTGTGGCTGAAGCGCAGCTCCCGGCGGGTGCTGCACGGTCAAAGGGTTTGGGATGCTGCCCAACAAGTCGCTTTGTATATACGGAAGCACTGCTTGCAGGTGCTAGGCCCTCTGCAAGAGCACACGACTTTCCGTGAAAGTCTAGTGTGTTACACCTCGCCCGGCGGGGTGTATGCGTTTCCTTCACTGTGGGGACGCTGTTCGGGATGGCGGTCAAAATAGCCGGTCGCTTCAAAATCTGCATAGTGTTCCCGAATCATCTGTTCTCGCCAGGCGTAATAGTCAAGGCGTTCTTTTTCGTGCTTTTCCAGATATTCCACGGTGCGCTCCTCAACGCTGCCGTTGTGGTTCCACGCGCCGAAACCGGCTTTCCGCCATGCCCGCGTCGAAATGACTTCATCGTGCCAGCGGGCAAGGGCGGTATCTCTGCGCAGACATTGAAAGCCGTGCCGTTCGATTTGGTTCACGCGGTTGCTGGATATGCCGATATCCTGCCCGATATCCTTCAGACTCTGGCCGTTGTAGTAGTGGCGGCGTATTATGCCGGCTTCCCGGTCTGCCAGCTTGTTCAAGGCTTCTTCCAGCGCGGCGTGAAGTTCCTCGTTGTTCGGCCTGCTGGAACTCGTGAGCGGCCGCCGGGTCTTCCTGAAGGTCACCTAAAGCGGTGTCGCTGCCGTCCTCGCCCACAGGAGTATCAAGGCTGGTGCATTCGTTCAGAGGGTTGGCAGACACAGCCACGCGCCGGCCGTCCTCGGTGATGACACCTCGCGTGTGCTCTCCACAGGTGGCGGTGCGGATCTGCTTCAACAGCGCATAGCTCAGATACGTTGTAAAACTGCCCTGCTCTGCGCTGTAGTGCTTGGCGGCATAGTCCACAGCAAAGTACCCTTCCTGCACCAAATCTTCAAAGGACAGGCCTGCATTGTCCGCAACAGGCTTGTTCTTCTCATACCACTGCCACAGCTGCCGCCGTACAAAGCCCTTGTTGACTTCCCATAGCTGGCCCAGTGCGAAGCTGTTCCCGGCGGCTGCCAGAGCGGCAAGGGCCGCGTTTGTGGCCTGCTGGTCGGTCTGCTTGGGTCGATTCTGTTCCATTGCTGCATCCCCTTTCGGAGTAAGTTGACACGGCCACGCGGGCGCGCGCGTATCGTGTAAACAAATTGTTTACTTGCGTGAAGTGCTGCGTTTCTTTTTCCGCCTGCGCCAGCGTTGAAACTCTTTCCACTCGGCTTCCAGTTCTTCCTCGGCTTCGTAGAAATAGTGCATTTTCAGAATGATCTCCCGCGCGGACTGCTTCATATAGGCCCGCCGGGCGCGTTCAATGCCGCTGGCCTTGCCGCCCATCCGGGCTATCTCCCGGCGGCGTTCTGGTGGCAGGTCGGCCAGACTGCGGAGGTTGTCAGGATTCATAATACTGCCCCATTCAAAGAGGGCGCACAGGTTGCCCCATGCGCCCAGCGTGTCACGAGTTCGACCGTGGTTCACTCGTTGTTCAAGAGCTGTTCAGTTTGACCGGCACCCGCTCAATTCGTCCGGGCTGTCAACGGAATAGATGATCGCGGGCAGATCGCTCAAATCGAACACCTCGTGCGTTCCGTCAGGGTAAAAGCCTATCAGTTCGGCGGTGGGCTTGTTGATTACCAGCACAGGCATACCGGCGGCAAGATGGTCAGTCAGGCGGCAGCCGCCTTCCTGCCGATGGGGAAAGCGGTCGATACAATCAGACTGGCATGGGGTGCCGTCAAAAGGGCATTTGATCTGTTTCATGCGTTGTTCTTCCTTCCGGGCGCTCAGGCCCACAAATCAAGGATTCATGCGGACTTTTAGGTGGTTGTGCTGGGTTGTGCCGACTTTTTGTGTTAGCTCTATAAAGAAACGAATTTTTTTATTAACAGTAGAACCCGGCACAGGTCGGCACATTTAGGCAAAGCGCAGTTGCTTGTACCCTAAAATAAAGGCTTGGGGATTTACGGTTCCGTTGCTCCCGGCGGGGCGTTTGCGCTTTATCGTGCCGAAGTTCTCCATCTCGCTTTTGAAGTTGGCCATGCTCTCGGCAAACTGTCCATTGCGGGCGCACCACGCCTTGTATAACTCGTAAGCATCCGCCGTGCGGATTTCCCCCTGTGGGTCTGCTTCCAGAGATTCAGCCACGAAACGGCCCATCTTGTCGGAACGCTGGCGGTATTCATCCGTTGCGATTTTGACGGATTCAGGCATATCAAAGCCGGTTTCCTCAATCAACCAAAGACCATCAAGGCACCAGTTCAGAATGCCAGAGAGGGCCGCCGGGGTGCTCAAGGCTTTTTTCAGGCCGGTGTCACGTTCAGATTCGTCAAAGTGACGTTCAAAGGGAATCAGTTTCACGCGGCCAGAGGTGAACAGGGTAACGTCAGTGACCTGCGGCAGGTGGTTCGTGTTGATAAACAACTTGAACTGTGGCCGGAACTCAAAGCTGTTTTCATGCAGGAAGCGGGCGGTGATCGTATCATTGCCGGTCAGGGTTTTGACCAGCGCGGCACTCAAGACCATCTTCTTATCGGGCTCGGAGATATTGACGAACCGGGCACCGGCCAGCCGGGCCACGTCCTCACTTGGCATATTGCCGTTGACGGTCGGTTTCATGGAAATGGTTTCCGGTCGAGTGGCGCGGCCATAGTCGCCCACAAGGTTCATGAAGGTTTCCATGCTGGTGCCCTTGCCGTTGCGGCTGGTTACGCCGTACAGGATGAAGAAACATTCATGCGCCGTGTCACCGGTCAGGGCGTAGCCCAACGCCTTTTGAAAGAATGCGGCCCTGTCCTGATCGCCTTGCATGATCTCAGAAATGAACTGCTCCCAACGCTCACAGCGGGCATTTGCATGGTATTCCACACCGGCCTTCATGCTCAGGAAGTCCGCCGGGGAATGATCGCGAAACTCCCTTGTTTTCAGGTTCAGGGTGCCGTTCTGGCAGTTGAACAGGAAGGGGTCTGCATCGAACCGGGACAGGGGCAGAGGGTACACACTGGCCGCGTCTTTCAAGATGGTTTCACGGTTGTGGCGGCTCTGCCACTTGGCAACGTGCTTCATGTAGCTTTGCTTCCGGGATTCATCCGGGATGGACAGCGCATAAATATAAAGGCTGTCTGCCAGTTTCTTGCAAAGCTGCATGACCTTCAGGCCGCCTGTGTCGGGCTTCCACACGCCATCCGCATAAACAAACCACTGTTTGCGCTCTGGCACATACCGGGCAACGCTCTTGTACCAGTCTGCGAACAGGTTGCCGTTTCCGATGTCATTCCAGCCGTACCGGTCGTTATTGTCGGGTTCAAGGTCGGTCAATGACACCTGTGCAGGCTGTGCGTTTTTGGTGCCGGGATCCTCGGCAGGAGCAGACACAGGCATAACCACCTTTGCTGCCTGCTCTTTGAAGTACCCCGCCGGGTCATACCCGCCGCGGGTGCTGCTGGCGGCGTTCTTGATGGTGATCGCACCGTAAGTGGTGCCGCTCTGCTTTCTGTCCCACTTCTCGCGCATCAAGCCGGACTGTCTGAACAGCCTGTCCATTCTGGCCGGGTCGCCGTTCGTCCACCATGCCAGAATATTGCACAGGGCAACGTCTGCTTCGGAGTGGGAAGGATAAGCCGAAATGTCACCGTTCCACAGTGCAGAGAATGCCGCGCCGTTCCTGCCCTTCTTCATTTTGGCAATCAGGGGCGCGTCCTCAATATCCACCCCGCCGGGGGCCGCTGTCGGCTTCTCTGTGGGCCTTTCCTGCTGCTTCTGGGCACGGGCCTGTAATTCTGCATACAGCGCGTTTACCGTGTCCTGTGCGGCGCGCAGGGGCTTTTCGGGGCCGTAGAGCCTGCCGGTCATGGTGAAATATCGGCCACGGTCGTACATTTCAGCTTCCTTGCGTTTGATCGCCTGGCCGGGCAGATGGGCCGAACAGAAAACGTGCAGGCCCTCGCCGCTGGGGGAAATTTCGGTGTAGCTGTCCAGCTTTTTCACCCATGCTTCCACCCACGGGTCACACTTCCCGTCATGCAAGCAGTGGTCGAAGTCGATGCCGACAACACAGCTCGCTGCATCGAACTCAAAGCCCACACCCTCAAAGCGGCCGGCTTCCACGGCCTGTGCAGCGGTCTGAAAGTCTGCCCATGTGGCAGGCTGCCCGGCCTTTGCAGGTTTGCCAGTGCACGGGTCAAAGGGCATTTTGCGGGGCTTGCCTTTGGCACCCCAGCAAACCCACTGCGGCAGAATGGCCAGTGCGTCAGGGATATTCTTTGCAAATTCCAAATTGTTTACCTCGCTACCCGGCGGATGCCCTCGGCGGTCTGGCTGCCGTCCGCCGGGTCGCCCTGTTCAAAGTACCGGGCCAGACTGTCCAGATTGACCAGCCACATGTGCCCGGCGTTTACATACCGGATTTTACCCGTCTTGCACAGCCGCCGGATGTAGGCCGGTGACAGGCCGTAGATTTCAGCGGCCTTTTTGACGGTTCCCATATTGGGATAACGGATGGTATCACCCATGTTTCAACCCCCTTTAGGTCATTTTTTGTCCTGTCGTTTTTGATGTGTCGGCATTAAACCATAAAACGAAAATCTTTGCAATACCGCCAAATTTTGATTAAAAATTGATGCCATGAACCATTGTTGAAATGAAGTCCCTTGCGTCAAAATCCATCTAGTGTCATCTGGTGATATCCAGTGTCATGCTTTGCAACGGATTACCTTGTTTTGCAATAGATTTACAGAGGGATGCCCACCTCAAAAATGGACTTTTGCTGCGGATTCCGCACATCAAAAAATATTGATGAAATTGAATCACAGAAACAGTGAATTTTGCTCACTGCTCCATCAGGCTTTCCACGGACACGCCAAGAGCGGCGGCGACACGCTTTACAGAGTTTTCGGTGCAGCTCTTACCACCGCGCAGAGCAACGATTGTGCAGCGAGATACACAAGCCTTGTCGGCAAGGTCTTGTGCCCTGATACTCTGCCGTGCCATCTCGGCAATTAGTTTCACGCGGTCAATACGCATTTTATGGACCTCCTTAAATTTATGCAATTGCGTTAACACCTTAGATTATATATTCAATTGCGTAAATGTCAAGAGAAATATTTGCAATTGCATAAATTTGTGCTATAATCTACATATCAACAAAGAAAGAGAGGGGCTTTCTATGGGTACAGGCAAGAAAATAGGCGAAGAATGCAAGCGGCAAGGAATGACATTGCGTCAACTATCTATTAAAGCAGGCGTCCCGTATTCCACGCTCTATTCGGCGGTAAAAAGGGACAGCAACGGAATGGATGCGGAAACCTTAGCTAAAATAGCCGATGCGCTTGCCATTGATTTTAATTGGTTGCTTCATGGTTACACTTTAGATGAACATAACGAGGTGTTTATTCGGAGGCTTCAACATGAAGAACCAGTGTCAGAGCGTGAGTTGTATTTGAAAAAGCACCCTGATGATGCCCCGGCTCCGAAGCAAAAGAAAAATTATGATCTTCAACGGCTTATAGAAGGGCTCGATGCTGAGGGGTTAAAAATGCTGGAAGAATATGCTGAATTTCTTGTAAATAAACGCGCTGGAAAGTCGGTTGATTCTGAAATAGATAATGACAGCACACCCCACCCGGCGGGTTGATATGCTGCCCGGCTTGTGCAGAACACCTTTGCTGTGGGCCTGATCGCGACCAGCTGAACGCACCGCCGGGGACAAAATGCACAAAAACCATGCCCACAAAGGAGGGGTGACAGATGGCAAAGATTGTAAAGCGGATGAAGAAGGACGGCACTTGCTCCTACTGCATCCGGGTCTCCAACGGCTATGATCGGCAGGGCCGTCAGGTGCTGGTAAACCGCACCTTCACTCCCCCGCCGGGCTTGACCGGGAAAAAGCTGGAAAAGAAATTGCAGCGTCAGGCAGATGCCTTTGAACAGGAAGTGCACAGCGGCATTTCTCTGGAAGCGTCCATGAAGCTGGATGACCTGATAGAAAAGTGGTTCACCGAGTACGCAGACCGCCAGCTGAAGCCCAAGACGGCCACCGAATACAGAAAGCTGGTGCCGCGTGTGTCGGCGGCTCTGGGTCACATGAAGGTCAACCAGATACGCCCGGCGCACCTCATGGCGTTCTATGCGAACCTGTCCGAGGACGGAGTGCGTCAAGATTCCACCTATACGGCAACGGCGGCTCTGCTGAAGCTGCTGCCGAAAGGCCAGCGGGCAAGGATCCGGGAAGCCGCCGGGGTGGGCGAGGAAACCATGCGGGGGCTGTGCAGCGGCAAGCCTGTCAGCCACAAGACGGCCGAAAAAGTAGCTGATGCCGCCGGGCTGCCCCTGTCCAAAGCCTTTACCGAGAAGGTCAGGGCGGGCGGTAAGCTGGGCGGCAACACGCAGCTGCACTATCACCGCTTCTTGTCCAGTGTGTTTGAAAAGGCAGTCAAGTGGCAGCTGATCGATGAAAACCCCTGTCGGCGCACAGAAGCCCCCAAAGCGGCAGAAATCGAAGTGGAAGCATTGCAGGAAGAGGACGTTGCAAAGCTGCTGGAAGCCCTGCAGGACGCGCCAGCACAGTACAGCGTTATCACACAGCTGGCCTTGCTCACCGGTGCCCGCCGGGGCGAGATATGCGCTCTGCGCTGGTCAGACATTGACCTTGACGCGGGTGTGATCTCCATCAACAGGACGGTGCAGAACATCGCCGGGCGCGGCACGGTGTTCACAGCACCCAAGACAAAACGCTCCCGGCGATGCATTAAGATAGGCCCGGAGTGTGTGCAGCTGCTGCGGGAGTACCGCCAGCACCAGAAGGCCGAACGGTTCAAGGTCGGCTCTGAGTGGATGCGCCGGGTGGAGATCGAGAACGGCAAGACAGTGGACAACGACCTGCTGTTCACTCGCTGGAACGGTCAGCCGCTCGACCCCAATGCGGTTACAAGCTGGTTTCCGGGCTTTCTGGCCGCCCATGATCTCCCGGCGGTTCACTTCCACAGCCTGCGCCACACCAACGCCAGCTTGCTGATAGCGGCTCATGTGCCTGTTACAACGGTTTCGGGCAGACTTGGCCACGCAAAGACCAGCACCACCACGGATATTTACGCCGGGTTCATCCGTTCCAGCGATGCGGCGGCAGCGGACGCGCTGACGGACGTTTTTAGTCGTATCAAGGAAAAGACCCACGCATAACAAAAGACGGCTCACAGGGGCGTTTCTGCCGCCCTCGTGAGCCGTCTGCTTTTTGACTTTTTCATGGTGTCCGTTTTATGGGATGATATGCCCTCTGGAATGTGCCTTATTTTTGCCTTATCGAATCGAAAAGAAGTGAAACGACCATGCACGAACAAACACAAAAATAACGATGAATCTATATAAACTTCAATGACCGAAAACGCCGAAACTCATATAAAGGCCCTCTACGAATCAGTAGGCCGGGGGTTCGAGTCTCTTCCATCGCACCAAGAAAAACCAGTACACGTTGTGTACTGGTTTTTCTTTTTGTTTGCACGATGGAAGGGGCTCGAACAAGGCGGCGGCGCACAGCGCCGCAAGCAAACAGCCCAGTGGGCTGTTGCTTAGCCTGCGGAGCGGGCCGAAAAGGATAAGGGCCGCACCTTGCAGCACGATACGCTGATCAGCAGCTTTGACATGATGGCGCGTGTTCTGCGCGCCCAGGGCAAACCGGCGGCATGGCGCACGGCGCTGGGCGACCCCGGAACGGACCGTCTGGCCCGCAAGACTATCGGGGATTTTGGCTGCTATCTGGCCTTTGTCAACGGTCTGACGGCACGGTGATATCCGCCTGAAAAAATGACAATGCCCGCCCGTCTGTACAGACGGGCGGGCATTGCTTTTACAGATGACAGAACTCAAAGGTCGTACCGATATTGCAGGACGTTCTGACCAGCAACGTCGTACCCGTCCAGAAACTGGTGGAGCAGTTCGTTTCCGCGCTCGCCGCCAATTTCCTGTGTGAGACGCTTTATGGTGTCCAGCAGGACGTCACCCTCATCCTCCAGTCGCTGTGCACCTAGTTTTTCGATCATGCGGCGGCTGGGCGCATTGCAGGATTTTACGCGGATCCGATAATAGTCCACGGTATTTGTCTGCGCATACAGGGCAGCGGCAGCTTTCATGGCAGCGGTTCCAATGCCGTGGGACTGGTACTGCGGGCGGATCGAAATGCCAAGCTCCGGTGTGGCAGTGTCTGTATGCCGGATGATCACATAGCCGATATAGTGTTGGTCACGCCTGTCGAGAATGCTGAAAACAGTTGTGTTTCGCTGGCAGACCTCCAGAAAGACCGCACCAAATTTTTCGTCCGAACGGAGAGAGACGCCGGCTTCCTCATCGGCGGCTTCCAGAAAATCCTTGTGGTCCTGTTCAGTCATCTCACGGAGAAAAAATTCCTCGTTTTCCATAGAAAGAACCTCAGCTTTTAAAAATGTGTTCCCGGTGATAGGCAAGGTAGGGCCTGTTCCCGTCGGTCAAACGGATCGTCATACCCTCTGCAACATTGGTGAACAGACGGTCATAAGCAGAAAGCTCTTCTGCGATGAGGATCTTCCCGGAATCCTCAAACGAGATCAATCCCTGATCGAACAACCGGTCATGATTGGGGCAGAACAAAAAGCCGTTATCCACATCAAGCTTTTCAGCAGGAGAGCTGTTGGCCCACGGCTTGATGTGACTGGCGGTCAGCAGAATGGGGTTGCATACCCCGCACAGGCAGCATTTGGGATAACGATCCAATAACCGCGCCCGGAACACCGACTGATTGACGCGCGCTTTGATGACTGCATCACGGGTGGAACCCTGAAGGGACTGGCTCTCGTTTTCAATCGTACAGAATTGTTGCGGCAGGCCGGAAATGGGACGTTTCGGCTGCGAAATGTCATCCAGCAGCCACATGGACCAGACGAAGGAATGGGCATCCAACAGAGTGGTGTCCGGAAGAAACTGCTTTTGCAGCCGGGACTGTACATCTTTGAGGATACAGAGATATTCCTGGTAATGCTCCCATGTACAGCCATGGGATAAGCAATCGGTTATAATCCCAAGACGGTTTAGATGGGTGGGCATGATGTTCGGGCGCACGGGAAGATAGCGGTCCTTGTCTTTCAGAAAAAACACGAAGGACAAAAATGGAAAGGTACTTCCCCACACTTCTATGGCATCTTCAAAGGCCTGTGCATCATCGGTGCCGCAAAAAATGCTGTAAAGCACAAAATCAGAAAGGTCGACATCACGCAGCAATTTATCTTTCAGAGCTTTCACGTCAAACTGCTGGTTCAGCAGGTTCTGCTTTTCTTTTCGACCCTCTTCTATAGGGAGCTCTATGCATGCTATGATCCTTTGCGTGAATATCCCCTTGCCTAGAAGCGTTTCGCTCCAATCCTTGACCTGCAGGACATTCTGAGCGCGCTCCCAGATGGAGTATTTGTAATATTCGTTTTCACCGAGCCAGCCGGAATCAAAGCGGAGCGTTGTAGAATGCTGGTAGTGGTCGGTGTCCTGTTCTGCCAGAACGCGTTCCATAAACTGCAACAGGGTCTGGTCGAACTTTGCGGAATCAATTTTGTACATGATGCACCTCGTTTTCGGAACATCTGAAAAAATCACGGCGGCTGTTTCCATTGTACAGGATGCAGCGCCGGAATACAAGGCGGAAGCGGCACTGCCCCAAATTAACAATTTTCAAACAAAACTCAAACATTTCCGGAACGTTCCGGCTTTATACTGTGCGTTACGAATGAGCGGGTATCACACGAGGGGATTGCCGATTTCGCAAAAAAGCGGTATGCTGATAGCCGGAGCGACCACAAAACCGGGGTCGAAGGAGGAAAACCATGATCCATATTCTAATCGTAGACGATGACGCAAAGCTGAACAAAACGGTCTGCACCTATCTGAACGACTGCGGGTTTGAGACGAAAGGCGTTCTGAATGCGCAGAAGGCCTTTGAAGAACTGTACAATAGCCTGTACGATCTCATCGTGTCAGACATCATGATGCCGCAGATGGACGGGTTTGAATTTGCGCAGAAGATCCGCGAGGTGAACAAGCACATCCCCATCTTGTTCATGTCGGCAAAGGATGATCTGCCCTCCAAGCAGAAAGGCTTCCGGCTGGGCATCGACGATTATATGGTAAAGCCGGTGGAGCTGGCCGAGCTGGAAATGCGGGTGCGGGCCCTGCTGCGCCGCGCCAACATCGAGATGGAGCGCAGGCTGACCGTGGGCAATCTGGTGCTGGATGCCGATGCTGTGACCGCCGAGGTGGACGGCGAGGAAGTGCCGGTGGCGGCGCGGGAGTTCAATATCCTGTACAAGCTGCTGTCCTACCCCAAAAAGACCTTTACCCGTGCCCAGCTCATGGACGAGTTCTGGGGATTGGAAAGCGAGACCAGCCTGCGGGCCGTGGATGTCTACATCACCAAGCTGCGGGATAAATTTTCCGGCTGCGACAGCTTTGAGATCAAGACGGTGCGCGGCATCGGGTACAAGGCGGTGCTGTTATGAAGCGGGAGACGTTCTGGCAGCGGCAGAAGCAGCACAGCCTGTTCCCGCCGTCCCTGTTCTTTGTTTACCTCGGGACGCTGTTCCTGATGTCCGGCGTCCACACCGGCCTCATCGTCGGGATGAATTCGCTGGGCTGGTCGGATCTGGTGCAGGTGTACATTCCCCTGCTCTACTGGGGCGCTGTGGCAGTTGTACTGACTCTGTTCACCCGCCGGATGATCCGCAAGACCTACGAGGAACCCATGCTCCGGATGGCCGATGCCACCCGGAAGGTGGCCGAGGGCGATTTCTCGGTCTATGTGCCGCCGGTGCACACGGCAGACAAGGCCGACTATCTGGACCGGATGATCCTGGATTTTGACAAGATGGTGGAGGAGCTGGGCAGCATCGAGACCCTGAAGACCGACTTTTTCTCCGATGTTTCCCACGAGTTCAAGTCGCCGCTGGCGGTCATTTCCAGCAACGCGGAACTGTTGCAGAAAAGCGGTAAACTTTCCACCGATCAGGCAGAACAGGTGGAAAACATCCGCTACGCCACGAATCGGCTGACAAACCTCATTCAGAATATGCTCAAGCTGAACAAGCTGGAAAAGCAGGCAATCTGCCCCATGCCCGAAGCGTATGATGTCTGCGCCCAGCTGTGCGAGTGCGCGGTGCAGTTCGAGGATGTGTGGGAGAAGAAAAATCTCGATTTTGAAGCCGACCTGGAGGACAGCGCCGCCGTGTACGCCGACCCCGGCCTGCTGGAAGTGGTGTGGACCAACCTGCTGTCCAACGCCGTCAAGTTTACCCCGGAGGGCGGTACGGTCACCCTCCGGCAGCGGACGGAGGATGGCCGGGTGCTGGTATCGGTGGAAGATACCGGCTGCGGCATGACACCTGAGACCATACGGCATATCTACGATAAATTCTATCAGGGCGATTCCAGCCACGCCACGCAGGGAAACGGCCTTGGTCTGGCACTGGTAAAGCGTATTCTGGAACTGTCGGACGGCAGCATCACGGTGGAAAGCAGACTGGGCAAAGGTTCGGTCTTTACGGTGGCGCTGCCATGTGCACTTCAGAACGCACCGGAGGAACACGCATGGATCAGATGAAAAACTTTACGACCTACGAATACAAAGAAATCACGGTGCGCAACGACAAGGCTTCGCTGTATCTGGATTGCTACGAAAGCTTCGGCTGGCGGCAGGACGAGAACTTTCCCCCGCAGGAAAGCGGTGATGAGGTCACGCTGAAGCTGAAGCGCGACCGCCGACTGGTGAACAAGGTGGAGCTGACCCGCCTGCAGCGCAACTTTGAAGCCACCATGAACGAGATCCTTGCGCTGGAACATTCCAAGTCCACGGCAGCCACCATCTGGGCGCTGTGTACCGGACTGGTTGGCACGGCATTCATGGCCGGGTCGGTGTTTGCTGTTACCGCAGCGCCTCCCCGGGTCCTGCTCTGCATCGTGCTGGCGGTTCCGGCTTTTGCGGGCTGGATCGCACCCTATTTTGTTTACCGCATCCTCCGGGACAAAAAGACCCGGCAGGTAAATCCGTTTATCGAAGAAAAAATTGAAGAGATTTACGCACTGTGCGAAAAAGGACAGTCGCTTTTATGAGAGCATCTCTTCCATTGAAAATTTGATCACAGATCATGCAGTCGGTGCAAAAAAGCATCGGCTGCTTTTTCTTTTTGCGAAAAAATGCATTAACAAAACCCAAACAAAGGTCAAACATTCCGCAAACATGGCGGTTGTATACTCTCTCTCTCTCGTAAACGACAGATGCGCCACGGAACAGAAAGGAGAAGCCCGATGGCACAGTATCACATCAAACCCGGTAAGGTGGGCAATGCCCTCATCGACACCTACTACAAAATTGAGAACGGTGTAGTCGGCACCTACAAGAAAATCGAAACGGCATTTGTGGATCGCTTTCTGGAAAAGGCGGACGAGCCGGAAGAGAAGAATGACAACAAGTAACAGGAGGAAAACACGATGAAGAAAAGTAACTTTATCGCACTGATCCTGGGCACCGTCGGCACGGTGTTCTTTGCACTGGGCATGTGCATGGCCCTTATTGAAGAGTGGGGCATGTTCCGGCAGGGCATCGTCTGCGGCGTCATCGGTCTGGTGGTGCTGCTGGCAGACCTCATCATCTGGCGCCGGATGGAGGGCAAGGAGCCCATCCGCCTGAGCGGCAAGACCCTGGGCACCGTGGCACTGGCTGTGGTCGGTGCCCTGCTGCTGGGCGTGGGCATGTGCCTGAGCATGGTGTTCGGCAAGATGGTGCTGGGCATCGTGATCGGTCTGGTGGGCATCGTGGCACTGCTGTGCCTCATCCTGCTGACCAAGGGCCTGAAGTAAGCATTAACAATTCTCAAACCAAACTCGAACAAATCCCAAACAGGAATCTGATATTCTGTTGATACCGGCCGACAGTCCCCCGTGGCTTCACCGGAACAATAAAAACCTGACATAGAGGAGAAAAAACAATGAACAACATGAAACTGCCCGCAAACTGCGCAATGCTGAACGAGAACGAGAAGATGGACGCCGTCGGCGGCACCGCCGCACAGACGGCCGTCAAGGCTGTGATCGCCATCGGCGGCGCACTGGGCCTGACCGGTGTGACTGCTGTGGCAGCCAAGGGCGTGCTGAGCATCTTCGGCGGCAACCCCGGCCAGTGGATCCAGGATTCCATGACCGCAGGCAAGAACTTCATCGACGCTTCCATGGCTGCCGGTGTGAAGTTCCTGAACAAGCTGATGGGCATCTCTCAGCTGTAATTCTCCATATAAAACAGCGCCCGCTGACAATATCGTCAGCGGGCGCTGTGCGTTTTGCGTTTTACAGCCGGCCTTCTTCCAGCATCCGGCGCACCTCGTGCAGGCTGGCGCACTCGGCGGTGTACAGGCGGCGCATCTCGTCGTCCGGCTGGGCAAGGTCCGGCACCATCACGGTCACAAAACCGCCGGCGGCCCCGGCGCGCACGCCGTTGTAGCTGTCCTCCAGCACCAGGGTGTGTTCCGGTGCGGTGCCCAGCATCTCGGCGGCCCGGTAGAAGATCTCCGGGTCCGGCTTGGAGCTGGTGAACTGCTCCCCGCTGATGACGGCCTTGAAGTAGTGGGTCAGGCCCCAGCCGTCCAGATGATGCCGGATGGAGGCCATGCGGCTGGACGAGGCCACCACCATGGGGATGTGCCGCCGGTCCAGCCAGGCCAGGATCTCGTCCAGGCCGGGCTTTTTGGGCGGCGGGGCCAGAAAGGCCGTCTCACCCTGCTTGTGCAGAGCCTCGATGATGCGGTCGGGGTCGCAGTCCGGCCCATAGAACCGGCGCAGCACCGCCCGCATGGAGTCGCCTGCGGTGCCGCGGGCGGCTTCGTCCAGCCCCTCCTTATAAGAAAGGCCCAGCCCGGCCAGTGCGGGTTCCCACAGGGTGGCCCAGATGCGCTCGGTGTCGAACATCAGGCCATCCATATCAAAAATGACGCCCTGGATCATAAAACAAAACTCCTTTCCGGGTCAAAAACACGGTTTGTACCCCTATTGTATCATTTTTTTAGCAGTTTGCACATACATCTGCTCATAATTTGGCGCAACTTACCCGACCCAAAGATGAAAGATTTTGCGATTCCTTGCAAAAGCTGGTCATCCTATTATAATAGAAAACAATATTCGGCGTTTCGGGCGCAGGAACTGTGCAGCGCCCGTGATCAGGAAAGAGGGAAATTTATCATGTTGGATATCAAGATCACCCGTACCACTTCTCCCAAGGAGAAGCCGGACGAGAACAACCTGGGCTTTGGCAAGAAGTTCACCGACCATATGTTCGTGATGGACTACACCGAGGGCGAGGGCTGGCACGATGCCCGCATCGTCCCCTACGGCCCCTTTGAGCTGGACCCGGCTACCGTCGTGTTCCACTATGCTCAGGAGATCTTCGAGGGCATGAAGGCTTACCGGACTGCGGATGACACCGTCCAGCTGTTCCGCCCGGACTGCAACGCAAAGCGTTTCCAGGATTCCGCCGACCGTCTGTGCATCCCCAAGATCCCCGTGGAAGATTACATCCAGGCTGTGGAGACTCTGGTGGATGTGGACCGCGACTGGGTGCCCCACTCTGACGGCGCTTCCCTGTACATCCGCCCCTTTATCTTTGCCAATGACGTGGGCCTGGGGGTCCACGCTTCCAAGCACTATATCTTCTGCATCATCGCTGCTCCGTCGGGCGCTTACTACGCCGAGGGCATCAACCCCGTGCGCATCTATGTGGAAGACGAGTACATCCGTGCCGCTCCCGGCCTGACCGGCTTCACCAAGTGCGGCGGCAACTACGCTGCTTCCATCAAGGCCGGTGAGCTGGCCGAGGAGCAGGGCTACGCACAGGTGCTGTGGCTGGACGGCGTCGAGAAGAAGTACGTCGAGGAAGTCGGCAGCATGAACATCATGTTCAAGATCGACGGCAAGGTCTACACTGCCGCCACCGTGGGCACCGTTCTGCCCGGCGTCACCCGCCGCAGCTGCATCGAGCTGCTGAAGGACTGGGGCTATGAGGTCGTTGAGGGCAAGATCGCCATTGCCGACATCATGGCCGCTGCCCGCGAAGGCAAGCTGGAAGAGGTGTTCGGCACCGGCACCGCTGCTGTTGTGTCCCCCGTCAAGGAGCTGGTCTGGAAGGGCGAGCACGCCTTCATCGGCGACGGCAAGATCGGCCCTGTCACCCAGAAGCTGTACGACACCATGACCGGGATGCAGTGGGGCAAGATCCCCGACACCAAGGGCTGGATCGTTCCGGTCGAGAAGAAGTATTGATATCCTCAATTCTCCATTCAGAATTTAGCAAGCGCCGCCTGGCATCCGCTCGGCGGCGTTTGCTGTATCATGGCGGCAGCCCTTCCGTCAAATTTCCGAAATTATCCGGCGCAATTGCTTTCTTTCCTGCACAGTGTTAAACTGATTCCAGACAAAGGGCAGCCCTGCATAGCGGCGGGGTGCCTGTGCAGGAAAGATTGAGAGGGAAAAGCACCATGATCAAAAAATGGAGCGTGAGCTACCCGGCCGTCAACGGCACCGAGCAGCGCAGAGTGTATGTCTATCTGCCCACCATGTACGAGTCCGAGCCGGATCGCCGGTTCCCGGTGCTGTACATGTTCGACGGCCAGAACGTGTTCTTTGACGAGGATGCCACCTACGGCAAGAGCTGGGGCGTGGCCGATTATCTGGACTACACCGACACGCCGCTGATCGTGGCGGCGGTGGAGTGCAACGCAGGCCCCAACAACGAGCGTCTGGTGGAGTATTCGCCCTACCGGTTCGACGACCCCACCTACGGCCACTTCGACGGCAAGGGTCAGGCCACCATGAACTGGTACATCCACCGGTTCAAACCCTTCATCGACCGCAGCTTCCGCACCCTGCCCGACCGGGAGCACACCTTCATCGGCGGCAGCAGCATGGGCGGCCTGATGAGCCTGTACGCCCTGCTGCAGTACAACGACACCTTCAGCCGGGCGGCGGCCCTGTCGCCCTCCATCTGGGTGGCTCCGGACAAGCTGGCAGACCTTGTGGGCCGGGCAAAGCTGGAGCCGGGCACCGTGCTGTACATGGATTACGGCTCCCGCGAGATGGGCAACCACGACGGCATGCGCTGCGGCTTTGCGGAGATGTGCAGCAAGGTGCTCACCCGCGGCATCCACCTCACCAGCCGCATCGTGCCCGGCGGCACCCACAGCGAAGCCAGCTGGGAAAAGCAGCTGCCCTTCGTGTTCCATACGCTGATGTACGAGCTGGAGGAAGCGTAAAAGCCTTCCCCCAAGGGGGAAGCCTGAATCAAGAAGGAGGAACCACTATGGAAATGCAGTATTTCAAGGATTACAGCCCCGCCCTTGGCCGGGATATGGAGTGCAAGATCTACGGCCATGCCGGCCGCCCCATGCTGTACATCCCCTGTCAGGACGGCCGGTTCTTTGACTTTGAGGACTTCCACATGGCCGACACCCTGGCCCCGTGGATCGAGTCCGGCCAGATCATGGTGCTTTCCATCGACACGCTGGACAAGGAGACCTGGTCCGACACCAACGGCGACCCCTACTGGCGCATCCGCCGCTATGAGCAGTGGCTGCACTACATCGTGGACGAGGCCGTGCCCAAGATCCGCTGCCTGTCCCAGGAGCGCAACGGCTGGGACGACCTGCCCGGCGTCATCGCCTTTGGCTGCAGTCTGGGTGCCACCCACGCGGTCAACCTGTATCTGCGCCGACCGGACATCTTCTGCGGCTGTCTGGCGCTCAGCGGCATCTACACCGCCCACTATGGCTTCGGCGACTACATGGACGAGCTGGTGTACCAGAACTCTCCCGTGGACTATATGCGGAACTTCCCCACCGACCACCCCTATATGGAGCTGTACCGGAACCAGAAGGCGGTCATCTGCTGCGGTCAGGGCGCCTGGGAGCAGCCGGACACCACCTGGTACCTCAAGCGCATCTTCGAGGCCAAGGGCATCCCCGTGTGGGTGGACCTGTGGGGCCACGATGTCAAGCACGACTGGAACTGGTGGTATAAACAGGTCGTGTATTACATGCCGTATATCCTGGGACAGCAGTAAAGCGAAATGGGACGAACCCTCTCAGGCGCTTCGCACCAGCTCCCCCGAAAGGGGGAGCTTTTTGCAGTACCTTCCGGTAAAGCGTCAGAAGCTCGCCCTTCGGGAGAGCTGGCAGCGCCGCAGGCGTTGACTGAGAGGGTTTCGTTTTTATAGAGGAAAGAGGAAAATCATGAAGAATTTTATTTTTATCTCGCCGAACTTCCCCACCAACTACTGGCAGTTCTGCCGGGAGCTGAAGAACGACGGCATGAACGTGCTGGGCATCGGCGATCAGCCCTACGACGAGCTGAAACCGGAGCTGAAGGACAGCCTGAACGAATACTACAAGGTGGGCAGTCTGGAAAATTACGATGAGGTCTACCGCGCCGTGGCCTTCCTCACCTTCAAGCATGGCCGCATCGACTGGCTGGAGTCCAACAATGAATACTGGCTGGAGCGGGACGCCGCCCTGCGCACCGATTTCCACATCACTTCCGGCTTCCAGACCTCGGATATGCCCCGCATCAAGTACAAGAGCAAGATGAAGGAGTGTTACCAGAAGGCCGGCATCGCCACCGCCCGCTATCACATGGTGGACGACCTGGCAGGCTGCAAGAAGTTCGTGGAGGAAGTGGGCTACCCGGTGGTGGTCAAGCCGGACAACGGTGTGGGCGCTTCCGATACCCACAGGCTGGCCAGCGACGCCGAGCTGGAGGCCTTCCTGGCCTACAGGGCCAAGGAGCACCCGGATGTTGCCTACATCATGGAAGAGTTCGTGCGCGCCGAGGTGAACAGCTACGACGCCATCATCGACGGCAGCGGCAACCCCATCTTTGAGGCGGGCAACGTCAGCCCCATGTCCATCATGGATATCGTGAACAACGACGACAACTCCATCTACTACATCATCAAGGATCTGCCCGAGGACACCCGCGCCGCCGGCCGTGCCGCCGTCAAGAGCTTTGGGGTGAAGAGCCGCTTTGTCCACTTTGAGTTCTTCCGCATGACCGAGGATCAGGCCAGCATGGGCAAAAAGGGCCAGATCGTGGCACTGGAAGTCAACATGCGCCCCTGCGGCGGCTTTACCCCGGATATGATCAACTTTGCCCGCTCCACCAACGTGTACAAGATCTGGGCCGATATGATCGCCTTTGGCGGTACCGATCTGCCGGTGGGCGAGCACTTCTACTGCGCCTTTGCCGGCCGCCGCGACGGCAAACACTTTGTGTACAGCCACGAGCAGATTATGCAGAAGTATCAGGACAACATGCGCATGGTGGACCGCATCCCCGACGCACTGTCCGGTGCCATGGGCAACCAGATGTATGTGGCGAACTTCTCCACCCGCGAGGGGATGGAGCAGTTCTACTCGGACGTGCTGGCCGTGACCGACGACACCAACGCCGCCGCACAGGCCGAGCTGGCACAGGTGCTGGCTCTGGGGGAGCCCGACGCCGCCCCAGCTGCTCCTGCCGCAAAGCCCACCGCCGCCAAGCCCGCCCGCAAGGCACGCAAGTAATTCCCGCATAAACGGCAAAAAGCAGCCCGCCTCCGGGGAAACTCCGGCGGCGGGCTTTGTTGTCCCCTGCGCCAAAGTGTGGTATACTGGACCGGAAAAAACAAAAAATGAGGTATCATCTATGAAAATTCCTGCAAACGGCTTTACCCATGCCGGCAAGTTCCACGCCGACGATGTGTTTGCCACGGCCCTGCTGCAGATCCTGCGGCCGGACATCAAGATCACCCGCGGCTTTACCGTGCCCGATGACTTTGACGGCATCGTGTACGACATCGGCTTTGGCATGTTCGACCACCATCAGGAGCCGCGGGAGTACCGCGCCAACGGCGTGCCCTACGCGGCCTTCGGCCTGCTGTGGCGGGTGCTGGGCCCCGGCCTTGTGGGTGAGCGGCAGGCCCGGCTCATCGACGAGAACTTCATCCAGCCGCTGGATCTGAACGACAACACCGGCGAGCAGAACAGTCTGTGTGACGCCATCGGCTTCTTCAACCCCGTGTGGGACTCCAAGGAGGATCAGGACGCCTGCTTTTTCCAGGCTGTGGCGGTGGCAAAGCAGATCCTGGAACACCAGATCGACGCCGCCAACGCCGTGAACCGTGCCGACGAAAAGGTGCAGCAGGCCTACCGGAACTCCCGCGACGGCATCGTGGTGCTGCCCTGCTATCTGCCGTGGAAAAACGGCCTGTACAAGACCGACGCCCTGTTTGTGGTGTACCCCAGCCAGCGCGGCGGGTGGAGCGCCCAGTGCGTGACCGACCACAAGACCAAGCGCTCCAAGCTGCCCTTCCCCCAGAGCTGGGCCGGCCAGCCGCAGGAGGTCATCGAGCAGAAGAGCGGCATCCCCGGCATCAGCTTCTGCCACGCAAGCCGCTTCCTCATCACGGCCAAGGACAAGGAGACCGCCATTGCCGCCTGCCGTCAGGTGCTGCGCAACAATGGCCGCATCTGACCGCACGGCGCGGCCCAAGGCCGCGTTTGTGTATATGGTGCGCTGCACCGGCGGCCAGCTGTACACCGGCTGGACCAACGACCCCGCCGCCCGCCTGCGGGCCCACCGCAGCGGCAGGGGCGCGCGCTACACCCGCGCCCACGGGGCCGAGGGCTTTGCCTATCTGGAACGCTGCGCCGACCGCTGTGCCGCCCTGCGCCGGGAAGCCGCCCTCAAAAAGCTGCCCAAGGCGCAAAAGGAGCTTTTGTGCACGGCGTGGCAGGCCGCCGGACGCCCCTTTGCGGAGCACGGCGCGGGCAGTGCCGGTTAAATCCCGTCCAAAATTGTAAATTCTGGACGCAATATTGCCTTTTGGCTTGATTTATGTTGCAGTTTTGTTAGAATTGTGATAGACATAAAGTGTGAACGTGTCTGTTTTCAGGGGCGGCAGGCAAAGCCTGACACCCTGCAACAATTAAAGGAGGATGGAACGTGAGAAAAATCAACAAACTGGGCAGACGTGCGGCCGCTCTGGTGCTGGCCGTTGGCCTTGCCCTGTCCACGGCGGCTCCCGTGCTGGCGGCGGACGCCGACGAGGTGCAGACCCCGGCGGCCCAGACCGAGCAGCAGGAAACCGACACGGAGGCTGACGAAGCTGCTGCCCTGCCGGAACTGTCTGAGGACCGGGAGGTGGCAGAGGAGGACGAGGCTGTTGCCCTGCCGGAGCTGTCTGAGGACCGGGAAGTAGCAGAGGAGGACGAGGCCGTTGCCCTGCCGGAGCTGTCTGAGGACCGGGAGGTGGCAGAGGAGGACGAGGCCGCTGCTCTGCCGGAACTGGACGAGGATTGGGCTGTAGACGAGGCTGCCTTGTTAAAGGGACATAAGCATAAATGGAAGAAAGAAAAAACAGTTGCCCCTACTTGCACGGAGCAGGGATATACCGTTTACAAGTGTGAGTATAACATCTTCGGGATCGGCTGCACGGCAACAAAAAAAGATGATTTCGTCTCTGCCCTGGGCCACGATATGAGCGACTGGATCGTGGTGAAGGCTACCTGCACCACTGCCGGAGAAAAGTACAAGGTCTGCCAGCGCAGCGGCTGCAACCACAAGGTGGTAGAGGAAGGCTATGCAGAAGCCTACCCTGCCCTGGGCCATGATTTTGAGGGCGCAGAGTGGGTCATTGAAGCTCCCACCTGCACCACCCCTGGCCAGCGGTATCAGGTCTGCAAACGGGATGGCTGCGGCCAGAAGAACTTTGACGAGACCTATGCAAAAGAGCATCCTGCCCTGGGCCATGTCTGGGGCAAGTATGTAGACGACGACAAGCCCGGCTGCCAGCAGCAGACCGAGACGGCCCACTGCACCCGGGAGGGCTGCACCGCTACGGACACGGAAGACCGGGCCAACTTTGGCCCCGGCGGCAACCCCCTGCCCCACAAGTACACCACTTATAAGGGCCTCGATGAGATTCTGGGCGTTCCCACCAAGTACAAGAGCACCTGCGACTATGGCTGCGGCACTACCAAGGAATTTGGCGCACTCGACAAGGACGTGGTGGTAGATAAGACTACCCAGGGGGCCATGGACACTGTGAAGGTGGACGACATGACCGCTGACGAGCGTGCCAACCAGATCATCGACGACGCCCTGAAGGCTGCCCAGGAGGCAGTAAAGCAGGCCAAGACCAAGAAAGAAGCCATTGCGGCCCTGGACCAGATCTCTGCTACGGTAAAGAGCGAGCTGTCCAGTATGAAGATCAGTGTAGGCAAGCTGAACAAGGATGTGAGTATCGACCCGAAGGACCTGGAAAACATCCTGAAGCCTCTGGATACTACCATTGACAGCCTGAAGGGTAGCCTGGACGACAGCTTCCTGTCCCAGGAGACCATTACCAGCCTGGTGAACAAGCTGGCTACCGATGTGCCTGCCAGCACCGCACCGGAGACCGGCATCAAAAAGCTGATCTACAATACGGTGTACGATGCCATTTATAACCTCACCGCAAAGGACGACGAGAAAAAGACCACCGACAGTATGCCGGATGTGAAGAACATGGTGCTGCAGCTGGTCAGCGACGTGGCGAAAAGTGACGAGGGCTGGAATACCCTGACCGACGCCCTGGTGGACGACGCTGTGGAGCTGGCCCTGGACGAGGTCATGAAGGATAAGAAATACGCCATGCTGCTGAAGACCAAGCTGGGTGCCTCCACCGTGGAGGAGGTCCGGGCCGAGGTCAAAAAGCAGCTGGTCAACGACCCCACCTTTATGAACAGCGTCCGTGCCCAGGTCAAGACGGCTGCCGACGAGGCCTCTAAGGGGGTCAGCCAGGGCTGGTCCGACCAGAAGGTGCTGGACCGTCTGCAGGCCAACCTGCTGCCCATCAGCGGCCTGGTGGCCAATAAGATCGACGAGCTGGGCAGCAGTGCCGGCAATATCGCCGATAACAAGGTGGACGATACCGTCCACAAGTTCCTGCCCGGCAAGCTGGGAGACTGGGTCAGCGATAAGGTGGGCAACAAGGTCAACAACATTGTCCAGAACAAGGTCAATGATTTGGGCGGCCAGGTCACCGACCTCATTGATTCCTTTATCAAGCAGTTCACCTGCGGTAAGCACGAGTATGGTGATTTCGAGATCCTGAAGAACCCCACCTGCACCGAGAAGGGCCAGAAGGGCAAGATCTGCAAGAAGTGCGGTAAGATCACCGAAAAGGCGGACATCGACGCAACCGGCCATGCTCCGGTGACCGACCCCGCTGTGGCTCCCACCGAGACCACCGACGGCCTGACCGAGGGCAGCCACTGCGGCGTCTGCGGTGTCGTGCTCCAGGCTCAGGAAGTCATCCCCATGCTGGACCCCACCATTGATACCTGGTTCAGCCGTGCCGCTACCACCGAGGCCGACGCCAAGGCTGCCGGTTTTGACAGCGTGGACGCTGCCAATGCCGCCCTGGATGCTGCCCTGGTAAAGGCTGGCTTCAGCCCCATCCAGGCCGAGCACTTTACGGTGCAGGTCAACAGCAGCATCGGCGTGCTGCCCAACGACCGCTACCCGGAGGATGGCGTTACCTGCAAGCTCACCCTGCCCCAGGCCACCAAGGGCCAGATGGCACAGGAGTACTACCTGGTGCAGATGTGCACTGCCGATGGCCGGTTCCGCAAGGCTGGTGACATCATCGTCACCCCGGTGCGGATGGATACCTACGATAAGAACGGCCTGGAGTTCACCGCTTACAGCCAGTCCATCGTGGCTCTGGCCTGGAAGCCCCTGTACTAAGGCCCTGTGCAACAAATACCCCTGATATGACCGCAAGGAGCGGCTCCCAAAAACGGGAGCCGCTCCCTTTTTGTGTGCTGAAGAAACTCCTTCCGTCAAAGCCTGACGGCTTTGCCAGCTCCCTCAATGAGGGAGCCTTGCCCTCTCCGTCACGCCGACGGCGGCACCGACCCCTGAAACGGAACTTACCCTGAGCGCCGCCCGGCACACTGCCCGGCGGCGCTCGTCTGCGTTTTGGGCGGCCTGCCCAAAAGGCCCGGCAGGGACCCCCGGCAGACTGCATGAGAATATACACCTGCATTGCATAATATGCGAATATATTCTCTTAAAGCTGCATAAAAATGCAAATTGAACCAAAACGCCGTGCAAAGCCGCCCAAGGTTTGGCGGTTTTTGTCATTGACGAAAAAGCAGCACGGCGTATAATAAAACCATCCAAAGCAAACCGCAGATAGAGGGTGCAGGAAGGATGCTTGCATCAGGGAACAAAAGTGTATTTTTATAAAGGAGCAATCATCATGAAAAAGGAAAACATCAAAAAAGTCGTTCTGGCATACTCCGGCGGTCTGGACACCTCCATCATCATTCCCTGGCTGAAGGAAAACTACAACAACTGCGAGGTCATCGCCGTTTCCGGTGATGTGGGCCAGGGCACCGAGCTGGACGGTCTGGAAGAGAAGGCCAAGGCCACCGGCGCTTCCAAGCTGTATGTGCTGGACCTGAAGAAGGACTTTGTGGAGAACTACATCTTCCCCACCCTGAAGTTCGGCGCCAAGTACGAGGATTACCTGCTGGGCACCAGCTTTGCACGTCCCTGCATCGCCAAGGCTCTGGCCGACATCGCCATCAAGGAAGGCGCGGACGCCATCTGCCACGGCTGCACCGGCAAGGGCAACGACCAGGTGCGTTTTGAGC
>OOAK01000290.1_pt1 | contig 53528 bp, 55 predicted proteins | sample 1671811 | NCBI WGS metagenome assembly OOAK01 (sample SAMN06348195, study PRJEB24527) | human gut metagenome | biome: human gut; feature: ankylosing spondylitis patient; material: feces | host: Homo sapiens | place: China | collected 2015-10 | reverse complement strand
TGAAAGCCTCCGAGTCAGTCAAATGATTCGGAGGCTTTTTTTGTGTTTATACTGATTTGGTTATACTCTGCTCAACTGCATATTTTAGTGGAGATTTCGGGTCAACGTAAAAACCTGAGGGATTCATAGCTTATGCATAAATTTTAGCAAGTCTGAACAAAAAGAAAGTTCTGTCCTTCACTCCTCTGAACTGTGTGCGGAACTCCTTAATTTTGGCATTGAATGATTCCGAAGCGGCATTAGTGGAGCGTCGGTCAAAGAAGTTGATTATTTCCCGGTAATGTGTCTGCACGGAACGTACCACTCTTCCGAAAGCCAGGAAGCCTGATTTAGGGTTAACGTAAAAAATTGATGGATTCATTGCTTACGCATAAATTTTATGCAGAGTAAAGGTAAAACAATATAATGCAAGATAGGATATTATCAACTGAAAAAATCCGCTGACCCTATTAAACAAGGTAAATCTTTTCTCTAAATGAGATGGGGAAATATTTTTTTAGTAATCATTTATTAATCTGTTTAGCAGAAAGATTATGTTATGTAACATGAATGTGGCATATTTTTCTCTTTTTGCAGTACTTTTAGTGGAAATTCTATTATTAAATTCTTTTTCTATCATTGAATTTTGTATTTTTGGGCAAGCCTTTTGGAATTTATTTCAAAAACGAAAGTATTAAACTCAAAAAAATATCTTCTAAGAATATGGAAAATAAAATTCAGGAGCTTACCGATAAGATTTATCGTGAAGGTGTGGAAAAAGGAAACGAAGAAGCACAGCGACTTATCAGTAGTGCTCACGAGGAAGCAGCAAAAATAGTAGAGGATGCTCGTAAAGAAGCTGATTCTATTGTTGCCGCAGCTCGTAAGTCGGCAATGGAAACTGCCGAAAATACACAATCAGAAATTAAATTGTTTGCCGGACAAGCTGTGAATGCATTGAAAACCGAAATTACTACTTTACTGACTAACGAGGTAGTGAGTGATGCCGTGAAAGGCTTTGTGGCAGATAAGGAATATCTGAATAAATTTATTGTTTCATTAGCGGCCCAATGGTCGGCTAATGAACCTATCGTTATTTCTACCGCAGATGCTGAAGGACTTAAGAAATATTTTGCAGTCAATGCAAAAGCTGTGTTGGACAAAGGGGTAAGAATAGAACAAGTGAATGGTACTAAAGCCCTCTTCACAATTTCGCCCGCTGATGGTTCTTACAAAGTGAACTTCGGTGAAGAGGAATTTGAAAACTATTTCAAAGACTTCCTTCGTCCTCAATTAGTAGAAATGTTGTTTTAAAGCATGGCTATGACAAATTATTATTGCCTGGTAGCCGGTTTGCCCGATCTTTCATTGGAAGATGGCAAGCTGAACTATACGGTGGCCAATTTTAAATCGGAAATTTATCCTGAATTATCGGAAAAAGATAGAAAGCTGATTGACTTATTCTATTTGAAATTCGATAATGCTAATCTGCTGAAACTACTGAAAGATAAGGAGGCTGTGACGGATTCTGAGGGAAATTATTCTCAGGATGAATTGCTGACCCTTATCAGCGCAGTACGCGAAGGCGATGCGCCGGATAAGAAATATCCATCTTACCTTTACGAATTTATTACTGCTTATCTGGCTCTGTCCGCCGAAGAGTTTTATCGTGCGGAAGATATGCTTTCTGCATATTATTATGCGTATGCTATGAACTGCGGTAATCAATTTATTTCCTCTTGGTTTGAATTTAATCTGAATATCAATAATATACTGGCTGCACTGGCTGCACGTAAATACAAAATGGACGTGTCCCAGGTGGTAGTGGGAAACACTGATGTGAGTGAGATGATCCGTACATCGAATGCCCGCGACTTCGGATTGACCGAAATGCTGGAATATTTTGAGCCGATACTTCGTATCAGCGAGATTGAAGAACTGGTGGAAAGGGAAAAGAAGATAGATTTGTTGAAATGGAACTGGATGGAAGACGCTGTCTTTTTCAACTATTTTACTGTGGAGCGGATTTTCGTGTTTTTGTTGAAACTGGAAATGATTGGCCGTTGGATTTCTATGGATAAGGAAAAGGGAAGCGAACTGTTCCGTCAGATTATTGATAAATTAAAGGACGAGATACAGATTCCCGCAGAATTCAGATAATAAACAGATTAAAGATATATGGCAACAAAAGGAACTGTTAGTGGCGTAATTGCCAACATGGTTACTCTCACCGTTGACGGACCGGTAGCGCAGAATGAGATTTGTTACATTCTGACAGGCGGAGACCGATTGATGGCTGAGGTTATTAAGGTAGTAGGCAGCAATGTTTATGTGCAGGTGTTCGAAAGTACACGTGGACTTAAGGTGGGTGCCGAAGCCGAATTTACAGGACATATGCTCGAAGTGACCTTGGGACCGGGCATGTTGTCTAAAAACTACGATGGTCTGCAAAATGACCTTGACAAAATGGATGGTGTTTTCCTAAAACGAGGACAATATACTTATCCGCTCGACAAGGAAAGGAAATGGCATTTCATTCCATTGGTAAAAGTAGGCGATGAAGTAGGATCTTCGGCTTGGTTAGGTCAGGTGGATGAAAATTTCCAGCCGTTGAAGATTATGGTTCCGTTCCAGTTGGATGGTACTTATAAGGTTAAATCCATTGTAAAGGAAGGCGAATATGGCATTGAAGATACGGTAGTTGTACTGACGGATAAAGACGGAAAAGATATTCCTGTGAATATGATTCAGAAGTGGCCGGTAAAGAAGGCTATGACTAACTATAAAGAAAAGCCCCGTCCTTACAAACTACTGGAAACCGGTGTGCGTGTTATTGATACGGTAAACCCCATTGTAGAGGGAGGGACAGGATTTATCCCCGGTCCGTTCGGTACAGGAAAGACGGTACTTCAACATGCTATTTCCAAGCAGGCAGAAGCGGATATTGTTATTATCGCTGCTTGCGGTGAACGTGCCAACGAGGTAGTAGAAATCTTTACCGAATTCCCTGAACTGGTAGACCCGCATACAGGACGTAAGTTGATGGAACGTACTATCATCATCGCGAATACATCAAACATGCCGGTGGCTGCTCGTGAAGCGTCCGTGTACACGGCCATGACAATTGCAGAATACTATCGTGCCATGGGATTGAAGGTGTTGCTGATGGCAGACTCCACTTCCCGTTGGGCGCAGGCCTTGCGCGAAATGTCCAACCGTATGGAAGAGTTACCTGGTCCGGACGCATTCCCGATGGATATCTCGGCCATCATTTCCAACTTTTACGGACGTGCAGGATATGTACATCTGAATAATGGTGAAACCGGTTCCATTACTTTTATCGGTACCGTATCTCCGGCAGGTGGTAACCTGAAGGAACCTGTAACTGAAAATACCAAGAAGGTAGCCCGTTGTTTTTATGCTTTGGAACAGGAACGTGCCGATAGAAAACGTTATCCGGCAGTAAATCCGATTGATTCTTATTCTAAATATTTGGAATATCCTGAATTTGAGGAATATATAACCAAACGTATTAACGGCGAATGGATTGGCAAGGTGAACGAAATCAAGACTCGGTTGCTGCGTGGTAAGGAAATTGCCGAACAGATTAATATTCTGGGTGATGATGGTGTACCTGTAGAATATCACGTTATCTTCTGGAAATCGGAATTAATTGACTTTGTAATCTTACAACAGGATGCCTTCGATGAGATTGATTCTGTAACTCCGATGGAACGTCAGGAGGATATATTGAACATGGTTATCGACATCTGTCATACAGAATTTAAGTTTGATACTTTCCTGGAAGTAATGGACTACTTTAAGAAGATGATCAACCTCTGCAAGCAGATGAACTATGCTAAATATAAATCTGAGCAGTATGAGGATTTCAATAAGCAGTTGCAAGAGTTGGTTGCCGAGAGAAGCGTCTGATTTAATGTACCATTTATCACGTGCAATGTATCATTGACCGTTTGGCGTGTATTTGCAGGTGGTAAAAGGGAAGAAGAGAAAAATGTAAATTGTAAATTGTAAATAAATAGATGGCAACAAAAGCATTTCAAAAAATATATACCAAGATTAGCCAGATTACCAAGGCTACTTGTTCGCTGAAAGCGTCAGGAGTAGGTTATGACGAATTGGCTATGGTAAATGGGAAGTTAGCCCAGGTGGTAAAAATCATGGGCGATGAAGTGACCTTACAGGTGTTTGAGGGTACAGAAGGTATTCCCACTAATGCAGAGGTCGTATTTTTAGGTAAATCACCTACGTTGAAAGTAAGCGAGCAGTTGGCCGGACGTTTCTTCAACGCCTTTGGTGACCCGATTGACGGGGGACCGGAAATAGAGGGACAAGAAGTGCCTATCGGTGGTCCTTCTGTAAATCCTGTCCGCCGTAAACAACCGTCGGAACTGATTGCAACAGGTATTGCCGGAATCGACTTGAATAATACGCTGGTATCAGGACAGAAGATTCCGTTTTTTGCCGATCCTGATCAGCCATTCAATCAGGTAATGGCAAATGTGGCATTGCGTGCCGAAACCGACAAGATCATCTTGGGCGGTATGGGTATGACCAATGATGATTACCTGTATTTTAAGAATGTATTCTCTAATGCCGGTGCTCTTGACCGTATTATCAGTTTCGTAAATACTACGGAAAACCCGCCGGTAGAACGTCTGCTGATTCCGGATATGGCGCTGACGGCTGCCGAATATTTTGCGGTGGAACACAATCAGAAAGTATTAGTGTTATTGACAGATATGACCAGTTACGCCGATGCGTTGGCTATTGTTTCCAATCGTATGGACCAAATTCCGTCCAAGGACTCCATGCCGGGTTCTCTTTATTCGGATTTGGCAAAGATATACGAAAAGGCGGTGCAGTTCCCGGCAGGAGGTTCCATTACCATTATTGCGGTGACTACCCTGAGTGGCGGCGATATTACACATGCTGTTCCTGATAATACGGGTTACATCACTGAAGGTCAGTTGTTCCTGCGTCGTGACAGCGATATCGGTAAAGTTATCGTTGACCCGTTCCGTTCGTTGTCTCGTTTGAAACAGTTGGTGAGTGGTAAGAAGACTCGTAAGGACCATCCGCAGGTGATGAATGCCGCAGTCCGTCTGTATGCTGATGCTGCCAATGCCAAGACAAAGATGGAAAACGGTTTCGACCTGACCAACTATGACGAGCGTACTTTGGCTTTCGCTAAGGATTACGCAAATCAATTGCTGGCTATTGATGTGAACTTAGATACTACTGAAATGCTGGATGTTACGTGGGGATTGTTCAGTAAATACTTTAAGCCGGAAGAAGTCAATATCAAGAAAGAATTGGTTGACGAACACTGGCAAAAACAATAAATTAATGAAGAAACATGGCAATAAAGTTTCAATATAACAAGACCTCGCTGCAACAGCTTGAGAAGCAACTCAAGGTCCGTGTGCGCACGCTTCCCATTATTAAGAATAAGGAAAGCGCCCTTCGCATGGAGGTAAAGAGATGCAAGACCGAAGCTGCCGAGTTGGAGGAAAGGCTTGAAAAACAAATTCAGGCATACGAAGCCATGTTCGCACTTTGGAATGAGTTTGATGCTTCATTAATTAAAGTGAGTGACGTTCATTTGGGCATAAAGAAAATTGCCGGTGTACGGGTTCCGTTGCTGGAAAACGTAGATTTTGACATTCGTCCCTACAGCCTGTTCAACAGTCCGAAATGGTATTCCGACGGGATACATTTGCTGAAAGGACTGGCACAGACCGCTATTGAAAGGGAATTTATGCTTGCCAAACTGAACCTACTGGAACATGCGCGTAAAAAGACCACTCAGAAAGTGAATCTTTTTGAGAAGGTACAGATACCCGGATACCAGGATGCTCTGCGAAAAATTAAACGATTTATGGAGGACGAGGAGAACTTGTCCAAATCATCGCAGAAGATTCTGAAATCCATTCAAGAGAAAAGAAAGGAGGCAGAGGCATGATTACAAAAATGAAGAAGTTGACTTTCCTTATCTATCATAAGGAATATGAACAGTTCCTGCAAAGTATCCGTGATTTGGGCGTAGTCCATGTGGCGGAAAAAGCGCAGGGAACAGCAGAGAATACCGAACTTCAAGAAAGCATCCGTCTGTCCAACCGCTATGCTTCAATTATCAAGTTCCTGCAATCACTGAATGTTGAATTGAAAGAACAGAAAGGTGATGCAGCTCGTGGAGAGAAGGCTTTGGAAGAAGTGGAAGCTCTTCAACTGGAAAAGACCCAGTTGCAGCATCAGTTACAGGCTTGTGACAAGGAACGTGCTGCACTGGAGGTATGGGGAGACTTTGAGCCCGCATCAGTTTATCGGTTGCAAGATGCTGGATATCAAGTGGATTTCTATATATGCTCAGAGAAGAACTTTAATGAAGAATGGCTGGAAGCTTACCATGCTACGGAGATTAATCGCATAGGTTCACGCATCTATTTTATTACCATTACTAAGAAAGGTTCACTGCCTGAACTGGAAGTGGAATCGGCCAAACTGCCGGCAATGTCATTGAGCCAGCTTACGGTCAAGTGTGAAGGTATGGCACAAAAGATGAAGGAAGTGGATGAGAAACTGGCTGTTATAGCAGGAGAGAAGTTACTTTCCTTGCAAGTTGCACAGACCAATGTCCATTCACAGATAGAGTTCTCCAAAGTGGTGCTGAATACAGAACAGGCTGCGGATAATAAACTGATGTTGCTGCAAGGCTGGGCTCCGGCTACGCAAATTCCGGAGATTACCGATTTTCTGAACCAACAGGAAGTGTACTTTGAAATTGCCGATCCTACACCGGAGGATAATGTACCTATTCAGTTGAACAATAAAGGGTTCTTCCGTCTGTTCGAACCGATTATGAAGTTGTATATGCTTCCTAAGTATAATGAACTGGACTTGACGCCGTTCTTCGCACCCTTCTTTATGCTCTTTTTCGGGCTGTGTTTGGGTGATTCGGGCTACGGTTTGTTCATGGTATTAGGAGTAACTGTTTATCGTATGTTGGCGAAGAATATCAGTGCTTCCATGAAGCCCATTTTAACTTTGGTGCAGATTTTGGGTGCTTCTACTTTCTTCTGCGGTATGTTGACAGGTACTTTCTTTGGATTCAATTTGTATGGTAATGACATTCCGTTCTTTAACAAGATGCGTGATTTGTTCTTCCTCGACAATCAGTGGATGTTCAACCTTTCATTGATTTTGGGAGCTGTCCAGATTATCTTTGGTATGGTGCTGAAAGCTGCCAATCAGACGATTCAGTTCGGATTTAAGTATGCACTTTCTACTGTCGGATGGATTATAGTATTGGTCAGTACGGCATTGGCGTTCCTTTTGGGCGATGTGATGCCGATGGGCGGAACAGCTCATTTGGTAATACTGGGTATTGCCGGAGTGCTTATCTTCCTGTTTAACAGTCCCGGAAAGAATATATTCCTTAACATTGGTTTGGGTTTGTGGGATTCCTACAATATGGCAACCGGTTTGCTAGGTGATATTCTTTCGTATGTACGTTTGTTTGCATTGGGACTTTCGGGAGGTATTTTGGCTAGTGTATTTAATAGTTTGGCTGCCGGAATGAGTCCGGATAATGCTATTGCCGGTCCGATAGTGATGGTACTTATCTTTTTGATAGGTCATTCTATCAATATGTTTATGAATATATTGGGTGCGATGGTTCACCCGATGCGTCTTACTTTCGTAGAGTTCTTCAAGAATTCGGGCTACGAGGGTGGCGGTAAAGAATATAAGCCATTTAAAAATTAAGAATTTAAAAATTAAAAAATAGAAGAATTATGGAAATGAATTTATTGATTGCCTATGTAGGCATTGCAATTATGGTTGGTTTGTCAGGTATCGGTAGTGCGTATGGTGTGACTATCGCAGGTAACGCATCTATTGGCGCATTGAAAAAGAACGATAGTGCATTCGGTAACTTCTTGGTGTTGACAGCACTTCCCGGTACACAAGGTTTGTATGGTTTTGCCGGTTACTTTATGTTCCAAAGTATTTTCGGTGTACTGACTCCGGCTATTACAGGCATCCAAGCTGCCGCTGTATTGGGCTCAGGCATTGCTTTGGGTCTTGTTGCACTTTTCTCAGCTATCCGTCAGGGACAGGTTTGTGCCAACGGTATTGCTGCTATCGGTCAGGGACATAATGTATTTGGTAATACCTTGATTTTAGCTGTATTCCCAGAGTTGTATGCTATCGTTGCTTTGGCTGCAACTTTCTTGATGGGCTCTGCATTAGTCGCATAATCAGATTAGTTATTAATGAAAAAGGGCTGTTTTTGTATTTTTACGAAATGGCCCTTTTCCATCCTTGAAAGTGCATATAAAAAGTGTTTGAGAGAAGAATGAGGAAAGTTTACTGGTTATCAGTTACTTTCCTCATTTTGGTTAAAAGTGGCGAGGACAGACGAAGACAGGAATACGACAAGATGAGACAGAGGAACGTTACCTATCCGTAACCTATACTCCAAATGGGGAATGTTGAGGTTCGGAAGAATAAAGAAGGTTACGAATTGAATTTGAATGCTCTGATTTATAGTGAGTTACTAATGAGCAACGTAAGATTTTTGGTTACGAACCAAATTTGCCGTGTTCTGCCGTGAAATGCGTAGCAAGAAAAGACTCTTCATGTATTAATTTTGAACGCAAAAAAGAATGACGTTATGAAGAGTACATTTTCAATTATCTTCTACCTCAAAAGACAGGTAGTAAAGAAAGACGGTACTGTTCCAGTTATGGGACGTATCACAGTGGACGGAACACAGGCACAGTTCAGTTGCAAGATGACTGTGAATCCCAATTTGTGGGACACCAAGGGCGGACGCATGACTGGAAAAAGTATGCAAGCCTTGGAGGTGAACCGCAAACTGGACAAAATGCGTGTGAGTATCAGCAAGCATTATCAGGAGATAATAGATAGAGACAACTTTGTCTCTGCCGACAAGGTTAAGAACGCTTTTCTTGGATTGGAGTATCGCTGCCATACCTTGATGAAAGTCTATGAGCAAAGCAGGGATGAAATGGAAAAACAATACAAGGCTGGCATGAAATCTTTGAGCACATTCACAAAATATAGAATTGGGTGTGCCTACGTGGGCGAGTTCTTGCAGGCGCATTACCATGTGAAGGATATTGCTCTGAAAGAGTTATCGCTGCCTTTTATCACAGACTACGAGACTTTTCTCAGAACCGACAAGCACTTGAAGATAAACTCTGCGATGGTGTTTGTCCGCAATCTCCGTGCAATGGTATTCCGTGCCATAGATAATGAATGGCTTGTAAAAGACCCATTCAGACGATATGAGTACAAGGAAGAAGAGACCACAAGAGAATTTCTGAGCAAAGAAGAGATTCATCTGTTGATGGAGACACCTATCACAAGAAAGAAGATGAGCATGGTGCGTGACTTGTTCCTGTTCTGTTGTTTTACAGGTCTCGCTTTCATTGATCTGTACAACTTGAAGGAAGAGAACATCAAGGAATTTTTCGATGAAGGTGAATGGATCGTTATCCATCGACAGAAGACAGGAACGGAAGCCAACATCAAGCTGCTTGACTATCCCAAGCAGATTATGGAAAAATATCGTGGATTGTGTGAAGACGGTAGGGTGTTTCCAGTACCCAACTACAAAAGTTGTATGGATTCGCTCAAAAGACTGGGAAAGAAATGTGGTATCACCAAGCCGCTTTCCTGGCACGTTGCCCGTCATTCGTTCGCAACCTCGGTTTGCCTCTCCAACGGAGTTCCAATAGAAACCGTGAGTTCAATGCTTGGTCACAAGAACATAAAGACAACCCAGGTGTATGCCAAGATTACCAAGGAAAAATTGAGCAAAGACGTGGAAAAGTTGTCTCAGCAAATAAATAACATTGAGGAATTCACGTTTGGAAATGTTTGCAACGATAATACTAACACTATAAATGGCAGAGTATGAAACGACAAGTGATAACAATACAAGAAGATATGATCATCTACGCCCCACATCATGGTGAGGTGTGGATGACAGTTTGGGAGATTGCCGAACTGTTGAATGTAACAGGGACAGCAGTGAAGAATACCATCAAGCGCATTTGGAAACAAAGTGGGCTGAAAGACTTCCAGCATTCGCAATACATCAAACTTGAAAATGGATATTCTGCGAATGTCTATGATATGGAAGTGATTATCGCCATAGCACTTCAAATGGATACATATCAAGCCTTGTTGTTCAGACAATGGCTTATCAGTAAGGTAGTGAACCGCAAGGATTGCCAAGCAGAGCAAGTAAAAAACGAGTATCCGATGATTATTGTAATGAACGGAACGATGCCAAGAGATGCTAGTTAGAATCTTTCATCTTTTTAATAAGATTTAATAGCGTACAGAGAGAACGATTTTTGTCGTTGTACACTGTACGCTATTTTTGTTTCGCAATCTTACTGATTGTTTGTAATGTTCTGATAATCAATGCTAATCCGAATGACAAAATGGCAAAAGAAACAAATTAGGAACAACAAAATCCCGTAACCCCAAAATGAAATTATGAGAAAACAAAAATTAACACGGATAACGCGGAATTTTTCCGATTTTGATATTCATAAATCAACTCCAAAAGAAGAAAATTATAAGTAGGCACATCTGTTTTCATTTTAATAGAATATAGTTGTATGCAAGATGAAGATGGGACGAGTCACTGTAAATCATGCAAAAATTAGCAAAATTTCTAATTAGGCAAATTATTTGCCGATTTTTATAATGATTTTCGGATAAACAAACGATATTTGGAGGAAAATGAGTATCTTTGCAACCGAAAACAATAATAATATACGCAATGGCTGAGAAAAATCTTAATCGTATAAAAGTTATGCTTGCAGAAAAGGGGAAAACGAACAAATGGCTTGCAGAGAAACTTGGCAGAGACCAAGCAACCATTTCCAAATGGTGTACCAATGCTTGTCAACCTCCTTTAGAAGCATTAATACAGATATCTCAATGTCTGGAAGTTGATATAAAAGAACTCATTAGGGTTCCTGAACATAATCCTTATAAAGAATTGTAATGAAAAAAATAAATACTTCATTCTCATTATTTGATTTCAATAAGAAACGTGTGACTTAGAGCAATTTGATGCAAGATCTTAGGTGAGTCGGTCTTGACCTTTTAACTCAAGCAGCGAGCACTCGGAGATATTTCTGTTTTTTATCCCAACTGGCTTATAATTCGGAAATTTATCAAAATTTGTATCAAAATTAAATAAGCATAACAATGGAACCATCTATATACAGTTTTTCACTTTGTACCGCACTGCCGTTAATGTTATTCTTCGGCTTTTATTTTTTGTTTGCAAAGACTCCTGAAAAGAAAATTTTCACGAATTATCTCCGCTCCCGACAGATGATGGGTATAGCTATGTTGCTGCTTTCAGCAAACTATTCGGTACATTTCTTCTTTGGCATCCGATTCAAAAATGTGAATTCTTCCATATTGATGAACATGTCCACATACTTTCTGTGCTACTCTCTGTTCAGTTCGGCATTGATAATGTTGCTTGATCGTTTTTACATTACCAAACGGCGTGTGTGGACACATATCATTTTATGGATTATATTTTCAACTTTTTCCGGAGTTGTATTGTTTCTGTTGCCAAGCGGAATCATGCAAAAAATCTCTTTATTTGCTTTAGCTGTCTGGTTAATCGCTTTTGGAGTCGTTTTAGCTCGAAGAGTCATAGTTGCATATCGTAGAGCCATTCGGATTTTCAATGAAACTCAAGCGGATGATATAGGCGCATATATCGAATGGCTTTCTATATTCACTTATTGGGCTGTTATCTTCGGTGTTGGATGCGGATTGCTGACATTCCTACCTGACAGATATGTGTATATCTGGGTGCTTTCATCAATCCCGTTCTACTGTTATCTTTTTCACTGTTATCAGAACTACCTCCTGTTCTATGAACAGGTAGAAAATGCGTTTGAGCAGGATATTCAATCTGAAGAAGAACTTCTGACAAATTCGGGAATTGAACCCGAAATGGTTTCAGAAGAAGTTCCTGAGTCCTATACAGAATTTATAGAGAAGGTTGACAACTGGATAAAGACAGACGGCTATGTCCAGCAGGGACTTACCATAAAAGAACTGTCCAAAATACTTTATACGAACCGTACCTATCTTTCCGCTTATATCAAGACTACGTATAAAATGACATTCCGCGAATGGATAACCAGTCTCAGGTTGGAGTATGCGAAAAACATACTGAAGGAGCATCCAGAAATCAATATACAGAAGCTGGCTGAGTCTTCTGGTTTTCTTTCCCAAAGTAACTTTATCAAATTATTTTCCGAGAAAGAAGGATGTACGCCTGCCAAATGGAAAAAATCAAATCGGGAATAAATTGTGTAGTAAAACAACATCGGAAAAGGTCACAGAAACCCATTTCCAAAAAGTGCTCAAACGACAAAAAAGTGCTAATTCGACAATTCAAAAAGTGCTAATTCGACAAAAAGATGCTCAAACGACATTATTTCTAAAATTTTACAGCAAAAGTTTTTCTAATCTTTTGGGCATAGAATGACATTTATTATCTTTGGAGAGGACAAAGATAATAAATGCAAGTTTATATGAGCAGAAAAATCACTTTTCTTACCTTGTTTCTGTGGCTGATGACGGTAACTTTTCCTGTCATTGCGCAGCAGAAAACAGACACGACCTACACCTTCCGCTTCGTTCCGCAGAAGGACATGTTCTACGTTCCTTGGAATGGCAATGACACTGAACTTGCCCGCCTGTTGGAATGTATTGAAAACAACAAAGCAACAATTCTTGACGGCAAGTTGCCGCTACTGGTTGACGGATACTGCAATTCGCTGGGCGGTGAAGCCGAGAACCTTGCCACGGCGAAGATCCGTGCCAACCGTGTGAAATCAGAACTGATTACACGCGCGAAAATCAAGGAAGAAAACTTCATTACCCACAATCATGCGACAGAGGGTGATTTTGTAATCGTGCGCCTAACGGTACCAGCAAAGGAAACAGCCGCGATGGATGCGGAAGCGGAAGCGCGACGCAGGGCAGAAGCCGAACGACTGGCAACCGAGAAGCGTGCCGAGCAGGAACGGCTTGCCGAAGAGCAGCGCAAGGCGGAAGAAGCCCGACTTGCCGCTGAAAAGGCAGAAGTCGAGAAAGCCGCTCAACAAAATACACTTGCCAACACGCCGTCGGAAACCAAAATCACAACTGATTATCATCTCTCCCTGCGTGCCAACCTATTGCGCTGGGCTATCTTGACACCAGATCTTGGCGTGGAATGGCGCATCTGCCCATCGTGGGGCATTGCCGTAAACGGCTCGTGGACTTCTTGGAGTTGGAATGACAAAGACCGTCGCTATGCACTCTGGGAAGTGGCTCTGGAAATACGTTATTACATGGGTGAGAAGAAAGCCTGGTATCTGGGTGCGATGTTCAAGGCCGGACAGTTCAACTACAAGATCTCCGAAACAGGCAAGCAAGGCGACCTGATGGGTGGCGGCATCACCACAGGCTATCAGCTACGGCTGAACAAGGCACTGGCTCTTGATTTCAACCTCGGCTTGGGCTACCTGAATGCCGATTTCGAAAAATATGAAGTCATCGATGGTGTGCGCGTGCGCTGTGGCAACGAGACAAAAAATTGGTGTGGCCCCATCAACGCCGGTGTGACATTGGTATGGAAGTTATTCTAATACGGAGGAATAGAGTATGAAAGCAAGACAATATATAAATATGGTAGGAATGGCAGCTGCCGTGCTGCTCTCTTCCTGCGTGAAGGACACGCTTTATGACACGCCGCATCCCGACTATGGGAAGATTGCGGTGACAGCCGACTGGTCGGCACGCGGTGAGTGTATCAACATACCTGCCACGTGGACGGTCACTATGGGCGACTATGCGGGTACAGAGACTTCCGCCACCCATGCCCCCGACCATCTGTTTGCTCCAGGCAGCTACACCCTTGCGGTGTGGAACCCAGCTGAAGGAATCACGGTAAACGGCACCACCGCCACCATTGCCGCAGCCACGGGAAACCGGGCAGGCGCGGATGTCTTTGTGAACAATGCCCCGGGATGGTTCTTCACCTATACGAAACAGGTGAGCATCGAGAAAGACAAGGACTATCCGCTGACCGCTGCAATGAAGCAGCAGGTACGCGAACTGACACTTATCATCAAACCGACGGGTGATGCCGCCGGACGCATCACGGAGATTGTTGCCCATCTGACGGGTGCAGCCAGAACACTCGATTTCGCTACCGATACCTACGGAGCCGCTTCAAACGTCGTGCTGCCCTTCACCAAGATAACCGAAGGTGACGATGCCGGCAAGTGGAAAGCCACGGTGCGGCTGATGGGTGTGACCGGCACGGAACAACTGCTGATGGGTGAAATCCGCTATGCCGACGGCAACCCGACCCCCACCACGCTGAAAAGCGACCTCACAGAAGCTCTCAAGGAGTTCAACACCAGAAAGGGCAAATCGCTGACCCTCGGCGGAACGCTGGTTGAGACACCCGAAGGCATGGAAGTGGACGAAGCCGAAATCAACGGCTGGGAAGAAGTGAAAGGTGATGATGTAAATGCCGATTTGTAAATAATAAAATTATAGATATAATGAAGACAAGATTTTTTGCACTTGCAGCGCTCGCCCTCGCACTTGTAGCCTGCAACAACGAAAACGAGAACCTGAACGGTGACCCTGTGGCCGCCCTGTTTACCGCCAACATCGCCCCCGCCACCCGCGCCAGCGGAACCACCTGGACTGGCGGCGACCGTATCGGCATCACCGACATCGGCAACGATTCCCAGTACGGCAACGTGCCTTTCATCCTGAAAAACGGGAAATTTGAGGCAGAAGGAAAGGTCATCTATATCGAAGATACAAAGACCCATACTTTCCGCGCCTACTATCCGTACAACGCGGCGGGAGGCATCCTCGCTGCCACGACCGATGCCACGGCGCAGCAGAACCAGCCTGCCATCGACTTCCTCTTTGCTTCAGGAGCCACGGGAGACAAAAACAACCCGGTAGTAAGCTTCACCGACAAAACCGCCAAAGGCGGTGAAGACAACTCCTTCCACCACCGCATGAGCCAGATAACCCTTACCTTCGAGGCGGGCGACGGCGTGAATTTCAGCGTGGTCAAGCCTGAACGTTACACGCTGGCCGGATTGTTACTCACTGGTACGTTCAACACGGCCGACGGTATTGCCACCGCAGACAACGGGGCACAGACCGGAGAACTGACCATGAATCTGGCAGACGGCAATCTCACGTCATCGATCATCCTCTTCCCGCAGACAGTTGCATCCCTGCCGTTGGTTGTGAATTACAAAGGTCAGGAATATCATGCCACACTCACCGTGCCCGACGGCGCACTGCAGGCGGGCAACAACTATACCTATACCGTCAAGGTACGCAACAAAGTCCTTGAAGTCAGCGAAGCCACCATTGCAAAGTGGAACGATATAGACGGTGGAGATGTGGGTGCTGACCTGTAGGATTTTAATAATTAATCGATTAGAATGAAGAATTATGAGACATAGATTATTTATCCCCGCAGCCACCGCACTGCTGTTCGCCCTCGCCGCCTGCACGCAGGACGAACTTGCTGGCGATAACCGTCTGCCCGAAGGTGAACACCCCGTCGTCATCCGTGCCACCGGATTGTCCGTAGAAGCAACGCCGCTGGCAGCCCCTTCCACCCGTGCCGCTGTGGACGGCGACTGGCAGGGCGTCACTTCCGTGGCACTCAAGATGGGCGATGCGGTAAAGGAATACACCGTAACGGCTTCTACCGATTTCAAGAGTGCCACGCTTTCACGCGAGAACGACCCGTACTACTGGACCAGCCGCGACCCGATTACCGTATCGGCATGGTGGCCCTTCAACAATGCCGACATCACACAGATGCCTGCCGTGAAGGTGGCAGAAGACCAAAGCAAATTGACTGACTTCCAGAACAGCGACTTCATCTCTGCTGAGAACCGGAAGGTGGAATTTAACAATCCGACTCTTGAATTTACCCACCGCACGGCACGCGTGACAATCGAACTGAAGCCCGGCACGGGATTCACGAGCGTCGCTGGTGCCACGGTGAGCCTCGTGAGCCTGTCCGCCGATAACGGCAACCCGACTGCCATCAAAACCTACAACGCAAGCGGCAACACCTACGAGGCACTGACCGCCCCGCAGACCGTTGCGGCAGGCAAGCCGTTCGTCAAGGTGAAACTCGGCGGCGGCACCTTCTACTTCCGCCCGCAGAACAACGTCGTATTAGAAGCGGGCAGCCGCTATAAATACACCGTTAAGGTGAACACCACCGGCCTGACGTTAGAGGGTTGCACTATCGGTGACTGGGCTGACGGCGGTGGCGAGAGCGGCGAGGCCAAGGATTTGGGCTACATCTACGACAGCAACACCAATACCTACACGGTCTATAACGCCGACGGCCTGATGAATGTAGCCGAATTAGTGAACGGAGGTAAGACCGACATAAACATTACCCTCGACAAAAACATTGACCTCACAGGCAAAAGCTGGACGCCGATAGGCACAGACTACGACAACTCATACACCGGCACCTTCGACGGCGGCGGCCATACCATCACGGGGCTAACCGTTACGACAAATGACGAATATGCGGGTCTGTTCGGCTATCTCGGTAATTTCAATAATGGCGCCGCTACGGTGAAGAATGTGGTGATGGATGGCATACAGATAACATGCAATCACAGGTTGGGTTATGCCGGCGGCGTGGCAGGATTTAGCTGGGGCACCATTGAAAACTGCTCGGTGTCGGGCAGCATTAGCGGCACGGTGAGCGTCGGCGGTGTGGTGGGTGTTCAAAGGGACCATCCCATCACCGGATGCAGTTCCTCTGCCACAGTGAAGGGAACGCTCAATGTCGGCGGCGTGGCAGGTCAGACGATTTTTGGTGCCACCTTGACCGCTTGCTATGCCACAGGCAACGTGATCATAGAAATAGACCGCACACAGAATATCTCTGGCGGCGGTCTGGTAGGATTCAACGACGGAATAAGCCTCCTTTCCTGCTATGCCACGGGCAACGTAACCAGTACGGGTAGTAGCACTGGCTATGTACATGTCGGCGGCTTTTTGGGAGATAACTATACCACCGTGACCGCCTGCTATTGGAAGAACAATCATGAACAAGGTATCGGCTACAATAGGGAAAGCACCGGAGCCACGAAGGTGGACGGCTCTGTCGTTACCTGGCAGAAAGCCGTTGATGCCATGAACACCGCCTTGCAGAACGCAGGCTCAAAGTGGCGTTACGAACTTAACGGAGCATTGCCCACCTTGAGGAAGCAGTAAACCGTCGGGCGGAAAAAGTTCTGCCCGCAACGGAAAGAACCAGAGTAATAAAACAACAGATATAATGAAGACAAGATTTTTTGCACTTGCAGCGCTCGCCCTCTTATTGGGCGCCTGCACGCAGGACGAAGCGGGCTTCCTACCGGAAGGGGCGGAAGGCACACCCATCGTCTTCACCGCCACGGGGCTGAATCCCGCCGCGACAGCCACCGTCGGCACCCGTGCCCCTGTGGATGGCAATTGGACGGGTGTGCAGAGCGTGGCAGTCATGATGGACGGCATGGTGAAGACGTACAACGTGACGCCCTCCACCGCCGACCCCACCAGCGCCACGCTGACCTCCACCGACCCGTACTACTGGACCAACCACAAAGACATCACCGTCACAGCGTGGTGGCCCTACACCGCTGGCGAGACAACTCTGCCTGCTGTAAAAGTAAAAGCCAACCAAAGTGCCCAGAAAGACTTTGAGACCAGCGACCTCATCGTAGCCGACGGACAGACGGTGACTTACGGTAGCCCCACGCTCCGCTTCACCCACCGCACGGCGCGAGTGACCATCGTTCTGACGGACTACATCGAGGGGCTGGCATCCGTGCAGCTGACGGGCCTCTCCACCGAAGGCGACAACCCGGATATAATCGTCCCGTATGACAAGGGTAGCAACACCTACATCGCCCTCGTCGCCCCGCAAAGTGTGGCAGCTGGCACGACCTTCATTACGTGCACCTTCACTAACGGCAAGACCTTAGTTTATAAGATGAAGAATGCTACCGACTGGCAGGCGGGCGGTGAATATACCTACACCGTCTCCCTCGCTGCGGCAAAAGACCTGGGCTATACCATAGAGAGCAACGGCAGCTACACCGTGACCTCCGCCGATGGTCTGATGAATATAGCCAAATTAGTGAACGGAGGTAAGACCGACATTAACATTACCCTCACCGCCGACATTGACCTCACAGGCAAAAACTGGACGCCGATAGGCACAAGTTTCAGCAACAAATACACCGGCACCTTCGACGGTGGCGGTCATACCATCAAGGGGCTGACCGTTACGACAAATGACCAATTTGTGGGTCTGTTCGGCTCTATCGGTAATGCCGGTACGGTGAAGAACGTGATGATGGAGGACGTACAGATAACAAGCAATCCCAGTTCGGGCTTTGCCGGCGGTGTGGCAGGATATAGCGATGGCACCATTGAAAACTGCTCGGTGTCGGGCAGCGTCAGCGGCACGATGTACGTCGGCGGTGTAGTGGGTGCTCAATGGGAAGGTTCCATCACCGGATGCAGTTCCTCGGCCACAGTGAAGGGAATGGTCGATGTCGGCGGCGTGGTAGGTCAGACGAATGGGGGTGCCACCCTGACCGCTTGCTATGCCACAGGCAACGTGACCTTAGAAATAGACCCCAGAAAGAATATCGCTGGCGGCGGTTTGGTGGGAATGAACGGAGGAAGCCGCGGCCTCCTTGCCTGCTATGCCACGGGCAACGTAACCAGTACGGGTAGTAGCACTGGCTATGTACATGTCGGCGGCTTTTTGGGAGATAACTATACCACCGTGACCGCCTGCTATTGGAAGAACAATCATGAACAAGGTATCGGCTACAAAAAGGCAGGCACCGTCACCGAAGTCACGGAGGTGGACGGCACTGGCGTTACCTGGCAGAACGCCGTTGATGCCATGAACACCGCCTTGCAGAACGCTGGTTCAAAGTGGCGTTACGAACTTAACGGAACATTGCCTACCTTGAAGAAGCAGTAAACCGTTGCGGGCGGAAAAAGTTCCGTCCGCAACGGAAAGAACCGAAGTATAACCCCAATAAAGAAAGGAGGACGTGATGGAACACACGGAGAATCCACCATATTGGTTTTGGCATCAAGGCATTGTCAATAATAATATAGTCTCCAGCGTAAATATGGAAGCTGTAAGCCGGACATTGTCAAGATTGGTGCTCATTAAAGACAACAAATCAAGTATTTAAATTAAAAACATGGGACTTTTTCACAGAGGCAAGAAAAATAATGACGATGAGCCGGACAGTGTTCAAACCAATTCATTCTCTGATATTATGAATGGTTTGCAGTACGCCGTAAACTGTGCACAAGATACATTACAGAATCATCAGATACAAAATCTGACCAGACTTTTTGAAGGAACAAATGCAAATAACGCAAATACGTTCCAATCAAAAAAAATCATGGTTGGAGACAAGACTATTGATATTCCACTTATAGCCTTGATATCCCATCATTATCTTGCAATGGATAATGTGCAGATAAAGTTCAAGGCGAAGGTCGGAAGCGTGGAATCACAAATTCCGGAAAACAACTTGCTGTTATCCAGTCCGCACAGAGCCAATCTCCAGATGCAGATGAGCAACATAAAACCAGATACAGATGATGTCATGGAGGTTTGCGTCAATTTTAAAGTTCAGGAGACTCCGGAGAGTATTTCCCGAATCATTGACGATTTTGTAAAAAACATCTAACAATTTCAAAATTCAAATGTTATGGCAGAAGAAATAAAGAACCAAGGGCAACAAGAATATGCAGAAAATATAAGCGGGCAAGCGAAAGAGATTATTTCCGCTGCATTGGAAGAGACTAAAAATAACGGTACATCCCCTGTACTTGGAGATCCGAATGTGACTGACAATTTTAAGGGGCTTCCCATGCGGGAACTGATTGCAGCACCGCTTATTGCAGCAGCCGAAGCTCAACAGGAATTGGCAGCGACAGCATGGAATTTCTACCAGAAAATTGCTTTTGATGAAGACGGTAAAACAGCTCGTGTATTGGAATTCGATATTAAAAGACCGATACAGCAGGATGGAAAAATGACAACAATGTCACAAAGTGTCAAGGCTCCGTTTATAGGATTGGTGCCTATTCCTTCCCTGCTCATAGATCGCGTGGATGTCGATTTCCAGATGGAGGTTACCGATACATCAAACGTAAAAAGCACTACCAACGCAGAAGTAGAGACAAAAGCTTCTGCAAAACATTGGTTTATAAATGCGGAAATCAGCGGCAAAGTCACAACCGCCCGCGAGAACACCCGCATGACCAACCAAACGGCAAAATACCAGATACATGTTTCTGCCAGCCAGCAGCCGCAGACCGAAGGTCTGTCTAAACTGATGGATATAATGGCATCATGTATCGAGCCTATAAATACAGAAAGCAGTAAATAGAGTATAAACATATAGAACGGGATGGATAAAGTCCCGTTCAAATTTGATAACAATTATTATGAAAACATAATAAATGCATCAAACATCTAAAAATAGCCATATGAAAATTTGTACATGGAATTCCCAAGGAAATCCTCTTAATGATGCTATTAAATTAAATATATTGAATCATCTATTAACAATAGAACAATGTAATGTTGTTATGATACAAGAATGTGGTCAATTCATACTGCCTGCACAACATAGTGGTAGATACCACTATGTTGTGGTAGAACATGCAGGTGCTTATAATCAGAGATGTAATACTTGTATCATTGCGGATTTGAATTTTGTAGCATCAATACATTATCTGATATCAGGAACAGGCCGATCCGCAATTTGTTTAAATTATAATGGATGTAACATTTATACCCTTCATTGCGAATCTGGGTCTGGTGCTGTAGGAGATATAAGAGATTTAGTACGCCATGCAGTATCTCCTTTCATCATTGGCGGAGATATGAATTCAACGCCAAGCGAATTATCAGATAATTTAAGAATAATGACCACAGGTACCAGAAGTAGGCTGGGAAATAGTGCTTATTTTGCCTGTTGTGGTATGCGAACACATATTTCAGGTCGAGAATTAGATTATTTCCTTATCGATAGCAGATTACAGCTAAAAACATCTGTACGAGGATATCATATGAAGGGTGGGGATCACTATCCTGTGATATTGGAGATTTAGTTAACCAATTATATTGTTTCATAAACAAACAGTGTCACTGCGATATAAAATATTTTCCACCTGTACGGTTGAAGTTGATAAGGATTCTGTCAACAACCCAGATTGTCACTCCCCACATGTGCATTGCCTCATAGCAATACCAATACACATTCATAATTGCGAGTATGATACTCACGGCACGGAGAAAATCCATAATTTTTCCCAATGCTCTCAAATCATCTTCTTGTGCCATTGTTTTTCAGTTTTGAAGTTATACCTTGATAATACGATTAAAGGTTTCGCCCTTTTCGCTTCTTTTTCTTTCTGCGTAGTTCTATATCAAATGCAACCTCCTGTGCCTCATTTGAAGGACCTCCTCCAGCCATGAACCCAAGACCGCTGCCATACTCATCGAACAAGCCAGAACCATGATATTCCTGTTCCGGCATTGTGCCATCTTCCTTCGGGATGGTAAGCGGTATTGGCTGCTCGTTCTCGTAAGGCAAGGTGAAGTGCTCCTGCAAGGCATTGGCAGAAAGATTCGTTCCAAGCCTTGAACCATTGAAAACGCTTTGAGTGCGGTGGTCAATGAATGTTGCTCCGTAGATACGGCCGTCAGCTGTATGGCGGAAAACAACATCAATGCCCTTTGCTTTCAGCAACTCAACGAACTTATCCTTATGGTACGTCTGCTTCAAGACAGCTTCCACGCTATGACGGGTCATCTCGGATAGTTTCTTGTCCTCCTTGAACTTCTTGGTAGAATAAGCGAACCGTTTTTCTATTGCCTCCACACCGACAGATTTGTCAATCTTGGAAGCCTTGAAAGGATTTCCAACCTTATTTCCCTGTCCGTCCGTGGCAGAATAGACAAAACCATGATACTCACGACCGCCAACTTCGCCTCTGACCTCCTCCAAGGATATATTATATAAGGAAAGAAGTGCACGGTATTCGCCTAAGGACTTGAACCTGTAGGTAGTACAGAGTGATTTCACGGTGTTGGCAACCTGCTTCTTCACATTGCCTTGGCTTACATCCACCTTACGAAGTGGATTGTCTGCCTGGCGTTGCTTGCGGTCCGCCTTGTTGAGATTGTACTTCTCATCCAAGTCACGGGTGATAGCCTTGCTCCTATGGTAGTTGTATCGACTGTCCAAGCATTTGCCGTTCTCATCCACCCGGATGGTTACGATGTGCATGTGATGACGGTCGATGTCCTCATGCTTGTAAACCATGTATGGCTGGTTGCCATATCCCATGCGCTCCAAGTATTCCCGTGCGATGTTCTCCATCTCCATATCCGTCAGCACATCATCAGGATGCGGATTCAGGGAGATATGCACGACAGGCTTTTCCGTTCTTATATGCGGAGAAAGGTATCGCTGGAAATCACGCAAGGCATTGGCGATGCTCGTCTTTCCCGAACAATCATCGAAGATCTTGTTTGCCGCCAAGAGCTTTCCTTCTTCCTTGTTAATCTTCTCACCATTGTATGCCAGTGCACCATACAATGAACTTCCGAAACTTATCTTTGCGACCATCTTTCCTCAAACTTACGGTTTAGTTCAACTATCTCACGGGTAAGAGAGACCAGTTCCCTGGTGCAGTTCTCCAGCTTATAGAGCAAAGCCATCGCCTTTTTCTCTGAGAAATGACAACGGAGTTCCTTGACAACCTGGTTGTAGTTGTTGCCTATCATTCGGTACTGCGAGTGAAAAGAAGAAAGCTTGGTGTAGTATTCCACCAAAGTCTTGTCTTTACGCAACACCTTGAACGGCTCGCCGAAGATGCGTGCCTTGGCAAAAACAGCCTTCGCCTTCACGTCAGTCTGCTCATACATGACGAGGAATTTCATCCACTCGTCATCATCGAACCGAAGCATCACATGGTGCGACTTCGGATTCTGTTTGGGGATTCGTCCCCCTCGTTTTCTTTCTGTGTTCATATAAAATGGATTAAGTGGTACATACGGCAATGATGGAGCTGTGCTAACTATCGTCAGATTGGAACATGGGGAGCCCGACTTCGGAGAGGCTACCAACCCGGCAGGGCAAGGTCTTTGGAGAGTAACTCCAAAGGTTTTGAGTAACTCAAAACATACCTTGCTATGTCTTTGAGGACATAAAAATCCGCTTAGGGTGGATTGAAGTTAGCCTTCGTAAGAAGCTGTCCCATCCCGAATGGAAGCTGTTCGGGAAATTCTGTCCTTTGCGGAGCATCAAGCCTTGTTCTTGTCGGAACGATATGGATGCGCTATCCATTGCTTTGCCTTTCGGGTGCAAAATTACGGCTAAAAATGCGCCCCTGTACAATGCTACCCCAGACAACCACTGCAACTATCGGCAACATGCTGCCACAGGATTTGAAAACCATTGTTTTTTGGAAATTTCGTTGTTATTTTGCAGCCGAAACATTGAACCAATGATTTGAAAATATGATGAAACAAGCATTTGCAGCAACGAATAAGCCTGTCACTATTGCAGCGTCTCTTTGCATCCATGATGCTCCACTGACGTACAGACTTACTGATTCACTGTCGTACTGTCGTATGGAAATGATGAAGCATTGCAACAGTTCAAGGTCTCCATAATGGAGCAATGACCGATAGACATGGACATCAAAGTGTTCATATCTTTGAATTGGCAGGAAATCATAGAAACGAGTAATCAACAATTTAAAAAGTTAACGATATGAGTAAGACAAGATTTGTTGCGTTCGCAACACAGAAAGGCGGAATAGGAAAGTCCACCATCACGGCTCTTGTAGCCAACTACTTTCACAATGTCAAGGGTTACAATGTGGCGGTCATAGACTGTGACGAGCCACAATACAACCTTGCTGACCTGCGAGACGAGGAACTGGAACTCATCAAAAGCAGCGACTATTTCAAGGCGCAAGCCTGTGAGCATTTCAAAAAGCTGGGCAAGAAGTCCTTCAGCGTAACGAGAAGCAATGCTGTCAATGCGCTTGACGACGCAGAGACAGTGTTGAATGAAACAGAGGTTAAACTTGACTTCATCTTCTTTGACATGCCTGGGACTATCAAAAGTGAGGGCGTCATGAAGACCTTGTCTCAGATGGATTACATCTTTGTACCCGTCAGCGCAGACCGCTTTGTTGTAGAAAGCGCAATGAGCTTCATGCAGTTGTTCCACGACAACTTTTTGACACAGGGTTGGTCGGTCACCAAGAAACTTGCTTTCTTTTGGACAATGGTTGACAAACGAGAACGCACGAGTTTGTATGATGTATATGAAGGTATGTTCAAGTCTCTCGACTATTCGGTTCTCAACACACGACTGCCAGACAGCAAACGTTTCAGAAGAGAGCTGTCGGAGAACAGAAAGGCAGTGTTCCGTTCCACCATCTTTCCATCAGACCCGAACCTGTTGCGAGGGAGTGGCATCAAGGAGTTGTCCGACGAGATTTGTGAAATCATAAAGACATGAGCCTATGGTAAGCAGAAAAATCAACACTGACGCAATAGATGAAAATCTGCTCATTGCCTCTATTGGCAAGAGCAAGATTGGCACAACAACGGCATCCATTCTTGACGGAGCTTCCCAATCCCAAGTGAAAGATACCGAAGAGAAAGAAGAGGTTGGCTGGAAGTCCCAATGCTCGCAGACCGATAAGTCGCCAATTTCACGCAAGCCTCCCAAGGCTTCTTCGGAAAGTTACGATTCGGCATTCTTCAAGCGAAACGAGATAAAGACTCGTCAATGCGTTTATATCAGCCGTGAGATACACAGGAGAATTTCAAGAATAGTCAGTGTGCTCGCAAAGCATGAGTTGACAGTCGGTGGTTACATCGACCTTATTCTTGAGAGACATCTTGAAGAGAACCAAGAAGAAATCAACGGCTTGCTGAGAAAAGAGATTGACGATTGGAATGTGTAACAAAAAGGAACAAGCATGACAATGGAAACTATATTCTTGATAGTCTTGGCTGCATTCAATGTTTGGACTATCTATTTTTACAACAAGTTGCTTCTTGAAGTTGCGAACGACAAGGAAAAGGAGAAAAAACCGCCTATCGACCCGATGGCACTTGTAGGCAAAAGTCTTTTCAAAGTGTCCCAACTGCGGAAGAAAGAAGAAACGGAACAAAAACAAACAGAATCCATGTCCGTATCGGATAATGACGTGACATTTGACGATTCTCCAAAGAGTACGGCACGGATTTCTGACGAACAGCTTGATGACGTGTTTACGAATGTTCGCATAGAAGATATTGGTGTGAAATATTCTGACAATAAGAAAGATGCCGATGTGCCACAAGCCAAAGGGTCAAGTTTTGAGGACATTGACGCAGCTGTGAATACCATCAAGGCACCGAAAGCAACGGACAAGGAGAAAAGACATGCAGGCAAGGTTTTCCATGAGATGGATGGCAACCAATTCTATGAGAAATTCATGGAGAACAGCGAGGAGTGCAAGAAGAACATCCATGATTACGTCACCTTCTACTTGCAAACTCACAAGATTGTAGAGATTTCCAAGCCAAAGAAAGAGTTTAAGGTGTCAGACAGTATAGAGGACTTCAATATCCTCGACTTTGTATAACAATTTAATAAGGAGAATTATGGAAAGAACAGAAGAGAACAATGCAACAAAGGATAGATTTGCACATGTGGGCAAAATATTCTCGGAAATGGACAGCGAAAAGCTACAAGCTGAAATCGCAGAACGCTCAAAGATTATTAAACGCAAAATAGATGCGTTGATGGAATTGCATATGTCAGGTATCTGACAAAAACTGTTGAGGTTGGATTTTCAATAGTCAACAAGTATTTCAATAGCAGAGAATTTGTATAACAATTAAAAAAATGATTATGGCAGACAAAACAAAAAACTGTGGTAAAGGACAACTCACTTCGACAGATGCCAAGGAGTTGTATGAGGCTTTCATGAGAAATTATGAAGAGACAATGGAGGAAGTTGGTAAACAGATTGACGCTTGTCTTGAAGAGACATTTCAAGACCGTACATCGTCAACTATTTCCGACAAGGAGGAGTGTTTTGATGAAGATGCAGCATATGAGAATTATGATGTGGGTGAATTTGAGCCAATCGACAGAATGGAGAAAGAGCGTGCTGAGCAGTATGTCGGTAAGTTCATGGCAAATGCAGGTTTTACCGCAAGATATGGCAGACATGTTGGCATCAGCGAGGACATTCATGAGCGTGTGACTAAATTTGTCAGTATCGTAGGCAAGGGAAAGATTTCCATTGCAAGTTATGTGGATAACATCATCAACGAACACTTCAATGCCTATGCAGCCGAAATCAAGGCTGCATTCGATGAAGGGCTCAAGTCGTATCGTCTCTGACAATAAATTAAGAGTACGCCAATGAAAAAGAAAGACTACGGCTAAAATCTCAGCTTGCCACTAAATCCACAGGACGGCATCATGCCGCATTAGTAAGCAAAAGTGTCAATCGCCAGATGGGACTATCTCCCAGGAACAGAAAAAACGATTTATGAATAAAGGACAGTCCTTTTGATTGGGGACTGTCCTTTGTCTTTTTGCAAGCATCGCAGATAAGGAAAAGACGGTTCCTTTGCCACTTTCTTTTCCGCTCCTCGGCTCATGAAAGAAAGTGGCGGAACGAATTTTCATCGCTCCGCCCTTATGGATTTTATGTCGTTGCAACCATTCGTTGCTCTATAAGTCTTGCATTGCTGTTCACCAAGTTGATGATGTCGGCATGGTGCTCGGTGTCCTTGTTCTGTAGTCCGTGGCATTGTACGACTTTCATCTGTTCGAGTGAAAACTCCACGGTCTCAACCCTTTGTTCGGCTATTCTTGCAGAGAAGATGATGCAGTCGGGATTGAGTGAGTAGTTTGTACCGCTGCCTACACAATGGTGCATCGCCTTACCCTCAAGAACGTGCTCCCTGACGCTTTCAAGCATTCTCACCACGATATTGCCGTCCGTGAACATCAAACCGAAGAAACGGCTCTTCATTTCCTTGAACTTGTCCTCGTTCTTCAATGCCTTGCGTATCTCCTCCTCGGTACGCTCCTTTTCTTTCTTTGCTCTGATTTTCTCGGATATTCTGTCGTGCTCGGCTTCAAGGTTGTCGGGGCAAATGTAATGTGGACTTCTGATGTCTTTGCCCATTTCTACCAACATACAGATGTAGTCCGCCCATTTGCCGATGTCTGTAATAAGGTAATGGTTGCGGTTGGCTATCTTGTAGGCATTCCAACAAGTTTCCAAGTGCCGTGGATGGTCTATGAAGTGGCGGACGTGTCCGTAACGACATTGTTTCATCATCGTTTCGATGCGGTGGTCTGTCAGCATCGCCTTGAACAATGTAAGCGGTTCGATGCCGTGAAACGCTCCGTCAAAGCCGTTGCGCCATATCTGAGGAATGACTTTCATATCGGGGCAGACCGGAAATGAAGCAATATGCTGATAGGTGGTGTTGTCCTTGCGCAGTTCAATGTCGGAGTCGTAGCAGAACGTGTCCATATAGATACCCATTGTGCGCTTGCGTGCCATAACCTCCACCTTGCCTTTCTCGTTCATCCAATAGCGTGCCACCTCCCAACAATAAATGTCTGCCTTTTGTCCCTTGCGGTAATAGGCTTTCATCTGAAATGCTCGCATAAGTTGTAGTCCCTTGCGCTCGGTGAGTACACTGAAATAGGTAGAAGACATTGCCTTCTGTCGCTTGGTGCGCTGCACTTCCAACTTTGCCTTACACTTCGGGCAGACACATTTGTCCGCATCCTCGTCCGTAGTCCAAGTGTGTCCGCAGTCCATGCAGGTGGTCTGTCCGTGCTTCAACTGAAAGGCATAGTGGTCAAGACACTCACGGAATGCCCATTGCATTTGCGCTCCCTTGATAGGTCGTAACCCCTTGTTTGAGGTTACGACTTGCTTCTGATATTTCGTTCTTGGTTTCATAACGTGTCGAATAATGATGGTTGGTGTACTTCTGTTTCCGTTCTCTGTGAGGTGCGCTTGGCGGTATCTCTGTTACGCATCTTGTTCATCTGCTCTTGCTGATATTGGCGGATGGCTTCCTGTCTTGCCTGTGCCTTCTCCTCCTCTGTGAGTTCGATGTGGTGGTTGACAGACACTTGGCAGTTCAATGGTTTTCCTACCTCGATGTCCTTCTCCTCGTAGTAGTGGATGGCTTGCCCATATATCTCGTCATCGCAAAAGCCGCTGCAACCGCTCTTCTGTACCCAATTAAGGATATAGGTGACGCAATCGTCTATGTTCTTGTCGGGGTTGTCATACTTGGCTGCAAAGAGTTCGTCCTCCATAGCACGCTCCTCCAAATAGGCTTGTATGGTTCTCTTGAAATATTCTGTAGTGTTCATGTCTGATGTTGTTAAAGGGGTTGTTACTCGTGATAGATGATGTCGCAGTCCTCAACTTCTGTAGGCAGTCCGAAGAACGGATAATGGCTGAAGTAAGGTTCTGTGCACATGTCCTCGTTGTATCTTGGACTTACTATCTCTATATTGTTCTTGCGCATGGCTTCGTCCACCATACGGATTTCCTCGTCTGTCAGTCCGCTTGCATCGCCGTTGATGATGTAGCAGAGTGCCCATGTAGGTATCGCTTCAATGCTTCTGTTCATATCGCTTATACTTTAAAGTGTTAATAACCAAATGAATGTTCCAATCAGTACCACCATAGAAAGAATGGAAATGATGATGCCGAAGATGAACTTCACAATTCCCAATATGACTTCACCGACTATGCAGAGAGCCATATATCCCAACCAAGCCACCAAAGTGATGAGGGTTGAGCCGACTGTGGAGAGTAATCTCCACCAAGTCTGTGTTATGTTGATGTTTGTTGTCATATAGCCTTGAATTAAATTTATTTGCGGTTCCAGGAACTGAAGGGAAGTTCTCGTTTCTTCACCTTTTTGTCGCTCCCTTTTCCGACATTTTTTTTGCGTCTTCCTGTCGCATCGGTCGTTTCGTTTCAGGTGCCTTTCAATGGCGGCGAGGCTGGAAATACAAGGTTTTTCGGAAAAATACTACCCAACGGTGTGGAGATTTTTTCGAAAACCGAAGGCTCGACCTTTTATTTCCAAAGCCCGCTGCCATACCTTTGCACCTGCACGATAACGGTTGATGCCAAAAGGAAAGACCATGTGGAGGAAAGAAAATCAGAGCGGCAAATGAAAATAGAAACTTCACGGAAGTTTTTGGACTGCACGATTATCGCATACTCATTTCTGAGAAATGGATACAATTACTGTCTTGCATATGTTTTTAGGAAAATGGAAATCGCATACAAGAATGGCACAGCCTTCAGAGAAATTCCGGTGAAAGAAGAGTATGGCTTGTCCATGCTTCTTGCATCGGGTTTTCTCCAAGGCTGTGCAGCCAAGCATGAAAGTGGTCGTTGAGGTTTACATCAATGACTTCTTTCTTGCGGTGGAGTATGCAAACAAAATTGTACGGCAAATCAAGGAATGGTGTTTCTTTTGATCGGTTAGCCTGCAACCGACAAAAAGAAGCACTTTTCCTCATGCCGTACTACTAAGACATGAAAGGGTGGCGTGCCACTGTTTCATGTCGTTTGGATTGTGCGATAAAAATGGAACTGCGAGTTGTGGCTATAAAAGTCAGCCGTTGTCAGCACGGCAAACAAAGAAAAGTCCTTGGAAGTATAGTCTTGAAGTATTTCAAGGCATACCGCCAAGGATTTTTCTTGCCGTGCCATAGTCGGAGGAAGTTAGTCTGAGGTACGAGGACTGTCTTTCTTCGACGACGGCTGAGTTTTATACAAAACACACGAAAGGATGAGAATATGCAAACGAAATAGACCATTCAAAAAACAGGAACCCTTGCCACATAAGTTTGAATGGATTGAAATGGAAATAGCAAAGAATAGAGAAGAATATGGTTTAATGAAAACAGATTTATCCAAGCAAAAAATCGAGGATAAAAAATCTTAAAACATTCTTTATCCCCGATTAAATATCGTACCTTTGCAACCGAAAGAGTTCTTTGAATGGTTATGCAAATCACAGCAGGATGCTACATTCTGTTTATTTCTAATTCGTAACCTCTTCTTTTTATGAGATAAAAACTTATCTCATTCTCAATCACTTATAAAAAATACGTACTTTCTCGTCCTAAAAGAGACTAAATTTATTAAACTACTTACTATTGTTGCTTATACCGGCTTTCTTTGTGATAAATGTTAAATATGAAATGGTAAAAGTTAATAAGTGAGTCTGAAAAATCTAATAAAGTCTGGGAAAAACTTTATTATCTCATTGAATTTGTGTACCTTTGCACTCGAAAATAAGATAAGGTATATAGATGGCAAAAGAACTATTAACCCCCGGTTATATCTTCGAAGCGAGTTGGGAAGTGTGTAATAAGGTGGGGGGCATTTATACAGTGTTGTCAACAAGAGCAAAAACACTGCAAGATATTTACAAGGATAAAGTGTTTTTTATAGGCCCGGATGTGTGGGTAGGAAAAGAGAACCCCTTGTTTATAGAGAATGAAAATCTGTGTGCAGCGTGGCGTGAACATGCTTTGAAAAACGATGGCTTGAAAGTTCGTGTCGGCCGTTGGAATATCCCCGGAAACCCTATAGTCATATTAATAGATTTTTATCCGTTCTTTTCAAAGAAGAATGAAATATACGGAAAAATGTGGGAAGATTTCCAAGTAGATTCACTTCATGCATATGGAGATTACGATGAAGCATCCATGTTCTCATACGCAGCAGGAAAAACTGTTGAAAGTTTCTATCGATTCAATCTGACAGAGAACGATAAGGTCATTTACCAGGCTCACGAGTGGATGACAGGTATGGGAGCACTTTATCTACAGAAGGCAGTCCCCGAAATAGCAACAATATTTACTACTCATGCTACTTCTATCGGCCGTTCGATTGCCGGCAACAATAAACCTCTTTACGATTATTTATTTGCTTACAATGGTGATCAGATGGCACGTGAGCTTAATATGGAGGCTAAACACTCCATAGAGAAACAAACGGCGCATCATGTAGATTGTTTTACCACTGTTAGTGAAATCACTAATAATGAATGTAAGGAACTGTTGGAGAAACCGGCGGATGTGATTTTGATGAATGGTTTTGAAGATGATTTTGTTCCTCAAGGACGTACCTTTACTGCTAAACGTAAAAAAGCGCGCGCCACTTTGTTGAATCTTGCCAATAAGTTATTGGGAGTAAATTTGGGCGATGATACTTTGATATTAGGAACCAGTGGGCGTTATGAGTTTAAAAATAAAGGTATCAATGTATATTTGGAAGCTTTGAATCGATTGACCCGTGACAAGAATCTGAAAAAAGAAGTACTGGCGTTTATTAATGTTCCTGGATGGGTAGGAGATCCTCGTGAGGATTTGGTAGAACGTTTGAAAAGCAATGAAAATTATACCACTCCGTTGGAATGTCCGTTTATTACTCATTGGTTGCATAACATGAGTCACGATCAGGTACTTGATATGATGAAGTATCTGGGTATGGCAAATTCGGCTAGCGATAAAGTGAAAGTTATCTTCGTTCCCTGTTATTTGGATGGAAAAGACGGCATCATAAATATGGAATACTATGATTTAGTGTTGGGACATGACTTGAGTGTTTATCCTTCATATTATGAACCATGGGGATATACTCCATTGGAAAGTGTTGCTTTTCATGTGCCGACAATTACTACTGATTTGGCCGGTTTCGGACTTTGGGTGAATTCACTGAAAGGCTCGTATAGTGAACTGAAAGACGGTGTGAAAGTGATTCATCGTTCGGACTACAACTATTCTGAAGTGGCAGACGTTATAAAGGACAATATATCGGTTTTTTCCGGTATGTCTGATACTGAAATCAAAGTGATACGTAAACGTGCTGCCGATATTGCGGAAAAGGCGTTGTGGAAGCATTTCATTAAATATTATTATGAGGCTTATGATGTGGCATTGCGCAATGCACAGAAGAGACTTTTATTAGGTGAAAATTGAATATAATATTAATATAATTAGAGAGACATGAAAATCAAGATTAGTAATGCAAATACTCCTACCTGGAAAGACGTTACAGTAAAATCACGTATTCCTGAGGAATTGAAAAAGTTAGAAGAATTAGCACGCAACATCTGGTGGGCATGGAACTACGAGGCAATTGAGTTGTTTAGAGATTTAGACCCGGCGTTGTGGAAAGAAGCCGGACAGAATCCTGTAGTTCTTTTGGAGCGATTGAGCTATGAGACACTGGAAAAACTGGCAAAGGATAAAAATATCCTGAAACGCATGAACGATGTATATGCAAAGTTTAGAGCTTATATGGATGTACAGCCCGACGCCAAGCGTCCTTCTGTGGCTTATTTCTGTATGGAGTATGGTTTGACACATGTTCTGAAAATCTATTCGGGTGGTTTGGGTATCTTGGCAGGTGATTACCTGAAAGAAGCATCAGACAGCAACGTAGATATGTGTGGTGTCGGATTCTTGTATCGCTATGGATATTTTACTCAAAGTCTTTCGATGGACGGACAGCAGGTAGCAGGATACGAAGCTCAGAACTTCGGTAGCTTACCTATCGAACGTGTGTTGGATGAAAACGGACAACCGATGGTTATCGATGTTCCTTATCTGAACTATTTCGTTCATGCTTATGTGTGGAAAGTCAATGTAGGTCGTGTTCCTTTGTATCTGTTGGATACAGATAATGAAATGAACAGCGAGTTCGATCGTCCTATTACTTACCAACTTTATGGAGGTGACTGGGAAAACCGTTTGAAACAAGAGATATTATTGGGTATCGGTGGCGTATTGATGCTGAAGAAACTGGGTATCAAGAAAGATATTTATCATTGTAATGAGGGACATGCTGCATTATGCAACGTTCAGCGTTTGTGTGATTATGTAGAAGGTGGTTTGACATTCGAACAGTCTTTGGAAGTAGTTCGTTCTTCTTCTCTTTATACTGTTCATACTCCGGTGCCTGCCGGTCATGACTACTTTGATGAAGGTTTGTTTGGTAAGTACATGGGTGGTTATCCGCAACGTATGGGCATCAGCTGGCAGGATTTGATGGATATGGGACGTATCAATCCGGGAGATGCCGGAGAACGTTTTTGTATGTCTACTTTTGCTTGCAACACTTGTCAGGAAGTAAACGGTGTGAGCTGGTTGCACGGAAAAGTATCTCAGGAGATGTTCTCAGGTATTTGGAAAGGCTATTTCCCCGAAGAAAGCCATGTAGGTTATGTAACCAATGGTGTTCACTTCCCCACTTGGAGTGCGACAGAATGGAAGAAACTGTATGCCAAACATTTTGCTCCCAACTTTATGGAAGACCAGTCTAATGAAAAAATTTGGGAAGCTATCTATAATGTGGCTGACGAAGAAATCTGGGCAACCCGTCAAGCTTTGAAGAACAAATTGGTAGATCATATCCGTAAACAGTTCAGCGAAAGTTGGTTGAAGAATCAAGGTGATCCTTCACGCATTGTTTCTTTGATGGAAAAGATCAATCCGAATGCGTTGATGATAGGTTTTGCCCGTCGTTTTGCTACTTACAAGCGTGCACACCTGTTGTTTACTGATATTGACCGTTTGGCTAAGATTGTGAATAATCCTGACTATCCGGTACAATTCTTATTTGCCGGTAAAGCTCATCCGCACGATGGTGCCGGTCAGGGATTGATTAAGAAGATTGTAGAAATCTCTCGTCGTCCTGAGTTCTTGGGCAAAATCATCTTCTTGGAAAACTATGATATGCAGTTGGCTCGTCGTTTAGTGTCAGGTGTTGATATTTGGATGAACACTCCGACCCGTCCTTTGGAAGCATCAGGAACATCAGGCGAGAAAGCTTTGATGAATGGTGTTGTGAACTTCTCTGTACTCGACGGATGGTGGTTGGAAGGCTACCGTGAAGGTGCAGGATGGGCGTTGACAGAAAAACGTACTTATCAGAACCAGGAGCATCAAGACCAGTTGGATGCTGCTACTATCTATAGTATTTTGGAAAATGAAATCCTGCCGTTGTACTATGCACGTAACCGTAAGGGCTATTCTGAAGGTTGGGTGAAGACTATCAAGAACTCTATTGCTCAGGTAGCTCCTCATTATACTATGAAGCGTCAGTTGGATGATTACTATTCTAAATTCTATACCAAAGAAGCTAAACGTTTCAAAGAATTGGTAGCTAACGACTATGCTAAAGCAAAAGAAATTGCCGCATGGAAGGAAAAGGTTGCCGAATTGTGGGATTCTATTGAAATTGTTTCCTGCGAAAAGAATGAAGAATTGGCAAGTGGTAACATCGAAACCGGTAAAGAATATACTATTACTTATGTAGTGGATGAAAAAGGACTGGATGATGCCGTAGGTATTGAACTGGTTACTACTTACACCAATGCTGAAGGTAAAGAACATATCTATTCTGTAGAGCCGATGGAAGTAATCAAGAAAGAAGGTAATCTGTACACATTCCAGTGTAAACACAGTCTTTCTAACTCCGGTAGCTTTAAGGTTGCATACCGTATGTACCCGAAGAACGTAGATCTGCCTCACCGCCAGGATTTCTGCTATGTTCGTTGGTTCGTATAATTCATTGAAATCACTTTTCTGTTTTAAAGCGATTTCATAATAATATAATAAGAGAGCCGGTCAGATTTGGAACCGGCTCTCTTTTCTATTATTCTCCTTTCACACATAACAGGTGTTGAAACGTCCTATTCAAGGGAATCCTGTGTGAAAGCTATCTTCCTTGTGATATAGAAAGGGAATGTGTCAAAACTATGGTCTATCCCATCATCAGCTGTAGGGGCAGGGTTTGTCTGCCCGAAGGCACAAAGTCAACTGTTTTCGGGCGAGCGAACCTTGCCCCTACGAGCTAAACGACAGCATTATCCACGTTTTGAATTCAACCCCTTTCCGTTTATAAATCTTGCTTTTCTCTTATTTTAAGAGCTCGCTTAATTTTGCTTTAATATCTTCACCGCGCAGGTTGCGTGCTACGATGGTACCTTCTTGATCAACTAAAACAGTGGCAGGAATAGAATTTACGCCATACAGTTTTGCACCTGCATTGTTCCAGCCTTGCAAATCAGACATCTGCGGCCATGTGATATCAAGAGCAGTGATAGCTTCTTTCCATTTATCCAGATTGTTATCCAGAGAAACGCCCACGATACCGAAGCCCTTATTCTTGAATTCTTTGTAAGCGGCAACTACATTCGGCATTTCTTTGCGACAAGGTCCGCACCAGCTGGCCCAGAAATCAATCAATGTATATTTGTTCTTGCTTATGAAATCGGATAACTTCACTGTTTGTCCTTCAGGAGTATCCATAGAGAAATCGATGTATTTCTGACCTACAGCTGTCTTTTCTACAGTTTCAATATGCTTCTTCAGTTTAACGATACGGTCATTATTGGCAAACTGAGCAGGAATCTTTTCAACTAAAGATTTTTGTTTGTCCAATTCGAATGCGGCAGCATAAGAAGGAAGTAATTGTATACCTACTGCATTTGTAATGTTAGCTTCGATAGTGTTGAAGACCATATCCATGGCAATGCTGTCTTTCTTTTCTATTTCTTTCATTACGTTTTCACGCTGTTCGTCAGTCAAGGTAGAGTCAGACATTGCGCTACGATACATGTCATTCATTTCTTTGCTCATAGCGATGAAGTTATCTTTGAACTGCTGATAAGTATCATTGTTTGCAGTACCGCCGATTTTGTTTTCTTCGCCCAGTGCAACAGTGATATTTCCGTTTTCGAGGAAGAAATCGGCACGGTTACGTTTTCCGTCTTTTGCATAGATGATAAAGCAGTTTGTTGCTGTGTCCTGTCTTCCGGTGAATGTGAAAGTACCTCCTGCTACAGTGGTAGAATCCAATTTTACCCAGTCGCCATTCTTATATTCCTGCAAATAAATAGTGTCGCCATCGGCAAGACCTTCTACTGTTCCCGATACTTTGTAAGCGGGTGAATTGTTGCATGCAGTGAAAGCTAAGCTTCCTACAGCCAATAAATAAACTAATTTTTTCATTGTGATGATATTATAATTTGAACGCAAAGATAGTTACTTAATTAATACAGAAGAGAAAAAAAGGTTTTTATTTTCATCTGCTCATTAATAATATATAGAATATTATGTGTTTTTTTGCAGGATAATGTGACTGCGTTTGTTTCAAATGGTTATCTTTGTACCTAAATACCATTCGCAAAATGTTAATACCGAGTCTTGCATTAATTACTATCCTGTTCCTTTTGTTAGTATGGGCTACTATCAGAGAAAGAGTTATGGCTAAAGAAATAAAGTTGGCTAAGCAGTTCTATGCTGCCATCTGGAATAATGCCCATGAGTTTATATTCTTGATAGACAAGACTTCGCATGTCACCAAGACCAATTATTACACAGTTTGCAAGATGCCTCCCCGGGAAGACCGGAAATGTTTCGGGGAGATATTGCAATGTCGCTATGCGCGTGAGGCAGATAACTGCAATAAGCACGAGAAATGTCGCGACTGCATAATAAGGAGTAAGATAAGCGAGACGTTTAAGAGTCGCGGCAGCTTCAGCAATTTCGAGACTACAATGGATATTCAGATATCTTCCCGTCCTGCCGGTCTTTACAGCATGATGGTTTCGGGGCGTTATCTGTCGCTCAATGGTCATGATTATGTGATACTTACCGTTCATGATATCAGTGAGGAACGTGCTTTGGAGTCCTCGTTGAAGCACAGCAATGAAAAGTTTCTTTGTTTCTTTGAAAATGCGACCGTAGGCTGTGCCATTTGTGATAAGGAAGGCACTTTGATAGAAGTGAATGATGCCTATGTGGAGTATATGGGCTTAAGCTCCAAGGCAGATGCGGTTAATCAGCTCAATATTTATACTAATCCCTGTATCAATCCCGAATTTAAGGAGATGATGAGAACCGGCATTCCGGTATCGGGTGAAGTGAAATATGATTATGAAATAATCAACCGGACTTATGTAAAGAGTCGCCATAAGGATGTGCACTATTTCCGCTTCATTGTGAATTATCTGAGAGATGCAGCGGGTAACGTGGAGAATATCTTGATTGTGTGGGTAGAGAATACTTTGATTCATAAAACATTACGTCAGAATAAGAACTTTCACGAGATGATTGGTGCATCTTCATCCGCATCCAAGATAGGCTTTTCGTCCATCAACTTATTGAAGAACGAACAGCTGGTGACACCGGAATATCTGAGGAATTTGGGGATATCTGAAGAAATAGATTTGCGCACCATTTTCTCTCATATGAAATACGCGGATGAGGACGCATCCCGGCAGCAGCAGGTATTTATGGACTACGTGGAGAAAGCTAAACATGAAAGGGTGGAACCTTTAGAAAGGAATATACATCTGATAGTAGATGGCGAACCCAGGTGGATTAAGCAATACCTCATTCAGCAGACATTCGATCCGGATAATGGAAACATTGTTCTGTTGGGAGTAAATGTTGATATCAATGAGCAGAAGAAAACAGAAGAGGCACTGCGCGAGGCAAAAGAAAAAGCCGAAAGCTCAGATAAGTTGAAGTCTGCTTTTGTGGCGAATATGAGCCATGAGATTCGCACTCCTTTAAATGCGATTGTGGGTTTTGCCAATCTGTTGGTTACTTCGGAAGACAAAGAAGATTTTGATAACTTCAAGCAGATTATTGAGCAGAACAGTAACCAGCTTTTGCAATTGATAGGAGATATTCTTGATCTCTCGAAGATAGAGTCGGATACGTTGGATTTTGTGTGGAGTAATGTAAATATCAATGCCATGATGTATGAGTTGGAAAAGATATTCCAAATGCGAAATGTCGCCAATCCTGATGTTGTGATAAAATGTGTGGCAAGTGTGGGCGACTGCGTGATACGTACAGACCGCCAGCGGCTGATTCAAGTGGTGTCCAATTTAATGACCAATGCCATTAAGTTTACCACACAGGGCAGCATTATTATGGGGTACGAAAAGCGGAAGGAAGAAATCTATTTCTATGTGAAGGATACCGGTTGCGGTATTCCGGAAGAAAATCAAAGTCAGATATTTGAGCGTTTTGTCCAGTTGGATAGCTTTAAACAAGGCACCGGTCTGGGACTTCCGATATGCAGCAGTATTGTCAGGGCAATGGGAGGTAAGATAGGTGTGAACTCTAAGCCGGGAGAAGGATCGACTTTCTGGTTTATATTGCCCGAATGTCCGCCGGTGAGAAACGAATCGGAATCACGAAAACACAGCTTTTGATTTTGTTGTCGCTTCCGGTTTATGAGCGTATATATGTATTCCCGGCATATTCCCGTTTCAATGTAGCTGATAATTATGATTATTTCTTTATCTTTGCCGACCGAAAATGTAGAGGCGTTTTTCGTCCGGTTACCAAAAGTAGTATGCAACAGTCTAATTATATAATTGAAGTCAAGAATGTATCCAAGTTTTTTGGCGATAAAATAGCATTGGATAACATTAACTTGTACGTGAAAAAAGGAGAATTCGTAACGATTCTAGGTCCTTCAGGATGTGGAAAGACTACACTTTTGCGCCTTATTGCCGGTTTTCAGACTGCTTCGGAAGGAGAAATCCGAATAGCAGGGCAGGAGATTACACAAACTCCGCCGCATAAACGACCGGTAAATACCGTATTTCAGAAGTATGCTTTGTTTCCTCATCTGAATGTATATGATAATATAGCGTTCGGGTTAAAGCTAAAGAAACTACCGAAACAAATCATTGAAAAGAAAGTAAAGGCAGCCCTCCGTATGGTGGGGATGACTGATTATGAGTATCGTGATGTCAACTCGCTTTCAGGCGGTCAGCAGCAGCGTGTGGCCATAGCCCGCGCCATTGTGAACGAGCCGGAAGTATTGCTTCTTGACGAACCGCTGGCAGCTCTCGACCTGAAGATGCGTAAAGATATGCAGATGGAACTGAAGGAGATGCATAAAACATTGGGAATCACATTTGTATATGTAACACACGATCAGGAAGAAGCGCTCACGTTGAGTGATACAATTGTAGTAATGAGTGAGGGGCGCATTCAGCAGATAGGTACTCCTGTAGATATCTATAATGAACCCATCAACTCATTTGTCGCTGATTTTATCGGAGAGAGTAATATCTTGAACGGCATAATGATAAAAGATAAGTTAGTGCGTTTTGCCGGTGTAGAGTTTGAATGTGTGGACGAAGGTTTTGGTGAGAATATGCCTGTGGATGTGGTGGTTCGCCCTGAAGACTGGTATATTTTCCCTCTTTCGGATGCTGCACAGATTACGGGTACAGTCACTTCTTCTATCTTCAAGGGAGTGCATTATGAGATGGTTGTTGTGGCAAACGGTTATGAGTTTATCGTGCAAGACTACCATCACTTTGACGTGGGGCAGGAAGTAGGTCTGCTGGTCAAACCGTTTGACATCCATATCATGAAGAAGGAGCGTGTATGCAATTCTTTCGAGGGAGAGATGATAGACGAAAGTCATGTTGACTTCCTGGGTTGTCACTTCGAGTGTTTGCCTGTAAAGGATATCGAACCGGGCGAGAAAGTAAAAGTAGTGGTGGCATTTAAGGATATTATCCTGCATGACAATGAAGAAGACGGAACATTAACCGGCGATGTGCGTTTTATCCTTTATAAAGGCGATCATTACCACCTCACCGTTTCATCGGATTGGGGAGAGGATATTTATGTAGATACCAATGATGTATGGGATAATGGTGATCATGTAGGTATCAGTATTTTGCCCGAAAAGATTAAGATAATAAAGGTTGTAGACTAATATAAAAAAGAAAAGAGGTGCTCAGAACGATACGATTCTTCTTGTCCTCGCGTAAGAGTTGGACGATTCCTTACGTGATATTTTCAGCGATATTTGTTATTCTTCCGCTTCTTCTGATAGTGGTTTATGCATTTATGGACGATGCCGGACATTTTACTTTCGGCAATTTTACCAAGTTCTTTGCCCACCCTGAGGCAATCAATACGTTTGTTTATTCCATTGGCGTTGCTATTATCACGACGGTAGCGTGTATTCTGTTGGGCTATCCTGCCGCTTATATTCTGACGCAGACCCGAATGAAATATGCACAAACCATCGTGGTGCTCTTTATCCTTCCCATGTGGGTCAATATTCTGATTCGTACGTTGGCGACAGTGGCGCTTTTCGACTTTATGGATGTGCCCTTGGGAGAAGGAGCATTGATATTCGGTATGGTATATAATTTCCTGCCTTTTATGATTTATCCTATTTATAACACATTGCAGAAGTTGGATAAAAGTTATGTGGAGGCAGCGCAAGACTTGGGTGCCAATCCGGTACAGGTGTTCTTTAAGGCTGTGTTGCCATTGTCCATGCCCGGCATCGTGAGTGGTATTCTTATGGTATTCATGCCCACTATCTCCACATTCGCCATTGCCGAGTTGCTGACAATGAACAATATAAAACTGTTTGGTACTACCATTCAGGAAAACATCAATAACAGCATGTGGAACTATGGTGCGGCGCTTTCACTTATCATGCTGTTCCTGATTGGCGCCACTACCTTGTTTGCTTCGGATGACAAGGGCAATGATGAAGGAGGTGGTTTATGGTAAAGAAAATATTATGTCAGGGATACCTGTGGCTTTTATTGCTGTTGCTCTATGCTCCTATTTTCATTATTATGATTTACTCCTTTACAGAAGCAAAGGTGCTGGGCAATTGGACGGGATTCTCCACAAAACTTTATTCATCGCTGTTCACCACGGGTACTCATCACTCGCTGACCAATGCGCTGATTAATACGTTGACCATCGCGCTGATAGCTGCAACGGTTTCCACTTTATTGGGGAGTATCACTGCCATCGGCATATTCAATCTGCGTGCCCGTTCGCGCAAGGTAATCGGTTTTGTTAATAATATCCCTATTCTGAATGGCGATATTATCATCGGTATCTCGTTGTTCCTGCTGTTTGTTTCGCTGGGTATCCCTCAAGGATACACTACCGTGGTACTGGCTCACATTACATTTTGCACCCCATACGTGATTCTGAGTGTATTGCCACGTCTCAAACAAATGAATCCGAATATTTATGAAGCGGCACTCGATTTGGGGGCAACTCCCATGCAGGCACTTCGTAAAGTGATTATTCCTGAAATACTTCCGGGAATGATTTCCGGTTTCATGCTGGCAGTCACACTGTCTATCGACGATTTTGCCGTGACCGTGTTTACCATCGGCAATGAAGGATTGGAGACATTGTCTACCTATATTTATGCCGATGCGCGGAAAGGAGGACTTACTCCCGAACTTCGTCCCCTTTCAACCATTATATTTATACTGGTATTGGTGCTGCTCATTATAATCAACCGCCGTTCGAGCAAGAAAAAAGAGACATAAGAAGATGAAGATAAAGATGAATAAATGGATAATGGCATGTGCCTGCGGGTTACTTTCGCTCACAGGATGCTACAATACGGGCGAACCTCGCGAAAATGTGCTGAAGATATATAATTGGGCAGATTATATCGATGAAGATGTGCTTGCCGAATTTCCCGAATGGTATAAAGAGCAAACGGGTGAGGATATCCGTATTGTATATCAGACATTCGATATCAATGAAATTATGCTTACCAAAATTGAACGCGGTCATGAGGATTTTGATGTGGTATGTCCTTCGGAATATATCATCGAGCGAATGTTGAAGAAGAATCTGTTGCTGCCTATTGATACTGTTTTTGGTAAGACTCCTAATTATTTGCATAACGAGTCTCCTTATATTCGTGAGCAGTTGGATAAATTGAGTCAGCCGGGGCGTCGTGCTTCCGATTATGCCATCGGGTATATGTGGGGGACGGCCGGACTTCTGTATAACACAGACCATGTTCCTGCGGAAGATGCCAAGACATGGGCAAGCCTGTGGAATCTCAAGTACAAGAATAAAATCTTGATGAAAGAGAGCTACCGTGATGCCTACGGAACGGCCCTTATCTATGCCAACAGCAAAAACCTGAAAGAGGGGAAGGTGACGGTAGAAGAGTTGATGAACAACTATTCACAGGCATCTGTCGATACGGTAGAGAAGTACTTGAAGGCCATGAAACCTATGATTGCCGGTTGGGAAGCGGATTTCGGAAAGGAGATGATGACCAAAAATAAGGCATGGCTCAACATGACTTGGAGTGGTGATGCTGTATGGGCAATTGAAGAAGCCGGTGCTGTGGGAGTGAACTTGGATTATGAAGTGCCCGAGGAGGGGAGCAATGTGTGGTATGACGGTTGGGTGATTCCTAAATATGCACGCAATGTGAAGGCTGCCAGTTATTTTATCAATTATCTGTGCCGCCCCGAAGTTGCTTTGCGCAATATGGATGCTTGCGGTTATGTGAGTTCTGTTGCCACTCCCGAAATATTGGAAGAGAAGCTGGATACTACTTTGAACTATTATGCCGACTTGAGCTATTTCTTTGGCCCCGAGGCAGATAGTGTCCGGATTGACAAAGTGCAATATCCCGACCGTCGTGTGGTGGAGCGTTGTGCCATGATCCGTGATTCGGGCGAACGTACGGAAGCGGTATTGGAAATGTGGTCGCGTGTGAAAGGGGATAATCTTGGATTGGGAATTGTGGTTGTGATATTTGTATCGGTCGGAGTGATGCTGGTTTATACGGTTTATAGGCGGATACAGCGTTATCAGCACGAGAAATTGCAACGCCGCCGCAGGAGACACAGAAAAAGAAGATAATCCTTTGCGCTTCCGGTGACACTCCGGACTTACGGATTTTATAAAAAACAGTAGAGGCTTCCTTGTTCAAGGAAGCCTCTGTTTCTCTCTATCTTTTATCTACTGAAATTAGATAATATATTGGTCTGAAATAGACTCGTTATTCATTACGCGGCGGATAGTTTCGGCAAACATGTCGGCGATAGTCAACTGTTTTACTTTGGCGCAACGGTTAGAATAAGGAATACTGTCTGTAAATACCATTTCTTCCAAACCGGAATCTTGAACACGTTCGGAAGCAGGACCGGACATCACACAGTGAGAAGCGATGGCGCGGACAGAAATGGCTCCGGCTTCCTTCATGATATCGGCAGCTTTGGTAATTGTACCGGCTGTATCTACCATATCGTCTACCAGGATGACATTCTTGTCTTTTACGTCACCGATAATTTGCATGGTAGCCACTACGTTTGCTCTTTCGCGAGTCTTGTTGCACAATACCAAAGGCACATCAAGGTATTTGGCATATGTGCTGGCACGCTTGGAACCGCCCACATCGGGAGTAGCGATTACAAGGTTTTCAAGGTTCAGTGACTGAATGTAAGGCAAGAAGATGCCTGATGCATACAAGTGGTCTACCGGAATGTTGAAGAAACCCTGAATCTGGTCGGCATGCAAGTCCATGGTAATCAAACGGTCGATACCTGCCACACTCAGCAAGTCAGCCACCAGTTTGGCACCGATAGAAACACGCGGTTTGTCTTTTCTGTCTTGGCGAGCCCATCCGAAGTAAGGGATAACGGCTACGATGCTCTTGGCAGAAGCTCTTTTTGCTGCGTCAATCATCAGCAGCAATTCCATCAGGTTGTCAGAATTAGGAAAGGTAGATTGAACTAAGAATACATGGGCACCTCTAATTGACTCTTCGAAGGAAACAGCAAATTCACCATCAGCAAAGTGTGTAATATTCATGTTTCCCAGTTCGCAACCGAGGCTGTTGCAAATTTTTTCTGCAAGGTATTTCGAGTTTGTTCCCGAGAATACTTTAAAAGGAGATGTTTTACTCATTTTGTAATAGATATTACCTATTTATTAATTTGCGTACAAAGGTACGTATTATAATTAGAATTTAAAAATCGAACATTAAAAATTAATTCGCGTTTCCTTGAAACGACTGTTTTTCAGGCAGGAATATGTGTTGTTTTTCTCTGCTTTTAGTTAATCTGCCAACTTTTTCAGTTTGCGGAAGTGTTCTATCAGTAATCGGTAGTCACGGTCGCAGCGTGTATCGAACTTATTCCACAAAGCACCTAAGATGGCTGCTCCGCCAAAGCCGAAGTCTTTTACTTCTAAAATATTGTCCACATCGATACCACCCAGTGCAATCACCTTCTTGTCTATAATGCCGGCTTTGTCGGCGGCACGAAGTTCTTCGGCCGTATATGCGGAGTTATAGTTCATCTTGGAAATGCTGTTGAATACAGGACTCAGAAAAACATAGTCACACGTCTGTTTGCGCTCCTTTACTTCGTCCAAAGAGTGGCATGAACAACTGATATGCCCTTTATAGTTTTCGGGTGGGTTGGGATTGCGGCCGTTCAGGTGGATACCTTTCAACTTATATTCATCTTTCAGGTAGAAATGTCCGTGCACCACGATGCGTTTATGATACTGTTCGGGAATCAAGGTAAGCAGCCGTTCGGCGAACATGGGCGCCGTGTCGGGTTTGCGTAAGTGGAGGGTGTCCAGTCCTTCTTCAAACAAGGCCGTGATTATTTTGTCTTCCTCCACAAAATATGTAGGGGTTGTGATTAGAATTAACTTCATACTTTCCAATTAATTGCTAAGCAAAGATAGTAATCAATATGTAATATTCCTAACAGTTTGCTGTATTTATTTAACGGTTGGGGGAGAGTCATGAATAAAAAAATCTTCGTCGACCTTCACAGGCAAACGAAGATTAAGGGTTTATTATAGTTACAAAGGTAATATAAAAAATGGATAAAGCAATACTTCACATCATAAAAGATTCTGTTTTTATAATGAGAGGATATGCGTTTCCATTGTTTTGAGGTCGATAATCCATAATTTCCCGCTTAGCACTTCACCGTATCCGCCTATTATTTTCAGTACTTCGGTTGCTTCGGTGCATCCCACTATGCCGGGAGTAACTCCAAGTACACCTTTGGGCGGGTGGGGCATGGAGAGCATTTCGTCTTCGTCCGGGAAAAAGTGGCGATAGTCCGGTCCGCCTTGGTAATTGAATACGGATACTTGCCCGTCGAAAGCACGAATGGCACCATATACATAGATTTTTCCCAACTGCACGCAGGTGTCATTAATGAGGTAGCGGGTGGCGAAGTTATCGCATCCGTCTACCACAATGTCGTATTGGCTGATGATTCCGGCGGCATTTTCTGTGGTGAGACGATTGGGGTAAGCATTGATTTGTATGGAGCTGTTCAGGGCTTCGAGACGTTTTTGGGCTTGGATGGCTTTGGGCATACCTACTTCGGCTTCGCTATAGAGTATCTGGCGTTGCAGGTTGCTGATGCTTACCACGTCATCGTCCATCAGTCCGATGGTGCCTACTCCGGCGCCTGTCAGGTAAAGGGCGACGGGAGATCCCAGTCCGCCTACACCGACTATAAGGACTTTGGCGCGTTGGATGCGTTGCTGTCCTTCTTCTCCCAGTTCGGGGAGAATGATTTGACGGTTGTATCTTTCCATATTATCTAACGGTTGATTTTATCGTTTCACTCAGGTGATTAAATTTCTTCACTACGGTGATATAATTGAATATCCTCAGTGATAAACTATCATCACTAAAGTGAAACGATTATTATGAAAGGTTGTATGACTAAGTGTAATACTATCTGTATGCTATCGTGTTGATGCAAATTGGTCAAAAGAAGCATCCCAGTCTTTCCAAACCGGTTCTCGTCCCAATGATTTCAGTGCACGTTCCACTTCTACGGCCGTGCGCTCATCGCTTACATGGAATTGCTCCAGGGCTTGCGGATAAGTGTAGTATCCTCCCGGTTCGGTTTTGCTTTCCGCACTCATGGTGGTCACTCCAAGTCCTGCCATGTTGTCGCGGATGTGTGCCGGTTCGCGGGTAGAGTAGGAGATATCCACATCGTGGTCGAAGATGCGCATGGCAAAAGTAAGTTGTGCCAGTTCACGGTCGTTCATGATGACATTCGGTTGGAAGCCGCCGTTCTCTGCCGGGCGCATGCGTGGGAAGTTGACACTGTATTTTGTTTTCCAATACTTTTTCTGAAGGTAGCGCAGATGGTAGGCCATCATGGTCACATCCGTGCGCCATTCTTCCAGTCCGATAAGTACACCCATGCCGATGGAATGGACACCTGCCTGTCCCATGCGGTCGAAACCATTTACCCGCCATTCGAATTTAGATTTCATTCCACGCGGATGATATACGTTGTAACGGGCTTTGTTGTAAGTTTCCTGAAAGCAGATGACGCCGTTCAGTCCGTGTTTTTTCAGCTCGGCGTATTCCTCGGCTTTGAGGGGCATCACTTCTATCTTCAGGTTGCTGAAGTATTTTTTTGCGATGTCCAGCGCTTTTGCCAGATAGGGAACACCTGCCTTGGCGGGATTCTCTCCTGTTACCAGCAGCAGGTTTTCAAACGGGCCGAGCTTCTTGATGGCTTTGTATTCATCTTCCATCTGTTCGGGGGTGAGGATGGTACGTGCCATCGGATTGCTGATATGGAAACCGCAGTACACACAGGAGTTGGTGCAGGAGTTTGTTATATATAGAGGTATAAACATGGAGATGGTCTTGCCGAAACGTTCTTCGGTGTATTTTTTGCTCAGTTGTGCCATCGGTTCCAGGTATTTGGCTGCCGCCGGTGAGATGAGTGCCATAAAGTCGTCTACATCACAATGTTCTTTGCCGAGGGCGCGAAGCACGTCACTCTCTGTCTTGGAGTAGATGGCTTTGGTGGTTTCCTCCCAGTCTATTTTTTCAAGTTCTTCTGAAAACATGATAGTTGTTATTTTTTTATTGTTCTGTTATTGTTCAATGAATAATAGGTCTTTTTCCCATCGTAATGGGTTGGTGATGATATAATCCGATATTTCTTCGTATGAATGCTGATTTCTACTAACCGTCCCGCTTCATTCAAATACATATTCCCCATTTACAATCTTTCCGGGATTATACATTCTGATTTTCTGATTATTCATTTCCTTATTTTCTTTAGAATGTTGTTGCGTGCACATTGTACGGCTGCGGTATAGTATTCCGGTTCCATATTCTCCAAATAGGCTTCCAGTTCTCCCATCAGTTCGGGTTCTTTCAGGCAGATAGCATATGCCAGTTTCATGCATACGGCTTGTCCGGCTACAGTCTCGGCGGGCGATAACATTCCGTTCAGGCAGAAGTCGAGAAAAGCCACATTGATGGGTTTCGGAACAGGAAGATGAAGAAGTGTGTTCAATAGCAGACGGCGTATGCCCCCATGGGGACATTGCATGGCTCGTTGCATCAGCTCTTCCCTTTTGCTTATCAATAAGGAAGGGGCGAGGATACTCAGTTTTTCACAAGCCCATGTAGCACGCCAGGCTATCTTTTCTTCTTCATGTTCGGTGAGGGCATAGAGGTCATCGAAGCGGGCAGGCGAATCCATCACCTGCTCTACTATGCTGTCTATGTATTTTCTTCCTAAAGTGCTTTCCAGTGCTTTCTTGAAATCTTCTTCCATTTGTCTTCCTATGAGGATTGTTTACCATAGGGGCAGACACATGGGTCTGCCCCTACGGTGGATGAGAATATGATTTATTCCTTACCTTCTACATTCTTCAGGTCGCGGCTCAGCTTCATGGCGCAGAAGTTCGGTCCGCACATGGTGCAATATTCACCGTCTGTATGGCGTCCTTCATTGAAGTATTCCAATGCACGGTCGGGGTCGAGACTCAAATGGAACTGGTCACGCCAACGGAATTCGTAACGTGCTTTGCTCAAAGCATTATCACGAATTTGTGCACCCGGATGACCTTTTGCCAAATCGGCGGCATGAGCGGCTATCTTGTAAGTAATTACGCCCACGCGAACATCTTCTTTGTTGGGCAGTCCGAGGTGTTCTTTCGGAGTGACATAGCACAACATGGCAGTGCCCAGCCAACCGATTTGTGCAGCACCGATAGCCGAAGTGATATGGTCATATCCCGGAGCGATATCCGTTACCAACGGACCGAGGGTATAGAACGGTGCATTGTGGCAATGTGAAATCTGGCGTTCCATGTTTTCTTTAATCTTATGCAGGGGTACATGTCCCGGTCCTTCGATGAAAGCCTGCACATTCTTGTCCCATGCGCGAAGCACCAGTTCTCCCATAGTGTCCAGTTCGGCAAATTGAGCCTCATCATTGGCATCCTGAATACAGCCCGGACGAAGTCCGTCACCCAAAGATATGGCTACGTCATATTGTGCCAAAATATCACAGATATCATCAAAATGTTCATACAAGAAACTTTCTTTGTCGTGCATCAGGCACCACTTGCTCATAATGCTTCCCCCACGGCTCACAATGCCGCAAAGCCGTTTGTCTGCCAGGTGCACATTCTGCCGGCGGATACCGGCATGGATAGTGAAGTAATCCACTCCCTGTTCGCATTGTTCAATCAATGTATCTTTATAAATTTCCCAACTGAGGTCTTCCACCTTACCGTTTACTTTTTCCAAGGCCTGATAGATGGGTACAGTGCCCACGGGTACGGGGCAGTTGCGGATAATCCATTCGCGTGTCTCATGTATATTGGCTCCGGTAGAGAGGTCCATCAATGTGTCTCCTCCCCATTTGCAGCTCCATACCGCTTTTTCTACTTCTTCATCTATAGAAGAAGTGGTGGCCGAGTTTCCGATGTTGGTGTTGATTTTTACCAGAAAGTTGCGGCCGATAATCATCGGTTCGCTTTCGGGATGATTGATGTTGGCAGGGAGGACAGCACGTCCGGCAGCGATTTCATCGCGGACAAATTCGGGAGTGATATGTGTCTCAATTCCCAGTTCCTTGCAATTCATATTCTCGCGGATGGCTACATATTCCATTTCAGGTGTAACGATTCCTGCTTTGGCGTATGCCATCTGTGTGATGGCTTTTCCTGCTTTGGCGCGATAGGGCAAAGCGATGTGTTCGAAGCGCAGGTGGTTCAGGCTTTTGTCGTCACGCCGCATTTTTCCGTATTCCGAAGTAATGGAAGGGAGCTGTTCCACATCTCCGCGTCCGGTAATCCAACTTTCGCGCATACGGGGGAGTCCTTTCTTCAAATCGATTTCGATGTCAGGGTCACTGAAAGGACCGCTGGTGTCATAGATGTAGACGGGAGCATTGGGTGTTGCCACTTTCTCACCGTTCACGATGTTCACGGTAGGGGTAAGGTTTACCTTTTGCATACCTACCTTGATATATGGAAACATCGTTCCGTGCATGTATGCCTTTTCTGCATGGGCGTATGCTTTTTTATCTTGTTCTTTGTCCATCATATTTAAATTTTAATCAAGAAATGAAGTTAGAGGTGATGAGGCGGAAGCAATCAAATTCTGTCCGACAATACCTAACCCTGCTTCGTAAGCACGGCGGCCGGCGATGACTGCTTCTTTAAATGCTGTTGCCATCTCTACCGGATTCCCGGCAACGGCAATGGCAGTATTGACCAGACAGGCATCCGCACCCATTTCCATTGCTTCGGCAGCATGGCTCGGAGCACCGATTCCGGCATCTACTACCACGGGGACAGAGGATTGCTCGATGATGATGCGCAGGAAATCACGTGTCTGTAAGCCTTTATTGGTACCGATGGGAGCTGCAAGAGGCATGACGGTTGCGGCACCGGCTTCTTCCAGACGTTTGCACAGAGTGGGGTCTGCCTGACAGTAAGGCAAAACGACAAAGCCCAGTTTCACCAGTTCCTCGGTAGCTTTCAATGTTTCTGTAGAATCCGGCAACAAGTAACGCGGATCGGGATGAATCTCCAGTTTCAACCAGTTGGTTCCGAAGGCTTCACGAGCCATTTGTGCGGCGAAGACCGCTTCTTCGGCGGTGCGCACTCCCGAAGTGTTGGGCAATAACTGGATGTGAGGATGAACGATGTGTTTCAGCATATCATCTTCTTTATCATCGAGTTCGATACGTTTCATGGCTACAGTCACCATTTCGCATCCTGATGCCAGGATAGCTTCTTCCATGGTGGCGTTTGAATGGAATTTGCCGGTTCCCAGAAATAAACGGGAATCAAATTCTTTTCCGGCAATGATGAGTTTCTTCATTGTGGGTATAGTTTATTTATTGTTTATCTTTTCTATATTTATGATTCGTCTTGTTTCTTCTATGGGGTTGTCTGCACGCAGGATCGTTCCACTAAGGGCGATCCCTGTGACACCGGTTGCCATGATAGAGGGAATATCTTCGAAAGTTATGCCTCCGATGGCAACGATGGGCAGATGTATACCTGCTTCTTTCATCTGCGAGACGATAGAGCGATATCCTTCCAGTCCCAATACCGGTGAGAGGTTCTTTTTGGTGGTAGTGAATCGGAACGGACCGCAACCAATGTAATCGGCTCCGGCTTCGTAGTGCATCTTTACATCTTCAAATGTATTGGCTGTGCCACCTATGATGAAATCTTTTCCCAACATTTTCCGTGCTTCTGCTACGGGCATATCTTTTTTACCCAGATGCACTCCGTCGGCATGTATCTTCTTGACCAGCTCTACGTGGTCGTCTATGATGAAGGTCGCACCGTAGTCTTTGCACAAGCGTTGCAGGCGTAAGGCTTCCCGCTCCACTTCGCTGACGAGAGCATCTTTCATGCGCAACTGAATCCAGCGGCAACCGCCTTCGAGTGCCATGCGCGCCGAATCATAATAGGAATAAGTATCGGTGAAATGTGTAATGAATTGAAGTTCCATCGGCCTCATCCTCCACAGGCAGCTTTTATCACTACCAAATTGTCATTGGGTTGCAATATGCGTTCGTTCCACTCTGTGCGGGGAATCATCTTGTTGTTTACGGCGATGGCTACACCTCTTTCGGGGAGTGCCAACTGTGAGGCGAGTTCGGCAATGGTGCATCCGTCCTTTGCTTCGGTTTCTTTGCTGTTTACTTTCAGTTTCATAAGTTAGTGATTTATGAATTTGTATGTAAATACAAAGAGTTGCTTTTAAACCGGATAGATGTGTGGCAAGAAGTAACAATCCCTTCGTCGGTACTAACCGCATCAGGTTCACAGGGTATAATCTCAGCCCGTCTGTCCGTGGGCACCCCTTTGCTTTTACGGTCGCAAAGATAAAGGAAAAGAAATGAATAATGCTATAAATCAGGCATTATTTTTTTGTTCGGCCGGGCAGACCGGCAATGTAAACACAAAACGTGCTCCCTTCTGATAGTTGCCGTCTATCCATATCTTGCCTCCCAGCTTCGTGATAATCAGCCGGGTGATGGAGAGCCCCAATCCTGTGCCTTGCACATATTCATTGAGTTTCACGAAACGCTTGAACACGTTTTCGTGTTCTTCGGGGGGAATGCCGCATCCCGTGTCGGTAATTGAGAAGACGACCGTTTCGTCGTCCTGGTCGGGCCGGATGGATAATTCTATATAGCCTTTCTTGGTAAACTTGATGGCATTGTTTATCAGATTGATGATAGCCTGTTGCAAGCGATAAGTATCCGTCGTGATGCTGATGTCTTTTTGCGGGACATCTACACGGAGTTCTATCCCTTGAGGAACTTGGGTACTGAAACTGTCCACAATGGTTTGGCAATAGGGCAGGAGCTGACAAGGTTCAAAGTGGAAATTCAGGCTGTCGCTTTCGATGCTCGATATGTCCAATACGTCATTAATCAGCTTTAGCAGCAAATCCGAGTTATGATAAATGATATCTACATATTCTTTTAGTTCCAGATTGCTTTCTACCTGTGACGCCAGTAGATTGGAGAAGCCGACAATGGCATTGAGAGGAGTGCGGATTTCGTGGCTCATGTTGGATACGAACTGGCTCTTGATTCGGTTGGCTTCTTCTGCCTTGTTCTTGGCAATTAGTAAGTTGTGTTCGGACAGTTCCAATACTTTCTTCTCTTCCCGCAGTTGCGCCTCCGATTTTTCAAGGTTCCTTTTCAAGAGGTTCAGTCTGACGGAATAAGAAATGGCAACGATGAATCCTGCCACCAACACGACAAGAAGCACGCCTGCCAATATGATATTCCTTTATATTGCTCAATGAAGGTTGCCAACGTATTGGATTCGTTGATGTATAAGGCATCAGAGGGGAGTTGCTTGTTTTCCAGCCTGAATGCCTTTATCATGTTCATGTCTATTTTGAATTCATTGGGATAACAAAAGAAGTCGGGTTTGGCGTCTATCTTCTTGTCCAGTAGGTCGTAGGCTTTCTGAGCCAGATGGATTTTTGAGTTGACGGCATCGTATCGGGGAATGTTGCCTCCGATGGCCCAATAGCCGATGCCGCTTCCCGTCAGACTGAATACGGGGAGGTTGTTCGCCAATTTGAATACATATTCGGCATTACTTATGTGAGTGACCTTTTTACTGTCATATCGCCAGACGCAGAGCATGGCCGCCGTTCGTTCCGGCAGGTTCTTCATGGCTTGTCTGGCTTGCGCCATATCCATTGTTCGTCCGTCTATATGGATGATTTGCAAGTCGGGAAAGTGTTCGGCTATTTCATTCTATACATATTTCATTTGGCTGAGGCCGGCATAGGAATTGTCGCTGATGATGGCGATGTTCTCCGTTTGAGGGAATAAGTTGCGGATGAACTCAATATCTTCTTTTACGCCGTATTCATAATAATAGCATAGCTTGACATTGAATCCTTTCATGAATTGCAACATGTCCACTTGGCTTTTGGCGTCTGTGTTTTCTTGGTATACGGTAGTAATCCGGGGAGTGTTCAGGGTAGCGCCGTATCGTTGCGTCATCAGGCAGTAGACGGGCAATTCCTTGTATTTCTCGTCTGTCTGCGAAAAGTAACTTATCCATGCTTCCGAACCTAGAAGGATGATAAGCTTTGCATGGGGATGTTTCTCCAGAATGAGGTCCATATTGTCTATCCATTCTGCTTGGTTTTCCAATGTCGTGCAGTTCATGGATTCCACTACGGGAGAATATTTTCCTCCTAGCTTTATATACTCGTCTACAAATTGGCTGATACTGGAATAAGTGTATTTTGTATCTGAATTATAAGAGCTGATGAAAAGTATTTCGTCTTTTGTAAAATGCTGGGGAGATACGGATGCAGTAGCGCTTCCGGCCAGCAAACAGATTATTATGATAATATAGGCACGGATTAGTCGTTTCATCTTTTAGTTGTTTCTCATTGTTTAGTGAGACAAAGATAGAAAGAAATTGCGAAATTCAGGCAGATTTGGGAGGAATAAAACAAATAAAAAAGAGGACCGTCATCCCGACGCTCCTCTTCGCAAACTTAAAACAACCAACAAAAGAAATAGATAATCTTCATGCAGTGATTATCTAATAAAAAGCAATTCACGATATTTAGGTAATGTCCACATC